>Ga0302319_10001205_pt1 | contig 58134 bp, 31 predicted proteins | sample Bog_T0_2_FD_203319 | JGI IMG/M metagenome (GOLD analysis project Ga0302319, IMG submission 203319) | Peat permafrost microbial communities from Stordalen Mire near Abisko, Sweden - Bog_T0_2 | ecosystem: Environmental > Terrestrial > Soil > Wetlands > Peat | place: Sweden: Abisko, Stordalen Mire...
AAAAAAAAAGTGTACAAATTTGAACGTAAATCGAGACTGCACGCAACTTCGACGTGAAATTTGAAAATTTTTAAGACTGCACGTATAAAAATCAAGACTGGACGGAAGAAAAATCAGACAGCACGTCTCGAATTTTTCTTCTAATTACCGAACGTCTCTACCTACGTCCGGTCCAGATACCACCACACGTGCGCTCGCGATCTTGCAGTTTCCTGAAAAACTCAAGAGAGCAACGGGAGGCGTTTTGGCGGAAGCATTTTTCCGGCCTTCGCGCAGTAATTAGGAAATTAATTTTCGAAAAAAAACACGCACTCCAAACGCACTCCGGATGCTCTCTTGCGTTTTTCCCAAAACTGCAAGATCGCGAGCGCGCGAGGGGTGGGATCGGGACGGGACGTAGGTATAGACGCTGGCTAATTAGAAGAAAAAACAGACACGTGCAGTCTTGATTTTTTTACGTGCTGTCTAAAATTTCAATTTTTTGAGACGTGCAGTAATTTGACATTTTCAAAAAACGCGTCGAAGTTGCGTGCAGTCTCGATTTACGTTCAAATTTGTACACTTTTTTTTGGACCAAATTTGCTTAAAAAAAAGTGTACAAATTTGAACGTAAATCGAGACTGCACGCAACTTCGACGTGAAATTTAAACATTTTTAAGACTGCGCGTAGAAAAATCAAGACTGGACGGGGGGAAAATCAGACCGAGCGTACCCGAAAAAAACAGCACGATGGACCGCACGTCGGTTTTTAAGACCGCACGTCTCGAAAAAAAAGTGCTTTCGCCAAAACGCCTCCCGTGGCCCTCTAACCGGTTTTTGGCGAAAAAAAATGTACAACTGCAGAGAAGGCTCGCTACAGGCAGTTTGAAGGTGCCATTTTGCTGAATTCAGGAAAAACAGACAAAACAAATGCACAGATACAACACCAGATTCGCCAAGAAGCGTGCCGCAGAGGCAGAGCCGCCGCCCCCACCACCACCGCCTCCGCCGCCAGCACCTCCCTCGCCCCAACCCCCGCCCCCGCCCCCGCCACCCGCTCCTGCAGTTGAACCGCAGCAAGAGAGCGCGGAAACCGCCGAGATGGCCGTCGAACTGCAGAAGGAGCGGGATGGGGAAAGGGAAGGGGACCGCGGGGGAGGGACGGACGAGGAGAGGACAGCAAAGAAGCAGCGGACAGACGACGACGAGGAGCCCGCAGCGCCGCCGCCGCCGCCCCGGCCAGCGCCCAAGTTGTGGCAGTCGGCCAATCCGCAGTTTGCAGTCCCCTACCTGCGCGCTTACAACCTGTACAACGGCATCGGGCTGGACATTGTCGAGCCCAAGGGCACCGACGCAGAGAACGAGGCCGACACCAAGGAACTGGCCGCCTACATCAAGCGCATCCGCTTCAAGGTGCACCCCGACCGCAACCTCGGCATGCCCGAGGCCGAGACCGCGTCCCGCTTCCTAGACTTTGTCGCCGGCATCCTGCTCGACGTCGACCTGCGCATGCGCTACAGCAACCTGCTCGCGCGTGTCTGGTTCCCGCCGCGCGAGATCGCCTCCTACACCCGCTACCACGAGGAACTCGTCAGCAACGGCTTCATGCCCGTCGGCAGCGACCCCGGCATCCCGCCCAACCCGCGCAGCCGCCGCTACATCCCGCACGGCGGCATCCTCAACACCGACCAGGCCGCGCTCATGGCCTACGTCACCAGCAAGTCCTCCACCTACATTCCCGAGTGGAAGTATCTCAGCGTCCTCCTCCAACTGCCGCCGCAGCCCTCCGTCCTCTACCTAGACTCTTACACCGACCACGAGTAATGCTCTCCCCCTCCCTTCTCTCATCCCCACGCCCAGCAATAAAAAATTTGTGATTTTAACTGCAAGATGCATGCCCCACCCCTTCTAAACTCCCCCTCTCCCTTTTCCCCCTGACACTCCCCACACCCCACACTCTTGCAGTTTGAAAATGGCGACAGGAGGAGGAGAAGGCGACGACGAGAGCGACGTGATCTGGACCATCTCGGCGCAGCAGCGGCCGCCCATCAACTACGACGACGGCGACGACGATCCGCTGGTGGGCGACATCCGCGCGGCGTTTGCGACGACCGGCGGCAGCGCCGTGCGGCGGACGGGCGGGCAGCCGGCAGTCGTGATTCCCGAACTCGCGCGCCAGTACGCCCGCGACCCCGAGGAGGCCGTGATCCGCAACATCCCGCCGCACGAGGGCGCCGAGGAGGTGCGCGCATGGAGCGGCAACAACCGCATCCCGCAGCTCGTCGACCACCAGCGCCAGGTGCAGCGCATCGTCGACGCGCAGTGGAACAGTCCCGCCTACGTCTTCATGCAGTATCTCAAGGGCAACCTGCAGCAGAGCGGCGCCAACCTCTCCAACATGTTCTCCCTCAGCGACATCCCCTCCTCCGCCCGCATCAACGAGCCCCAGCCGCCTCCGCAAACTGCACCGGGAGCGGGAGCGGGAGCGGGGGCGGGGCCGGGGCCGGCGGCGGCGGGCGGCGGGCAGTTTCGCATGGACCTGAACGAGGGCGAGCGCCGCGACCTGCAGTTTACGCGCGAGGTCGACGACGTGCTCAACACGGCGGGGGTCACGGGGCGGGCGTACTTCAAGCCGACGGCGCTCGCGGGCATTGCGGCGGGACTTTCGGCGCTGCGGCGGTTCAACGCGGTCGAGTATACGGGCGCGAAGCTCGAGGACTTTTACGAGGACGACACCGCGCTGCAGCTCTTTGCGCAGCTGGTGGCCCTGTGCATCCACTCGTCGGGCTCGCTGACGGGCCGGCGGTATCTCGCCGAGATGGAGCGCGGGCAACTGCAGGTCGAGACTCGGGAAAAGTGCATGGAGATGTACACGACGCTCAACAAGGACGAGCGCGGAAAATTCCGGGCGGCGACGCTTTCCGAGATCAACGCGCGGCGCCGCAACTTCATCGACAGCATGCGCAACGCCAAGCGCACCCGCGGAGGCAGCGGCGGCGCCCTCACGCAAGTGAGACGTTTTACGTAATAAAAAAAATGTGCAACTTTTTTATATATTTTATTGCGGAGGAGTCGGAGCTTGCCGTTCACTCAACCCTTCGTCAGAAAGACCGCCAACAGGGACAAAACCGAGTCTGGAGGGACCATTAGATCCTTGCGAAGGTAGCGAATTGCCGGACGGTCCAAGCACGGGAAATGGGATGCCGGACCTGGCCTGTAAATTTGGCAAGAAGCCGGACCCGCCCGGCAAATCTTCCAAGAAGCCGGACCCTGATCCGGACCCGCCCGACAATTCCGACAAGAAGCCGGACCCGCTGACCTGCTCACGCTGCAGTTCTTCTTGTTGCCGCCGAGCCTCGTAATTTACCGTCTTGAACACATATAGCTCGCTCTCCACGGTGAACCCCGGGAGCAAGGTCGGCGGCGGATTCTCGATCGTGTCTGCAATCAGGTTGGAAACTGCGGAGAATTGCCTCTTCACTGCAATCATCGGGTCGATGTGGAGCCGCTCGTCGTCGCGGCGCAGATCGAACGGGCGCTCGTCGCGCACGAACGCCGTGTGAACTGCATGGCGGCTGCGCGCCAGAATGCCCATATCATGGCCGCACATGGCCAGCAGTTTGGAGCCCGCGGGCGTCGCAGCGAAGAGGGTGTCTTTCCTCACCGCCGCCGCGAGATCGGCCAGCACCTCTAGCACGAGTTCGCGCGTGATGTCGAACCGCGCGTACAACTCCCCGCGCCTCTCCAGCCCGGTCGCCGCATCCGAGGTGTCGTGGAGGCTGTCCGGGGCCTGTGTCTCGTTGCCGACCCTCAAGCGCAGCAGTTTCGTGAGCACCGGGTTGCTGAACGGCGAGGTCTCTACCGGCTCCTCGACTGCAGCCGGCCGCTGCAACACACTCTTTGTGTCAACTGCAGTTTTGGGGCGACCGGAAGGAGCGACTGATGGCAGCGTGCTGCGGATCGCAGCAGAGGAGACAGCACCACTGCTTGCGGCGGCCTTTGAGCGAGCGGCAAGCAGTAGCCTTAACTCTTCATCTTTTTCCTGCCTGTTTGTGGACGGTGGTTTTGGAAACACTGTCTGAGGTCTCTGTGTAGGTTTGGGCTCTTCCGGCTTCTTCGGCGGCGTGCCAGGGCGCGGCAGATTGGCAACCACAATAGGGAGTTTCTGAGGGCCTTTTTCCTTCTCGACAGTCTTGGTGGTAGTAGTTATGGTGGTGTTGGTGGCTAATTTCTGGCGCTTGGGTCCCCTTTCCTCCTCCTCCCCCTCTCCTGCAGTTTCTGTATCCTCATCGACATCCTCGGGGTTGATGACGACGCTGTGCCCAGGCCGATTCTTCTGCGTTGGCGGCGGTGCTGCTGATGCTGCTGGTGGTGCTTGGACTGCAGGGAAGTCGAAATCTTCTGGGATTGGTTGAACCTCTGGGAAAGGAGCAGCCGGAGCCGATGCAGTTCGCTGGACAACGGTCCGGTAAGGGACAGTATCTGACACCGAGAATAATTTATCAAGGGGTCTCTTGTCGGCGATATCGAAGAATTTGACGACCAAGTCCATGACGTCTGACGCTTTGGTGTCGTCCAAATCAAACACCAAATTCTTGCACTGTCTATGCAGGTCCGCAAAGTCTGCGATTGTCTTGCCAACTGGAAATTTGAAGTGTTGACAAATGGAGTAAAGCACCTTGACAGTCCCTATCCATTTACTGACCTGCGCCCTCACCGATCCATTCAATGCTGATTTGACGTATTCGAGCATGCCGTCAATGGCTTTATCTCGGTAGGTGGTCACGACGGCGTTGATTGACCATTCGTTGAATACAAGAAGATCCTTGCCGTCCCTACCCTTGACCCAGAAAATGTTGACAGACTGCAGCAGGGGCGACGCCTTCACCCACAGATCGTAAACCAGCCACTTTTTCGCGCGTTTCGGCTCATTCAACTTTCCCAGTTGGTCGTACATTGGTCTGACCGATCCTTTTCCGACATCATTTTTGTTGTAGTCGTCCCTCTTTTTCTTTTCGAGCAGCGGCCAATTTACGGCTGCAAACTCTCTCAGCGCCTTCTTCGCAGTCTCTTGCGAATATAATGTTGGGTCACGATCGAAGAGGGCACCCGCAAAATTCTTGACTATTTCATTTAGATCCAAGTTAGCTGTCGCCAGCCCGCTGATGATCGCAGCCAAGACCTCCACGCGGTCTTCGATGGTCCCCGGATTCCTGTCAGGAAAAAACTTGGGCCTTCCACCTTCGGCCACCTTGAGGTAGTTGTACATCGCCCCCGCAGCATTTCTTCTGTCTGTCTCGTTGAGTGCCATGAACGCATTCACTGCTGCCAGCGCTATGCTCGAGACAGTGGCATCTTTGTCCTTCACCACCAGCGTGTCTTCCATCACCGCCTTGCTCCTTTCCTCTCCCTGAAGAGCGCTGACATTGGCACCGAACGCACTGGTGTCCGCCACTTCGACCAACCCCCCGCGCCCACCCGCGCTCTCTGCAGTGAAACGTTTGGGAAAGGCGCTCGGCGGGAAGGGCGAGTCCTTAGAACTGCTGAAGAGCGCTTCTCCTCCCTCCTCCTCCTCCTTACCACCTGCAGGCCCCACAATCACCCTCTTCTCCTCCTCCGTCTCCCCCTCCTTCTCTTCCTCCTCCACCTTCCCTTCGCCCTCCTCAACTGCAGTTTGAGCGTCAGCGGCTGGCGCGGGGCTGTCTTCGGACTCGGCCGACTGGGGACCGATCGCCTTGTCGATCATCAGCCCGAGTCTCCGCGCGTCCTCCCTCCCTTCCTGCGTCACCAGCAGACTGTTCTGCCCGAGCAGGAAGTCGCCCACGGCTCTCAACTCGTGCGCAATCTTCGGATGGACTCCGTTGGGGTAAAGCGCGCGCAGCAGATCTTTGACGGCGTTCGCAATGTTCTTGTACGTGGGCCTGGGCTTCAGACCGACGACCGTCTCGCCCACGGTCTCCACCCGCGCGCTGTCCGCGAACAGCCGACGCAGCGTGTTGCCAAAGGCAAACTGGAAAATCTCCACGGCATTCCTGGATCCCGCCAATGCCACAGGCGCCTCGCACAGCTCGAGGTAAGCCCGGTACACCAGCTCCTTGTAGGAGACGCTCTTTCCGTCGGGGCTGTAGTATCCCGTGCTTTCGTACAGGTAGATTGCGGCGTGGGCGTAGTGAGCGCGCAGGAACTCGTCCGATATCCCCTCGCTGTGCTGGCCGTGCTTCTGCAGCGTCTCGCGCAGTTTCTCGATCGTGCGGCCCTTGGCAACCAGCACGTTAAGCAAAAACACGCCGCTTGCATTCTCTGTTATCGCCTTCTCGCCGAACTTGTCCGCCAGTTTTTCCCATTGCGTGACCCCGTTGCTGACGCTCATCTTTTTTCCCTCGCTCAAGAAACCTTACCACACACCACCCGGCCGCGCTAATCATAACGAAAAAACTTTTTTTCTCCCTTGTTGCTTTCTCCTCATTCTCCCCTTCCCTCGGTCAGCAAACTGCAGGATTGGAGGTGTGTGTGACAACAGCAACAACAACAAAATGGCCCGGGACGTTGAAACGACAAACCGCACTCTTGCAGTTGGCGGCGCCGCGCCGCGGGACCTCGACCAGTTTTTCACGAACGCGCGGGTCGTGCGCCGCTGCCTGCAGTTTCTGGACGGCGTCGTGCCGCTGCGGGAGTTTGCGCGGGTGCTGGAGCCCGCGGCCGGCGACGGCGCGTTCGTGCGCGGGCTGCTGAAGGCTGGCGTGCCCCGGTCGCGGATCGAGTACGCGGACGTCGATGCGCTGGACCCTCGCCACCGGGCCGACTTTCTCGCCGACCCCGCGCCCGAGCCCCTGCAGCCCGGCGACCCGCCGCTGCTGGTCGTGGGCAACCCGCCGTTCGGCACGATGGGCCGCTCGGCCGTGCAGTTCTTCAACCGCGCGGCGGCGATGGGCGCGGCGGCGATAGCGTTCATCGTGCCGGCGTCGTTCGGCAAGGACTCGGTGCAGGCCCGCCTCGACCGGCGCTACCACCTCTTCGGCGAGATGGCGCTCGACCCGGACTCCTTCACGCTCGGCGGCCAGCCCTACTGCGCCAACTGCATCTTCCAGGTGTGGGCGCCAACTGCAGACGGCGGCGTGCGGGAGGTGCGGGCGGCACGCTCGAGCACGGCCGACTTTGAACTCGTGCGCCGCGACGCGTCCCCGCCGCCGCACTTTGCAGTTAGAAGGGTCGGGGCGCTCGCCGGGACGATCTTCGAGCAGGACGTGGCCGGGCGGTCGGCGAGCAGCCACCTGTTCGTGCGCGTGCGGCGGGAGCGGAGCCGGGCGCGGGTGCTGCGGCGCATGCGGCGGCTCAACCTGCTGCAGTGCGAGGAGCGGAGGCGCACGGTCGCGAACCCCTCGATCTGCGGGTCCGAGCTGGTGCGTCTGTACGAGGCGCTCGGCCCCGTCCCCGCCCCCGCCCCCGCCCGCCCGTCCGCCGGCGAACAAAGTTAGTCAATCAAGCAGGAAGTCAATAAATATCATCACAATCATCATTACCTATCCGCAAACTGCAGGGGCGCGGGGTGGTGGAGGTACAGGGGAGGACCATTTTAGTGAAGGGGTGAGGGAGGGGGGGAGTGGGTGATTGGTATACCGTTTCGTTCTGGCCGCCGACAAACTTGAGGTAGGCGGCCGCGGCGCCGTTGACGCGCATGGCGATGGTTTTCTTGTTGTTGTTGATGAGGTTCTGGCTGTAGCCGAAGAGCTCGATCCAGTCGAGGATGGACTGGCGCGCGGCCTCGCAGGTGTGGTCGTAGATCGAGAAGAAGAGAATCTTGGCGCCGGGACACACGCACAGCAGCGCGGCGGCGACCATGGTCAGGATGTCGGTCTTGCCGCCGCGCCGCGACGTGTTGAGCGCCGTCATCTTCGTCTTGGGCACCTCCATGTTGAGCTTCTTGAGCTTCTGCCGCAGTTCGTTGACGTTGGGAAAGCCGAAGATTGCCGGCGAAAACACCTGCAGAATCTCGTGCAGACACATGTCCTGAAACACCGACAGGCTGTAGCCCGGGATCGAGTTGCACATCGTCTTGATGCGCTCGATCTTCTCGTCGCCCGTCTCCTCCTCCACGGCGTCCAGAAAGTCCGAGCGAAACTGCACGTGCGCGTCCCGCAGCTGCTCCTGCTCGCGCGCCGCCATGAAGCCCTTCATCAGCTTGTCGCTCGTCTCCTTGACCAGCGGCCAGAAGCTCGTCAGCGCAGGTCCCGGCATCTTCTCTCCTTCCTTCCCTTCCCTTCCTCTGGGCGCGTTAAACTGCAAAAAAAATATATATCAAAAATGTGTGTAATTTTAATTCACTGGCTTGATTCTGTCGCCCCACGAACTGCGCACGACGGCGGGCTCCTGCTTCCCGACCTCGACGCCGCCCTCCTCCCGCTCCGCGTTCTGCAGTTGCAGGGCTCGCGCGACGGCGGTGTCGACGGCCGCGGAGATGGCGAACTCGAGGTGCTGCTGGGACTTGGACAGCGCGTGCAGGCTGCGGCCGATCTCGTCGCGCATCTCGGTGATGTCCCCGGCGTGCGCGAAGCGGTTGCCCTCGGCCCACGGCCCTGCGAAGAGGCACACGTGCACGCCGTACATGCCCGCGCACACCGGGTTCGGATACGTCGCCGAGAACATGATGTACGCGTTGACTGCAAACGAGAGCGCGCAGGCCAGAAACCCGATCCACAGCAGCACCCCCGGTCTCGCGGAGCCCCGGCCGCCCTCTCCTGCAGTTTGCGGCGACTGCTCCTCGGCCTGCGGCGGCAGCGGCGGCGGCGGGGGCGGCTTCCCAGACCCATTCTCTGGCCGGGGCTGCCGGCGCGTCAAGCCACCGGCCTCCCGCGGCCGTGCAGTTAGCGGCACCGGCAGGCCGACCGAAGGGCTCGTCTGCGGCTGCGGCGGCGGGTAACTGTACTGCGCGGGCGCGGGGCTCTCCTCGTCGTGTGACGGCAGCACTCCCGTCTCCTTCTCAATCTCATCAACAACATCATCAAGATTCTTATTGCTCATCTCTTCAAACTGCAGGGGCGCGCGGGGGGTGGTGGGGTGGTGACGAGGTGGGTGAGGTACGGAGGGATGGCAGTAATAAAAAAAATGTTTTGTGTGTTTTTTTATTCCGACTCTTTTTTCTCGGCGACGATGTAGTCCTTGCCGTTGGTGAGGAAGATCATGGGACTGAGGCCGGGCTGCCCGGCCGAGCACTCGACGGCGAAGACAAAACGGCCGAGATTCTTGCTGTGGCGGAAGAAGACGGCAATGAGCGGCCTGTCGCCGGCGCCGCTCGCATGCAGTGCCAGCGCCAGCAGCGTGGCGTGCCCCGCGGCGAGGTGCTCCCCCAGCGGCACGGGCTCTGTTGCAGTTGAGACGAATTCGCGCCCGACGCACATTAGCAGGTACAAGCCGATGAGATGCGCTCCGTTGGTGTCGTTACGCTGCTCGACGATGTCGTTGATTGTGGCTGGAGCGAACAGCGGATTGATAATGGGCATTGTTTGAATCGCACCGATAATCTCTTGCTCCATGCGCTCAACGTAGGCCACCATGTTACTCTTTCCCGGATAAATTCCATAGTCGGGGGTCGTTCCCAGTTCGCGCACGCCTTCTGCAGTTGTCGCACGCAGGGAGAAAGTGGTGAGTTCGGGAATGGCTGGCGCGAATATCCACGCCTCGTAAGACTCGCCCTGCTCTGCAGCCGCGATCGCCTCGTCCGCGGTGTCCTTCGAGAAGTGGGTCTGCAGTATCTGCGCAGCTTCCTGAAACTGCGGACACAGCGCCGCTCGCACCGTGCCCATGTCCCGCATGCGCGCGAATCCGTCGCTGTCCATCCAGTACCGCACGTGCTCCAGCCCAAGCCCCTTGTCTGCCAGCAGCGTCGCCAGCAGCGCCGTCGGCAGCAAGTACACCATCTCGCGGTCGCCGCGGCCCAGCACGACCGGCGCGGGCCATCCGTTTGCCAAAATCTTCGCCACCCTGTTCTCGGGCACCGGGGGCTCCGGACTGTTGTCCTTCAACTGCAGGAGAGTGTGCATTATGTCGCCGTCGACGGGCCACTGACGCCACGCGGGAAACAGTGCGTGGTAGACAATTTCCAAGCGTGCGTCCTGGACGCTTCCACTCACAAGAGATGTCTTGAACTTTTGCATCACGCTCTCGTCACCCGCCGGAGTCAGAGCCTCAGTCACCAGCACGTTCTGCTGCAGTCCCTGCGTGCGCTTGACACATGATGCGACCGCGTCGATCACTCCCACCAGGGACCAGTCAGCCCGCGACTCGAACTCGGCGCAATCCAACACGTACGAGGCCATCAACTGCACGGCGCGCTGGCGGTTCTCAAGCATCTGCTGCACCTCTTTGCTCGCTGCCCCCTGTGGATCATACTTTCCGCTTGTCACCGTCTTGCCCAACGCGGCACTCACCGCGTCAAAGTTGATGGGCTTGTTGACGTCGTCCACCAAATTCGAGAGTCCACGCGCGGCGGGCAGTTTGAATCCGCGGGCCGTGCGCAGGTCCAGCGACAGGTGCAGCAACTCTGCGCAGAATCTCGTTGTCCACTCCACCTTTTTCCCCACGTAACTCAGCAGTTCTGCAACCTTGCTGTACGCGCCAAGGGCCCTTTCCGGCGCCTTTTGGAGCATGTCGGTGTCGATCGGCCTTCCTTCCTGCCGGTCCAGAAAGTACCGCAGTTCGGCGACCGACGCCCGCCCCCACCGCGGCTCGCGGCCGGGGTCCATGCCGGCCAAGCCCCGCGTGACCCGGGCCGCAGCCAGCCTCACGCAGTCGTCAACTGCAAAGGGTGTGCCCTTGTCCGAGACGAACCGCTGCGGGTGCAGGATCATCGTCGCGGCAAGTTCGCGCAGCGTGTCGTGGTTGATGCCGCTCGCCAGCACCTGCAGCGGCGCGCGGTAGGCATGCCGACTAGTCTGCGCCGCAATCACCGCCTTGATGTTTGGCTCCCGCGCCCCGAGTACTGCAGACAGGCGCACGTTGATCCAGCATTCCACGAACAGACTTCCATTTTGGGCGGCTCTGGCGGGATCGTATCCCTTGCCCGTGAGGCTGACCACGCCCACCGGCTTCTTCGCTGCCTCGGGGTCCAGCGGCGGTGCGGGCAGCGAGTAGGCCGCGCGCGGCAGCGGGCTGGGGCCGGAGGAGGGGCCCGCAAACCACTCCTGCAGTTTGCGGACGCGCGACTCGTGGCGGCGGTCGGACTCGGCGAGCAGGTTGGCGATGCGCGTGACGGGCCAGTACGCCTCGCCGAGGGGGACGACCCCGCCGCGGCTGAGCGCCTGCGTGCGCAGTCGAAGCTCCTCCCACGGATTGCTCGCGGACGCCAGACTCTCCGCGGACCCGCGGTCCCCGAGAAACTGCATCACGAGCGGGCGCACCACCATCCGCGGCGGCAGCAGGTCCAGCAGCGGCGGGGCAACTGCAAAGAGGTGGGATGCGGCGCGTGCGACGTGCGTGACGGCGGCCGTGGTGCAGGGCAGCGGGGCGTCGGCGTCGTGGAGAATGTGGGCCAGCGTCCAGTGGCAGGTTTCGCCGCCCTGCGTCGTGAAGGTGAACGGGATCTGCATCATGATGTCCCTCTCACTCTCGCCAACCTGATTCTTGAAACGTTCGCGGATGATGTCGCGCTCTCTCTGCAGTGCGACGGCTGCACTCCACAGTTCAACATCGGTCAGTACGCCTCTGGTGGGATCGTATTTTTGGACCAATTTGGCAATCCTCGCGCTCTCTTGGTCACTGATGTCAGGGTGCATGGCCTTCGCCAACTCTGGCAAGTGCTTCAACGCGAAGAGATCGCGCGTGGCTTCGGGAGGCAAATCATAACCCGAGTCTGACAGCACTATGGGAAAGAGGAACCGCAAAAGCAGCAGCGTCTGGTAGGGCGTCCACGCGACCCCCTTGGCACCTATCTCGGGGACTGCAGAAAAGACTGGCTTGTTTTTGAACGCACCGTGCTTAATAAGGAGGTCGGCGTATATGTGCACGATGCCCTCGACCCCGGACTTTCCGTCGCCGGTGTACTCGTTCAGCAGCAATTTCGCCACTTCCTTTCGCATACGAGCGTCTGCGAACAGGTAAACCAACTTTTCGGGCGTCAAGTAACCCGAGCGAAGCAACTGCGTGTCGGCGGCGGCAACCGCCTCTGCAGTCGGACGGTGCATGGCGTTGACGACGAAGGCGTTGACGGGGTGCGACGCGCACCAGCCGGGGTTCATGCGGCCGCCGCGCGCGAGATACGCACCCAGCGCCAGCGCATAGCCGTACATCGCCCTCTGCGCCTCGTCGATGCTCTTGTGCCTCGACTCGGTTGCGACCACAAACTTGTCCAGCAAGTCCTTGTGCGACTGCTGCCAGTGCTCGGGCCCGGCCATCAGCGGGTCGGCCAGCGCGGGCACCAGCGCGGCGGCGCTCAGCGCGCAGCAGATCGGCGCATGGCGGTCGTCCAGCGACTGCAACACGGCGTCTTGCAGTTCGATTTCCTGGCGGGTGGGGATGGGGGTGGTGGCCACCAGTCCTTTCACGCTGAGTTTCGAGAGCGCACTCGCGAGAGTGTCGACTTCCTCGATCGCGGCGCGGTCCGGATCGGCGGCCGGCATGTCGTAGTTGAAGCGCCCTTCCGTGTCTCCAACCCTGGTTCGTTTTCTCTCCCTCTCTTCTTCTTCTTGCTCAGCCAGCTCGATCTCAGTCTGATCGATCGCACCTCGCCTGTGCAGTTTGGGTTTCTTCTTCTCGCCCCCACCCTCGGCCTGGGTCTCTGGACGACGACTGCTACTGCTGCCGGTATCTCCCCGCAGGCTCTGGGCTGACACTGCGCAGATTCGCGCACCGTCGAACGTGAACTGGATATCGACCACGTCCGCAACACCCTCCTGCTTGCACTCCTCGTAGGTCGGCAGCACGCCCTTTCGTCTTCCGGCAAACAGGCGCGGCAGGCTCTCGATGGCCCACTCCGAGTCACTCTCCGCCGCAAAGATCGACTGCCCGTCCTCGCCGACCGTGTCCCGGGTCACCAGCATCTGCGCCCTGCGAACTGCAGCGAGTGCGGTCCGCCGCAGCGCCACAGCCTCCAGCACCACCATCCCCTCGCCCACACCATCCCGCAGTTTCGGAATGCGCGAGAGGAATCCGTGGACGTCGGCGCCCTGCGCGGCGGCGAGCGCGTAGTTGCAGAAGGCGCGGGACCGGCGGGCGTAGCGCAGGATGGCGCACTCGGGCACGTACTCGGTCACGTAGGCGAGGAACACGGCCTCGCTGCGGGCCAGGTCGCTCGCCATCCTCATTGCAGATGTGCGGGCGTTCAGTTCCGAGTTCGTGGAGAAGATGATGGTGTCGACGAGATCGCCGAGCACGCGGCGGAAGCGGGGCTCCGGATACTGGCCGTTTTTGAAGCCCGTGTCCGCGCCAAACAGAAAGTCTGCGACGGCGTCGAACTCCTCGTCCATGTCGAGCAGGTCCTCAGCGTACCGTGCGGGCCGCGGACGCGCGAGGGCCCGGTCGAACGCCGCGTGCAGCCACGCCGGCATCTCCATCGACCCTTCCGTGTGCGCGTCGATCAGCAGTTTCGTGACGATCGCGAAGAACGCCGCCGCGTGCACTGCTGCATCCTTCATCACCACCTCGTACTCAATCATGTCTTCACCTTCCAAAATGTGGACGTAGGGCTTGAACTGCGTCGGGAGGGGGGCGTCGGGGGCGGGGGCGGGGGCACCGGTGTTTCTGAAGAAGGCGAGCGGGGCGAATCCCGTGCGCTCGAGCCACGCGAAGAAGGGCAGGACGCCCGCAGGGGCACGTGCCGCGATATCAAAGTCGATTGTTGGCTGGGCCGAGGACACTGCCGCCACTCCACCAACCTCTCCAGTCCCCGCGCCTATTGCAGTTGATGGCCGCTTCATCCTCGCGCTGGTTTGCGCATCCACGTATTCCCCCTCGTCAGCGGGCAAGTGGTGGAGCACGAATGCCGCGTGCTGGTTGTGCATAAACGTGTCCTGATTTCTGACCGCCCGCCCGCGGTAATCCATCGCCAGTCCGCGCTCTTTGGGACCCCGCTTCAGCAGCCGCTCTGGATCCTGTGGCTCTAGACCAAGGCTTTCATCCATCTTCTGCAGTTCTCGCGCATATTCCAACGCACCGGCAAACATCAACCTGAATCTGACCTCGCCGACCTCGTCGCTGGCGGCGATTCGACTGGCCGGAAAAGATTCCGCGGCCGCCCGCTTCGCCTCGAGCACGGCCTGCGTCATGCCCGCATGGGACAGGTGCCCGATGACGCTGTCGGGGCTCTGCTGGAACTGCAAGACGCGTGACCTGATCTCGGCGGCGTCCAGACGACGGTAATTGGGCGCAACGACCCCGCTCTTGCGCACGTACTCCGCCATCTCCCGCAGCATGTCCACGCTCCTGCAGTTGCTCTCGTAGAGCGTGGCCGCGCCGGCCGCATAAAAGTTATCCGAGTATTGCACAAGCTTGTTGGCAAAATCAATTTTGTCGGCACGCCGAACTTTCCTTTGCTCCGACATCTTCGCACCGAAACCTAACCTCGCGGCCCCTGCAGCCACCAAGTGAAAAGCCCAAAAATTTTTTTTCGCGCTATTCCAGCCGGGCAACTGCAAAAGAGAGGGCGCAAAAAGGGGAGGAAGCGTAGAAGAGGTAACACGAGGATGAACAGCGAGGTGAACGACGTGGTGCTGTATTTCAAGGCAAAGCAGACGTGCCACGTGTGCAAGCAGCAGTTTACGAACGGCACGTCGGTCGGCCGCTTCCAGTGCGTCGAGCACGCGGCGCGGCCCGTCGACGGCTACTTTCCGTGCTGCGGCGTGTACGTGGGCTCGTTCAAGAGCATGACCGACTTTTACGAGGACCGGCTGGTCGACAGGCGGGCCCGGGGCTGCATCAGCGCGGACCACTGCGCGAGAGGGAGGGGAGGCGAGTACCGTCCGCACTGCTGGGCCAGGACCAGCGTCGAGATTGTCAAGACCGTCGCCAGCCGCATCGGCTGCCTGCCGGAGTCGATTTCCGAGATCGAGGGCGACTCCAACTACGTCGTCGTCCACAGCTACGACCGCGCAGCGTTCAAGGCCTATCTCGACTCTGCAAAACCAGACATGTTTCGCTAGAAATCGGCCCGGCAGTCAGCCGACTGGTTGATTGATTGATTAATTAATAAAAAAAAACACATTTTGTATGTATCACCGTTTCCTTTCACCCCCTTTCCGTCAGAAAACTTCCATACTATCAACACACACACTCCCCTCCCCCCTCGATCTTGCAGTTTCCGGACCACGAGACAGGGATGGGGGACAGCAAGTATAAGCAGCCAACTGCAAAACGGCGGGTCGGGGGCGGGGGAGCGGGCGGGGGCGGGGGAGCGGGCGGGGGCACGAATCCGCTGGCCGACCGACCCTTTGTGCAGGCGCGGGAGATCGGCCTGCTGATCCAGGGGATGGTGAACGTGGTGGTGGTGATCATGTTCACGCTGGTGGTGACGTACACGATGTACCGGATCGACGTGCCCACCACTCGCAACACCTACTCGGACCGCACGCAGTTTGGCTTCTGCGTGGCGATCCACGTCGGCGTCATCGGCGCGGCGCTGTACATGACGAAGGCGCCGCCGCAGGCCTCGCCGGCCCTGGACCTCGTGCTGCTGCTGACGTCGCTGGCCATCATCCTCGACGGCTACACCATCTACCGCACCTCGCGCTCGCGCCACGTCGTCGAAACGCTCGTCCTGCAGTGCGCCTTCCTAGTGGTGGATGCCGCGCTGGTGGCGATCGGCGCTGTGCTGCGCATCCGCTACCCGTGGAGCTCGTGGGTGCAGTATGCGCGGGACTGCGACAACGGGCGCTACCACCCGATCTTCGGGACCGTGTATCACCGGGCGCCGGCGTCGGCGTCGCGCAGCAGCGAGGGCGTGCTGGTGCCCCTGCGCGCGGCCATCACCGAAAACACGCAATTCGCGGCCGGCGCGCTCTCGATCGTCGTCCCGTACGAGTGGACGACGCTCTTCGTCTACATCCTGATGCTATTGGCGCCCGAGGGCAAGAACAGCCTCGTCGGCGCGGGAACTGCAGACATCTCGGGGTGGCTCTTCTGCCTGCACATCGTCAGCGCAGTTTCCGCGACCGTGTGGCTGTGGCGGCAGGACGACCCGGAGACCTTCCAGTGGGTGTTCACGTCGTCGTGGTTCATCCTCTTTGTCGACGCGATGCAGCTGGGCGTGTACGGCGCCGCGGACTCGAGCCCGCTCGTCGGCGCGCGCGTCATGCTCATGCTGTGCCCGCTGGCCTACTCGCTGGCCATGGTCATCGCGGGCGTCGACCTGGTGCTGCCGCGGCCGCTGCACATCCTCTTCGCGTCCGTGCAGCTGGTCTTCTCGTCGCTGCTGGCGCTGGAGGTGTCGCTGGTGGCGCTCTACTTTGCGTACGCCGCGGTGGTGCCCGTCGCCCGCCAGCTGATGTGGGTGAATCTTATCCACGCTCTCCCGGCGGGCGCCGCGCTCTTTGCAGTTTGCGCAGACCGCGGGCTGGACGGCGCGGTGATTGCAGTGGCCGTGGGCGGGACGGTCGGCGTCGGGTACGGGATCGTGCTGTTCGGCTTCGAGGGCCTGCTGCCTCCGCCGACCGGCGGCGTGGGCGGCGGCGTCGGCATCTACGTGTACGAGGCGCTGCTGCTGGCGACGAGCGTCGCGTATGTGGTGACGTGCGGCATCATTGCCGGGACCGGCGCGACCGCCGTCGGCGACAAGGTGTATGCCGCGGCACTGCACAACGAGGGCGTGTCCGTGCGGCGGTCCTTCGAGCTGCTGCGGCCGGAGCGGGAGTGGACGGTGGTCGGGTTCCAGATCGCGGCGGAGCGGGGCGCGGACCGGATATACCACACGGTGATCTATCTGGTGCGGCCGGTGCTGATGCTGGACACGGTGATGTTTGTGACGCTGGTGCTGATGCTGGACGGCGGGGCGGACACGCAGTGGTACGAGTGGTTCGAGGTGGTGCGCGTGCTGACGGTGCTCGCCGGGTTCGTGCTGGTGCCGTTCCTGCTGCCGACGATGGCCGCATTCTACTATCTGGCGGTCGCCGCCGCGGTGTGTCTCATCACGGACGCAATGCTGCTCGGGTTTCTCGTCGACTCGTCGTCCGGCGCGCTGACTGCAATGCGCGCGATATGCGTCGTGCTCGACGTCTACTATCTGGCGGTCTTCATCCTCACGCAGATACAGCTGCCGAAGGGTTCCACGCTCGCGCTCCGCTACAACATGATGTCCCTCGGCGACCGTCTCTCCCTCTTCGGCCGGCTCATCAGCTAGTCTCCTCCTCTCCTCACTCCCCACAGAAAAAGAAGAATTAAAAAAAATGAAACTGCAACTTTTTGTTTTTTTGGGCGTGTTTATTACATAACCTTCTCCCCCCTCACCCTCCCACCCTTCTCCCCTCCCCACCCTCCCTCACTCTCCTGCAGTTTTAGGGGAGGGAGAGGGGAGTGAGGAGGAGGAGGAGGATGAGGGAGTCTAGACGCCGGGGGGCCGGGCGATAAAGTATTCGGCGGCAGAGTGCTTGCGCAGCGCGTGCATGATGATGCCGCCGATGCCGACGACGCCAAACGCCCAGAAAACTGCAAACGCGACGAGCGGCGGCCATTCGCGGCCGGTCAGCACCGCAATCAGCACCACCATGAACACGGAGAAGCAGTACGCGACGAACGTCACATACGTGGCAATCTCGGCGTAGATAATGACGTCGGACATCACGAGCGTGAAGACGACCAGCGTCAGCCAGTACAGCATGTCGTGCATCCCGTGCAGCAGCGAAGACTGCGGCTCGTCGGCGTCCAGCGCATGCACGTACTTTGCCACGGGCTTTGGCAGGGCCTTCGTCTTGGGCGCCAGATACAGCGGCTTGACTTTCAACTCCTCGCCCCTCGCCGTAATCGTCTTGTCCGCGCCATCCCGCCTCTCCCGCCTCTCCTGCAGTTGCTTGTCCTGCGAGTAGCACGTGCGCACGATCGGCAGCGGCACCCACTGCGGCTGGTCCGCGTCAAAGTCCTCGGGCCTCGGCCAAACTGCAGCGAGACGAGCGGTGAGGGCGGTCGACGTGCTGGGGTAGACGTACACGTAGACGCTGCTCGGGTCCGGCGGGTCGATCAGCCGGAAGAGCAGATACAGCAGGATCGCCACGCCGATGTACACGTACACGTTGCCCTCGAAGAAGTTGAGCTCGTACGCCCACCACGTCGCGGCGTTGAGCGTCGCGCCGGCCGCGATCATCGCCGTGCGCAGCAGCAGGTCCAGCACCACGCTCGCCCACGGCCACTGCGCCGCGGGCACCGTCACCTCAAAGATGTTGCTCATCGAAAAGTTCACCAGCAGATCAAACACCAGCGACGTCCAGATCGCCCATCCGTAGCTGTGCAGGCACAGGTACATCACGTTCACCACAATCAGAATCCACCACCGCTGTCGGCTCAGGTCGATCCGTATCTCGTCCGGCCCCATCTTCTTTTCAACTGCAAGAGGTTGGGGGAGGGGGGGGGAAGGGGGCGAGGGGGTGAAGGGCGAGGAGGGAATTTATAAAAGGACGGCCGCAACTTTTTTGCAGTTTTTATTGTAAATTTTAACATTGTCTGTGCTTTCTTTTTAATTCCGCTCAGACGGTGGCAGTCAGACGGGTTTGGCGGCCGCGGCAGCCCTTCTGCGGGCGACGCACAACTGCACGAGTCCGTGCCTGGTGCGGGCTGCGGGGCCGGGCGCGGTCAGCACGATCTCCAGACTCTCCGCCATCTGCTGGTCGTCCCCCGGCGCCGGCAGTCCCAGCGCAAACCGCGCGCAGTCCGCATACGCCTCCTCGAGCCTGCCGCTGCCGCCAGCGGACCCGCTGCCGCCCTCCCACGCGCGCCACTCCTTTGCAGTCTTGTCGTCGGGCTCGGCGGCTGTCCACGCGTCCAGCAGCGCCTGCAGCGCCTTCTCCTCGCGCGTCGCCTGCGGCCGCTTGGGTCTGAGATCGGGGTCGCCAAACTGCACGATAGGACGCGGGGGCCGGGCCTGCGCGCCGCCCAGCAGCCGCCGGAAGTCGGGCCGCCGCGGCCGGTACGTCATCACCGACGCCAGCGGCAGCAGCACCGTCCCGCCCGCAGCAACTGCAGAGTCGATGTCCTGCTCCTCGGGCGTGTATTCCGCCAGACTCCACGCCTGACCCGCCATCTCGCGCTCGTCGCCAGCCCCTAACCCTCCCCCCTTTCCTGCAGTTGCCGCCAGCACCCCGGGCAATCCGCGGCCCCCGTAGATGTAGTACGAGTCGTCGCCGCGCTCGCCGCCTTCTTCGTCGTCGTCATGCCCTGCCCACGGCTCTTCCTCCATTTTTTTACACTGTTCTCTGTATGTATGTGTCCTGTGTCCCCTCCTGAAAAAAAAATTAGTCGATCGTCAATCCGCCTCCCCGCCCCTCCCCTCCCCCACCTATGGTGCAGTTTTACTGCAGGGGAGTGGGCTGCCGGGACTGGGGCTTGGGGCCGCCAAAGTACTTGCGCGAGACGACGACGATGACTGCGGCGACGACGACGAAGACGAGCACGACCGCGATGAATGCGGCCTGCCACGCGCGGAATGCGCTGCTGCCCCCGCTGCTGCCCCCGCCGTTCGTGCAGTTGCAGGACCCAGTGGGCGGGGCGGTGGAGCCGGTGAGCGGGATTGGCGTGGGCGCGAGCGCGGCCTCGGCGGCGAGCGCGGCCGCGAGATACTGCGGCGTGTAAACTGCAAGATTGTTGTGTGCGGGCCCCCAGTTGGGGGGCACGGTGTAGGGCGTGGTCGGGCTCGAGGCGCTGTAGTAGGCCTGCGTGTTGACGAAGACGTCGTAGTCGACCCAGAAGGAGTACTGGATGCTGAGGCCCGCGAGCGTGCCGCCGCCGGTCGACACGGCCGAGATGCGGGGCGCGCTGAAGATGCACGTGGTGCAGGTGACTGCGGGGGCGCCAGAGGACTGGTAGATGGCGATGCCGACGTTGAGGAAGGTCACGCGGTCGCCGACAAACCCCGCTGCGGGCGAGACCGCGGGCGCGTTGGTGGCCACGACGACGGCGACGTCGCCCAAAGCGGCCGAGCACCGCGTCAGGGTCAGCGACGCCGCGCCCTGCACGAGGAACAGCGTGCCGTTGAACGCAAAGACGATGTTTTCTGCAGTTACGACGGCGGCCGACGAGATTTCGATGAGCGGCGCGTAGGTGGGCTCGAGCGCGAACGTGGCCGGCAGACCCGTGGCGGGCCCCACGCCGATGAGCGCGAGGTTGCCCGTGATCGGGGACACGTACTCGTACGCGGCCATCACCGCGCCGTCGCACACGTACAGCGGCTGGCCCGTCGTCTGCGCAGCGGCAGCCGCGGGCGCGAACTGCGAAAAGTTGCTGGCTGGCGTCAGGATGTAGTACGGACACGCCGCAGCGCCGCTGAAGGCCCCGCAAACTGCAAGGAGGAGCGTGAGGGCGAGGGCGAGGGCGAGGGTCGGGAGACTGACAGGAGCAGTGGCACGAGGACTAGGAGACATGGCTGTGGATTGTATGGGAGGATGACGACCGACAGACCAAGAAGGGAGGAGGAAAAAACTTTTGAGGAATATATTTAGTTGCGAGGGAGCGCAGGTGACAATATCCGCAAGGACCAGAACCGAAAGCTCTCCATCCAAGTTTTTTTCTTTTTTCTCTTCTCTGGTTGCAGTGGGATGACGACTTACAAAAAGTATCCGGGGGCCTCGTATGACGGGTCCAGCAGCGTTGTGGTGCCACTGGCGCACACGCTGGACGAGGACCTGATGAATTATGTGATCAACGGCAGCACTGGCGAAGACAGCGAGAGAAACAAGCGCACTTTGATCAAGCGCAAGGGGGCCCTGAAGGAGTTCAGCGCGTACTTTAGCGACCTGCTGGTCGCGTTGAAGCCCGAAGCTCGCGAGAACCTGCAGGTGCCGGACAACTCGGATGTGATCTTTCCGCGCGTTTTTGCAACTCCCGCGGGACTCCCGTCGGCGCCGAGCGACTTTGCGCTGTTTGACGAGATGTATGGCGAAAACAACGAGAAACTGCGGGAGGCGCTGAAGGACAATCTGCTGGACAGCGTGACATGGGCGGGGATATCGCGCGGCAACTACTGGACGCTGGGACGAGACGACCACCATTCCACAAACCCCCAGGAAGGTCTGTCTGTGTCGCGCTACGGAGTGGTATCCGTGATGCTGCCGCTGGAGAGAATTCCGCACCCCGGGACGCCCATGGTGCTGTCTGTGTACAACGACAAAGACCCCGAGCGCGCGCGGTGGACAATGGACACGTACGACTGCCGGGCGACGGGAAAGAAGGTGGTCGACGACGTCATGGTGTATCTCGCGGATCTCAAGGCGAAGCCCGACGTGGCAAACTACAAGAGGCGCCACGACACCGAGTCGACGAGCGGCCGGATGGTCTACCGCAAGAAGTTCGACCGCGGGCAGTTGTTCACCTCTGCCCAGATCGCCATCGGCATCAGCTTCCTCGAACACCTCTTCAAGCACGGGATCATCACCGGGAATTTCAAAGTCGAAGATTCAACTGCAAGCACAGCTGCTGCGGCAGCGGCTAAAGCGGCGCCTTTTGCACCAACTTTTGAAGCATTTATCAGAGCACTTGCCACTCGCTTTGGCATGGGCGATGATAGCACTGTTGCCAAAGACATCCCGGAAATGGTCCATGACTTCATGACCAAAAAAGACTACGACCACGACTTGCGCGCCTACGACAACCTCGTCAACAACCGCTACAACTATCTCATCAACCCCATCGCCGACCACTGCGACCGCACCAAGGTCATCGGCACCTATGTGCAAACCCACGCCGCAAATCAGACGTATTCACCCGGCGACCAGGTCTTCTGCACCGTCAACTTTCATCCGTAGACATCCTCCCTCCCTCCTCCCCCTTTCCAACTTCTCTGCTGCCTTACGCCCTCCTCCCCGCCCCCTGCCCCCCTCCCCACCTTTCAAAAAGAATCTATGACATTAAACTGCAAAAACGTTTTTTTAATACTCCTCCCCTCATCAACACAAACAAAACATCCCCCACCCCCTAATCTTTCCTCTTCTGTCTCTCTCTCCCTTTCTCCCACTTCTTGTACCCACCCCCCGCACCCAACCCCCTCAACCCCTCTCTCTTGCAGTTAAACTGCAGAAGAGTGTGGGATATTGATTGACACGAAGAGCAGCAGTGAAAAAAATATGAGCGGACGGGTTGTGCGGTGCGGCCGGAAGACGGCGCGGATCGCGGGATACTCGGTGGGCGCGTGCTTCGACGGCGCGTCGACGGCGATGGTCGCGATCTACGGCAACCCCTTCCTGCTGTCCGTGGCCGGGATTGCGCCCTACCACGCCAGCGTCCTGCAGTTGGCGGTGCGCGTGGTGTCGGCGGCGAACGACCCGGTGATTGGGTATCTGAGCGACAATGTGGCGACGCGCAGCGGCGGGCTCGGGCGCCGGCGGATGCTGATTGCGCTTGCGCTGGTGCCGCTGACGGTCTTCTTCGTGCTGCTGTGGCGGGTGCCCCTGCTGGACTCGGAGCCGCGGCGCGCAATGTACTATCTCGGACTCTACTTCCTGTACGACGTGGCCGCGACGTTCGTCAAGGTCAACTACGAGTGTCTCACGTCCGAGATGACGTACCACGAGCACGAGCGAACTGCAATTGTCGCGGGCCGGCACCTCGCGTGGGTCGCCAGCGCCTCGGCCGCGGCCATGGGGCTCTCGACCGCGCTCGCCGTGACCGTGACGGGCCCCGCGGCGGCGATCGCCATCAAGCAGCAGTACATCTTTGCCGGGATGGGCATCGTGCTGATCGGCGCCGTCATGCTGCTGCCCACCATCGCGTTTGCAGTTGAGCGCCGCGAGTGGAAGACCATCTGGGACGACGTGCTGTGGCTCGCCCGCTTCGGCGGCGCCCGCTGGGACCCGCCCCAGACCGAACTGCACCCCGTCCGCGACGTCTACGTCATCGACGACGCGGCAACTGCAAAGGGCGGGGCGCGGGACGGGGCGGGGGCTTCGGACGGGGGTCTGGGGGGCGGAGCCGGGGGCGAGGACCCCCAGGACGATGACTACGACTCGGCGGGGCTGATGCCGGCGAACACGCCGATCGTGGCCGTGCGCACGGGCGAGACGGGGACGTGGGGCGCGACGCGGTACTTCCTCAGCTGCATGTGGCGGGACTACACGTACATGGTGCGCCACCGGCGGTTCGTCATGCTGCAGGGCGCGCACTCGCTGCTCTCCGCGGGCACGGCCGCGATGACGGGCGTGATGCTGTACTACGCGCAGTTCGTGGCGCGCATCCCCTTTGACCAGGCCGTGGGCGAGATGCTGGCGGGCGTCGTCGGCGCGCTCGCATGCTCCATCCTGCTGGGGCTCTATCCGCAGCACAACAAGGTGGTGCTGCTGATGATCTCGATGACGACGTGGGTTGGCGTCTCGGCGACGCTCTTCGTCATGGGCCACCGCCCGGGCTTGCTGGTCGCCGTGGGCGCATGCGTGGCGGCGTCCTCGCTCTTCCTGCAGTCGATCCTGCCGGACGTGATTGACGAGGGCGCGGAACTGCACCGGCGCGGGATGCGGCGCGACGCGACGTACTACGCGTTCAATGCGGTGGCGTCGAATCTGGGCTCCGGCGTCGGCCTGTTTGCAGTTGACACGGCGCTCGCGCGGGCGGGGTTCGCGGCGGGGTCCGCGGTGCAGGGGGCGGAGGCCGAGGCGGCGATTGCGGGGTCGTTTGCGCTGGTGCCCGTACTGTGCGTGCTGCTGGCGGCGCTGCCGGTGCTGTATCTCCGCGCGGACTCCCGCCCCGCCTCCGCGCGCCGCCAGCCGCAGTATGACGACCAGACGCTCGACATCTGACAGTCGTCAACCACTCCTCGTTGTCCACTCTGACCAAGAGCATTCTAAAACTGGTTTCACGCAATAAACAAAGAGAGACAAAACATCTTTTATTTTCAAACTGCAGGAGAGGGTGTGTGCGTGTAGGGGAAGGGGAAGGGCACAGTGACGGCGAGTTTTTTTGAATCTATTACAAGGGAACAGTGAAGCAGCAGCGGTAGAAGAGCAGGCGGCACCACGAACAAAAAAAAACAAGATGTCTGCAGTTGAAGAGCCGCCTCACAGAATGACGATACCGGGGGCGCGGCTGAGTCGGTCGGAAGCAGCCAAGGTGTCCCTCAACTACATCGTTCTTCGAGACCAACACACTGACCGCTTCGGGTGGCAGTTGAGCACCTTTTTGACGGAGGACGCCGCGACATTTCCAGGTCCTCGCGAGACGTACACGGGGAATGTCAGGCGAGGACTGACTGAAGGCGGATGCATTGTGGCAGAGAAGATGCTGATCACGATCGACACCAGCAAGATTTTCATCCGCAGCACCGGCGAGGTGCTTATGCCTTATTTCAAGGAACCGTATCCGCAGCGGGTGTTTCCGATGAACAATTCGATCGTCAAGAATCTGCACATCGCGGTCGACTACGAGGGCCTGCTGCTGTTTGTGGGCAAAAAGACGCTGGAGAGAGCGAGTATCCAACCGACGGCAGGGAATCTGGAGGACGAAATGGATCGACAGCAGCAGAGAGAAATGATCAAGCAGACTGTTCTTGAGGAAGTGTACGCATATTTTGTCAACTGCATCCTGGCGGGCGTCGCGGTGATGCTGGCCGAGATGCAGATGCGCTTCATCTCCTACGAGATGGAAAAACTTGCCAGTCCCCTCGACGTTGACGTGACCCGCGGCACCCAACTCATCAACCAGCGACAAATCAACACGCATCTCACATTCTCCCCAAGGACTCAGATCGGCGAAAATCTGCACCCAGTTTTGGTGTGGATGATGCAGGAGATCGCAAATTTTTCCCTCATGGGCGCGCTGCCGTACTTTACTTACGGAGTTGTGGACGCGAACGAAAGGGGCCTGTACAATGACAAACAGGGCTTCCTCGTCTTCGTCCCGCCGCAGTATAAAAATGTGCTGCACAAGAGCGGAATCACAGAAACCGTCCTCGCCACAACTGCAGAATGGTCGTTTCTCCGCGCCCTTCCTCGCGAAGTCGCGAATTCAACGCCCGACTCCAATGTGTACTGGGCAAATGCAGGCGAGATATACTTCAAGAGCAACGACATGTGGAACAAGAACAAGCCGCCTGCAGTTGCAGCAGACCCCGACAGATCGAAACGTGTATTCTACGTCAACTGCGACGTCCGGGACTACATCATCGCCACAGACGACGAGAAGAACGGCGTCGTTTACGAGAAACTGTCCAAGGAGCAAAACAAGATACTGCGGGAAGAGCGCGGGTGGTGGTATCCCAGCCTCATTAAGTGAAAAACAAGAAAGGAAAATTCATTAAAAATTCGGAGACTTTATTATCACATTACTGTGCGTGGCGCCCGCCATGCTCTCAAAGTTCTGCAGTTGCCCGGCCCCGCTGCCCGGCGCCTCCTCGAGAGCCTCGCCCGCCGGCCGCTGCCACCCGTCGTCCGTCGCCCCGCCCATCCGGTACACGAACCGCACCCCGACCCCGTGCCGCATCTGCCACAGCCGAAACGCCTCCACCGCCTTGTTGAACTCCTCCATGCGGTCCAGATACTGCGCGAGCGCCTGCCGATCCCGCTCCTTGTCGCCCGTGTCGAGCGGCCTGCGCGGACGGTCGCCCACGTGCGGCGGGCCCGTGTACCCCTCGTTTCGCGTCCCCCAGCGGTAGCCCTCGCGGTGCCACGAGGAGGGCGGCGGCGCCTCTCCCCACCACACGCCTGGCGGCTCAACAAAAAAGGTGCTGCCGTCCGCGCGTCGCATCCAGCCCCAGCCGCTGTGGCCCCGCGCCTTTTCGCGCCGTATCCAGTCCCGAACCTCGGTGTCCTCCTCTTCCCGCTCTTCCGGCTGCGACCGTCGCTCCTGCCGCTGGAAGCCGGCCGCGGGTCCGCCACTGCGAGCGCCGCCGCCCGCCCCCGCCCGCGCCCTCGCCTCCACGGCCTCCTCCTCCTTCCACTCCTCGGGCGGCGTGTGCTGCGCGATCAGCCGCTTGATCTGCGCAAAGTTCGAGCGGCTGCGCGAGTGGTCTCCCACAAGCACCTTGGTGTGCACAATCCACATGTAGCCGCGGCGCAGGTCGGGGTCCATGAGAATCGCCGCCGTCTCCTCGATGCAACTGCGCGCGGCCGTCAGATGCTCCTCCGAGGGCGTGTCTCCCAAATCCCCGTCCCCATCCCCTTCGCCGTCCCCGTCTCCACTCCCGCCCCCCTCCCTCCCCCCCTCTCCTGCAGTTTCACGGTCGCGCTTTCCGGGAACTGCAGGAGCGGGGGTGGGGGCGGGCGCGGGGCGGGACCGGGCGGCGCGGCGCTGGGCGATCTTGTCGGGATGCAGTTCCCGCAGCATGTGGCGGCGCTTGCTGGCGACCTCGGACGGCGGAGAGCCAAAGTCCAGCTTCAGGTTGGTGAACAGCGTCATGGATCAATGTGTGTAGAAGTGAATGAAATGAAATGTTTTGTCTCTTTTTTTTTTTTAATTACTGTTTTCCCCCTTTTTTTCACTCGTCTTTCCCTCTCCGCACCCGTCCTCACTTGCTGCGCTGGGACTTGCGCTTGGCCTGCTTCTCGCCGTCGCCGTCCTCGGCGTCGTGCATCTCGGCGTCCTCCTCCTCGTCCTCCTGCTCCTGCTCGTCCTTCTTCTCCTCGTCTCCCTCGGGCTCCTCGTCCTCGCCGTCGTCGCCGTCATCCTCCTCTTCCTCCTCCTCCTCCTCATCCTCCTGCTCCTCCTCCTCCTCCTTCCCCTGATCCTCCTTGGACTTTGCGGCGGGCTTCTTGCCGGCCTTGGCCTTCTTGGGCTCGGCCTCTCCCCCCTCGCCCCCGCTCCCGCTCCCGGCGCTCTGCAGTTTGGCGATGCGGGCGCTCTCGCGGGCGGCATGCCACTCGTCAAACTGCATGATGATGCGGGAAATGTGCGAGACGGCGTGCTTGCACAACTCGCCGGGCAGTATGAGGCGCGCGGCGATATCCACGTGCCGCGGCAGCAGCGTCTGGCACTTCTGGGCCTCCATCGCCGCCAGCGCGGCCGTCACCAGCCGGTCCGCAGAGTGGTCGATCAGTGCCACCACGGCGTCGTTGAACTTCTGCGACGAGCGCCGCACCCGGCCGCCGTTGCTCACGTACTTCATCTGCTTGGTCACCATCCCGCCCGTCAGCGCAAAGTGCTTCTTGCCGCTGTGCTTGGCCTTCAGCGTCGCGACCTTCGTCGCCTCCTCGCCACCACTGCCAGCACCCTCCACTGCCGCCGGCGAAGCACCCTTGATGTTTTTCTTGACCATTTTTTTTCTCTTTTTTTTATTTTTTTTTCTTTACCCCTCTCTCGTGCAGTTGTGTGTCTTTTGCGATGAATTGCAAGACCACAGCAAAAGACACACAACTGCACGAGAAAGACAACACAAAAAAAAATTAAAAAAAATGGTCAAGAAAGTTGAGAACAAGAAGACATCGCCGCCGCCCAAGGGGAACAGTGGAAAGGCCGAGAAGCGTGCGGAGCCGGACTGGAAGGAGAAGATGACGATTCTGCCGTCGCGTGTGGGTCGGCTGATCCGCAAGCGGGCCGGCAAGACCAAGGTGGCGCTGGCAACGACCTACGCGCTGTCGGCAGTGCTGGGCTACCTCGCGTCGGAGCTGTTCGAGACGTCGGCAGTCATCACCGACCTCAAGAAGCGCACGACGATCTACGCCCGCGACCTGATGCTCGCCGTGCGCGACGACCGGGAGCTCGACTCGCTCTACCGCAACGTGCAGTTCGCGGACGTCGGCACCACGAACACGCGCAACCTCGACCGCGCGCTCATGAACGACAGCCAGCTCAAGCGCCTCGCCGCCAAGAACTTTGCCGCCGCCGCCGCGGGAGCCCTTCCCAGCACTACCTCCAAGACCGCCGCAGCAGCCCCCAAGCCCCTCAAGAAGTAATCACCCCCATCCTAATCCCCCTTCCTCACTCCCCTTCCAACTGCAGGACGAGAGCGGGTGAGGTCGCCACCGCTGTCCCTTTAGTTCCTCATCAAAAAGACAATTGAAATAAAAAAAACTTTGCAAAAAAAAATTACAAAAAAATTGTGTGATCGTTTTTATTACGGGGGTGGGGGGGCAGGGCGGGGCTAGGTGGCTGACGAGCGGGCCTCGAGGTGCTCGAAGCACAGCCCGTCCCTGAACGCGAGCGAGGGCCCGTAGTGCGCAATCTTCTGGATGTCGAGCCCCTCCCAGCGGCTGTCCCCCGGCGCCGCGCCTCTTGCAGTTCCTGCGTCGCAGATGCGGGAGACGTGCGCGACGTCGGCGAGACACGCGGAGCACTGGATGGGATGGTCCGAGTATGCGGCGGCCTCGACGTCCTTGTCCGGCGACAGCAGCGCTAGCAGCAGGTCCATGCTGTGCATCATGTTGGTCGGGCTGCTGAACTCCTCGCGGCGCTTCGCAGACACCGTGCGCGCGCACACCGTGAACGCAGCCTCGAGCCCCGCGGCGATCTGCGTGCCGTACGCGTCCTGCAAGTGCAGCGCCATGCGGTCCTTGGCCCGGACCTCGGCGGGCGGGTCCCGCAGCCCGGCGAGCATCTCGCGCACCAGCACGGAGCCCGTTTCAACTGCACAATCGTGCGCGACGCGGCGCATGCGCGTGCGGGTCGTGGCCGAGCCCCAGCTGTGGCGGCTGCCCGGACTCGCGCCCTCGACCCGCCGCTGGCTCCTGTTCTCCGCGCCCGCGTCGGCGCCGTCCTCCCTCTCCTCGCCCTCCTCGCCCTCCTCGCCCTCCTCGTCCTCCATCTCGTGCTTCTGCAGCACGACGCCCTCGTGGATGGTGACCTGCTTGAAGGGGACGAGGGTGATGTTGCCGCGCACCATGCCGACGTCCTTGTGCAGCAGTTTGAAGTTGCACAGCACCTCGTCGTAGCCGTTGGTGTAGTAGGACGTGTCGACGTTGCGCGGGAGCGCCTCGATCAGCGTGCGCAGATACGCCAGCATGTTGCTAGTCGCCTTGTCCGTCACGTCCGAGTCGAACTCCGGCGCAATCGGCGCGCCCCTCCGCCGGCACAGCGCCAGCAGATATCGGTGCTTCCTGCACGCCGACCGCTGGCTTCTGTACATCGTCAGTCTAGTCGCCTCGCTCTTTGCTCTGCCGTCCGCTGCGTTGTTGTTATTGTTGTTGTTGTTATTGCCGTTGCCCACAGTCCTTGCTCGCTCGCGGTCCTCACTGCTCATCCGCGCCCGTTATTGCTCTGTCTGCCGAAGGACCAATCACCCTCTCTCTACACTGTTCCCTGCAAAACAAAAAACTGCAAAACAAGAAAGTTTTGTTTGTTTTTTTTTCTGCGAAAAAATAAAAAAAAAACAATCCTTCTCCCGTCCCGCTCGTTTCCCTTACTTCCCATTCCTCTCCCCCTCCCCCTCCCCCCACACCTCCCTTTTGCAGTTGAAAGAAAAGAATAAAAGAAACATTTTTGATTTAAAAAAAAATTCGATGCGAAGAAGTACTGCGGCTTTTGCGTCGCCCCGCGGGATGGCGGACGATGACGACGACGACGACGGCCACCGCCGGTTTTTGGACAGGAATAGCAAGTTCGACAACCGCTATCGGACTGCGCCTGCGAGGAGCAGTGCGGGGAGTAGCAGCGGCGGAGGAGGCCGCAACTACGAGAGGGGAGACGACGACGGGGACGAGCAGGGCGGGAGAGCGAAAGGCGCGCGCGGCGGGGCCGCGGACGAGGACTCGCGGGTCGGCAAACTGCAGCGCGAGGCGCACCTGATGTGGGGCGTGGAGAAGAAGGCGGCGATGCTGGGGATGTTCAGACAGGTGCGGTACGAGTTCGAGATGAACGGCGTGACGAAAGAGATGAAGCAGTTCTTCGCGCACCCGGGGTCGGACCAGTACCAGAACGTGAGGCGCGGGACGCTGCGCGTGCCCTTTGAGGACCACACGGAGAATCTGTCGTTCATGCTGAAGCAGGACGATGAGCGCGAGATCGACAAAGCCATGCTGACGAGCGTCAAGGAGATGGCCAACGCCGAGGATGGATTCTACGGGCACGTGAAGACTGGAAACGTGCTGATCCAGCGGCTCGACGTGACCACGTTCGACTGCCCAATCAACCACTCGCTGGAAATCGGCATCAAGGGCATGGGCGACAAGTACACTGTCCCCCACTGCGTGTCGTGGGACAAGGAGGCCAAGTTACTCGCGACGCTCAACCGCAACACGCCGCGCCGCACCATCTACAACTTCAACTCGCTGTCGACGGACCTGCCGGTCTTCCACGGCATCCACGACATCGAGCAAGACAATCTCCGCGGTGTCTCCGCGTGGGGCAACGTCAACGGCCGCATCGTCGACGTCTACATGCCCACCGGCCGCTTCGTCTGGTTCATGACCAACCTCGTCAGCCTCATCCACGCCTTCGTCACCGAAGAGTCCAAGGAAAAGAAACTACCCGAGGGCGTCGACGAGACCATATGGGACGCCATCATCGCGTGGCACGACGAAAACAAGCCCCCAAACATCTACGATCCCAACGAACGCCTCGACGACAACTACATCGGCAAACTCATGTGCCAGATCAACCCGGACCTCAACCCGGAGAACCGCGCCAACGACACAACTGCGAAGACGCGGCGCATCCTGTGGTCCGTGGCCGACGACAAGCTGGTCTATCGCGTGCCGCTCGCTTTCATGCAGTTCGTCATTAACCAGTACATGGATGTCGTCAGGATCATCCGCATGATCGTCCCCGCCGAGACCTCCATGACTTCCAAGCCCTCGTCCTACCGTCCCGTGCGCCCGTTCGACCCCGACACCGACTTTCTCGAGTTTGAAGCCGAGGTCTCCATATTCCCGCCCGGCATGTTCTTCGCCGTCTCCAACGTCGAGGAGAACGAGGAAAGTTGATCTCCCTCACCCTCCCACTCACTCGCTCAGAAATTAAAAAAAAATCTTTTTTTTTCTTAAATTTATTAATCTTGACTTCTCTCTCCCTTCCCCCTCCCCTCCCCTCCCCCACCCTCGACCTGCAGTTTAGACGTCGACGTGGCAGTGGACGATCTGGCCGTCGTGGCCGCGGGTGTCCCAGCGCTCTGTGAGCCCGCGGATCACGGTCGACAGCCGGCTGCAGCTGAGGCGGTCCACCCACCCGAGCGGCCCGTGCGTCGTGCAGAAGTACACGTGGCGGAAGCGGGGAACTGCAGCGGCGTCGTCCCACAGCCGGAAGACGCGCGCGCCGCGGGTGTCGAGCCGCCCCTTGCAGTAGGCGCACACGCGCAGCCGGGCGGCGTGCTCCGCCGACGCGTTGTTGTAGCAGCCCTCGCACAGAATCACGTCGCCAAAGTACTTTTGCTGCTCGAGCGGCCCGCAGCGCAGGTCCGCAAAGCACGAGACGTAGGGCATTCCGCGCCACACGGCAACCTTGCCCAGCGCGTCAATCACGTCCACGGGCGTGCTGCGGCACCGCGAATACATGATGGCGTTCGCAATCTTCTTCGAGTTCAGCCGCCACAGCGTCTTGGCCGTGCGGTGCACCGAGCGCTGCGACCGGCGCGACGGCGCATGCTCCCCGTACCGGTGGAAGTGCAGGTCGCGCCAGTCCGGGGGCTGCGGCCGTCTGGAGCACACCACCGCGCCGTCCACCGTCGTCTTGCAGTTGCCCTTGCCGTCGGCGTTCTTGTTCTTGACGTCGCGCGGGAAAAAGGACGGGCGCTTGACGTCGCCGCAGTTGCGACACCCCGCGAGCCGCCCGGCGACGAGCGGGATCGGCGCGCCGTCCACGATGTGGTGCGCCTTGCACAGCGCAGACGTCTGGTGCACGTGCATCGCCAGATCGCCCTGCACCTCAAAGTAGCCGATCCGCTCACTGCAGACGACGAAGAAGGAGTGGAAGAGCGCGTACGCCGGGCGGGGCAGCGCCTCGAGCGTCGTGTGCAGATCGACGCCCATGCCGTGGATCGCCATCTTGACGTCCGCAATCTGCCGGATCGTCGCGCCAAAGAGGATCAGCCAGTCGACGGGCACGGCCCGCTCGCGCGGGTAGCACGCCGCCACCTTGCGCAGCGCCGCCATCCGCCGCGGCTCCACCAGCACCTGCGGGTCCGGCAGCCGCGTCTCCTCCCCGGGCGGCACGTCCGTCGGCGAGTACGGATAGTGCAGCAGGTTCAGGTTGAAGAACGTCTCAAGTATCCACTCGAGATCGTACACCAGCGGCGCGGCCCGCGGCGCCAGCTTGTTCTTGTTGTGCATCGCCGTCGCCTCGCGCTCAATCCCCTCCATCCACAGCCGCGGCGTCCCCGCCTTGTCCTCTGCCCACCCTCCTTCCTCTCCCATCCCGTCCTCCGCAACTGCAGGACGGGGCGCGGCGGCGGGGGCTAGCGGATGGCCCGATGAGGTGGCGTTGATGCGCGTACGGATCATGTCTGCGATCGCCGACGAGTGCTTGCAGTACGTGTCCCAGTCGTGGGTGTCGCGCATCGCCACGGGAAAGTAGGGCAGCCGCTCGGCCATCTCCATGTAGTACTCCTTGCACACGTACATGAGCACGACGAAGCCGCACGAGTCGAGCAGCGTGGCCATCTCCGAGCGGCACACGCCGCGGTGGATCTGCCGGTACAGCACCTCGCGCGCCCGCAACTGCAGTTTGACGGTCGACGTGCGGTAGACGCCGAGCAGCGCGGCGTAGACGATGTGGCAGACGGTCTCGAAGAGCAGCGCACCGCTGGCGCCGGCCCCCGGGCCCTCGAGGTCGTCGCACACCTCGCGCATGATCTTGTGGCACTCGCGCATGTTGTGCCGGTGCGGCACCAGCTTCGACAGCAGGTTCACCATCCACAGCAGCATCGCCAGCGACCGCTCGTTCATCGTCCGGAACGACGACCGCAGGATCCGCTTGTTGCTGATGCTGCCCTTGTTGTACAGCACCGAGTGCTGCAGCAACGCGCTCGTGTCCGGCACAGTGCGTCTGGTCACCGCAAACTGCAGGTCGGGCGGCGTCCGCGCCAGCGCCAGCGCCCACAACTCGGCCGAGCACTCGCCCCGGCCCCCGGCCCCACCCCCGGCCCCCCACCGCGGGTCGCACTCCCGGTGCAGTTTCTCGGCCGCGGCGATGCACAGCCAGTGCGCGTCGATGTGCGCGTAAAAGTGGTTCACCACGTCCTCCCGCACCCAGTTGTCCCCCGCGGGCAGCACCTCCCGCGCAAGGGCTGCGCCCTCCAGCAGAACTGCAAAGCGCGTGCACACGGTGCGGCAGTAGCTGGTGGGCGAGCAGCCGCCGGGCGCGCCGCAGGGGGGCGTCCACTCGAGCGCAGCCAGCAGCGGCGCCGGGACGGCGGGAGCGGGGGCGCGGTCTCCTGCCGTTAGAGCCCAGAGGAGGCGGGCGCGGAGCGGGGACTGCGGACGGGTGTGGAGGAGGGTGAAGTGGAGGAGGGACTCGGTCGGGTGGCCGAAGCGCATGCGCAGGGGGTCGGGCGCGGCGGGCAGCGTGCGGCGTTCTTCTGGGTCCATGGGCTGCGCATGGACGGAGGCAAAAAGTCGGACCACGTAGTCGTCGAGCGGCGGCGGCGCGGCGGCGGCGGCAGCTGCTGCGGCGATGTCGGCGGCGGCCTGCGACTTTCTGCCCGAAGAACGCCGCGTCAGAAACCCCGCTGCGGATGCGCGACGGGCGTCGTGCCGTACAACTGCCGCAGCCCGCGGACGCTGTTGCGCGTCACGTCCTGGTACTTTTCCTCCTCGTCGCGCACCATCGGATACAGGAACTGCAGGCCGACGGGCAGGCAGTCGTTGAGGAGATACTCGCCGGGAATGTCGACGGCGACGCGGTGCGGCTGCGAGTTGTAGCGGGGCGTGAAGGGGATGTTGCACGTCGTCTGGTAGTGGTAGGCGAGCCCGCACGTGTAGCGGATGCACCGCAGGCACGGCTTGTGCAGTGCGTTGAGGCAGTTGGTGATTTCGACCTCCTTCTGCTCGCGCTCGGTGAGAAACTCGCGCAGGATGTACCCGCGGCGCAGATAGTTGATGCAGCGCTCGCCGTACACGCACGGCCGCTGCTGCGACACGGCCTCCCACAGATACTCGTCCTCGTGGTCGCGCATCGCCAGCTCGATCACGTTCATGGCCAGCACCTCGCGTTCCGCGGCCTCCGGCGTCGTGATGCTCGCCGACGTCCCCGGATACTGCTCCATCAGCCGCTGCACGGTCGCGAACGCGGACTGGTCCATGCACGCGACCTGCGCCGCCGTCGCGTCCTCGCCCAGCTTCGAGTGCACGTCCGCCACGAGCAGCCCCGCGGCCAGCGACGTGTTCTCGGGCGTGCACGCCATGTCCGTCTGCGAGAACGCCACCAGCAGGTCCCGAATCTTCTCAAACTCGCTGTACCGCAGGCGCTGCGCGTTCAGCACCCCGGGCACCTGCACCACCGGCGGCTGCATCCCGACCATCCCGCGCTGCTGCCGCAGGTACGACTCGCTCTTCTTCTTCTCCGCCTCCGCGGCCATGTCCTTTCGCATCGACTCGACAATCTTCTCGAGCGTCGGCATCGTCGCGCCCGCCCCTACACCCCCTCCGCCTCCTCCTCTTCCCGCCCCGGGACCCCGGCCCCAGAGCGCCAGCGCACCCGCGCCCACGCTCTTTGCAGTTCCCGGACGCCACGTGCTCGGGCCCAGATTCGCCGCGCTCGTCAGTCTGCTGTGGTCGTCCTCCGCCCCCGGCAGCGGCGCATACCGCTCTCGCAGGTACCTGATCCCGTCTCTCTGTCGCTGCATTTCTCTCTCCGCGCTGGTGGTGGGGCAACTGCAGGGCGCTGTGTTACAAAAAACTGCCGCGCGGGATTGTTGTGTTTGTTTTTTAATCTCCAAGAGAAAATAAAAAAAAATAGTATAGATTGTCCGCTACCAAATTTTTTTCCCGCTATTTTTTTCTCACTCAAACTCAATTTCCTCGCCGCGGATTTTTTTTTCCCCCGGGTCGTTTTCCCGCCAAAATTCAAAAAATTTGAATAAATTTGGGCGGGAAAACGTGCTTCTCCAGAAACGCGTGCCGTTGCGTTTTTAGGGGTTTTCACGTTTTTTTCGTGCCACGCTCGCTAATCGAGAGGGGGTATGCGCGCTAATCAGTGCTATTTTTAGGATACGCTCGGTCTGATTTTTCCCTCGTCCAGTCTTGATTTTTCTACGCGCAGTCTTGAAAATGTTTAAATTTCACGTCGAAGTTGCGTGCAGTCTCGATTTACGTTCAAATTTGTACACTTTTTTTTGGACCAAAATTTGCTCAAAAAAAAGTGTACAAATTTAAACCAAAATCGAGACTGCGCACAACTTCGACGTGAAATTTAAACATTTTTAAGACTGCGCGTATAAAAATCAAGACTGGGCAGAGGAAAAATCAGACAGCACGTGTCTGTTTTTTCTTCTAATTACCGAACGTCTCTACTTGCGTCCGGTCTCGATCCCACCCCTCGTGCGCTCACGATCTTGCAGTTTCTGGAAAAACGCAAGAGAGCAACGGGAAGCGGTTTGGCGAAAGCACTTTTTTCTGGTACGCGCAGTGATTAGTAAATTATTTTTTGAAAAAAAACACGCACTCCAAACGCACTCCGGATGCTCTCTTGCGTTTTTTTCCGAAACTGCATGAACAGAGCGCGCGAGGGCGGGATCGGGACCGGACGCAAGTAGAGACGCTGGGTAGTTAGAAGAAAAAACAGACGCGTGCAGTCTTGATTTTTTTACGTGCTGTCTAAAAATTCAATTTTTTGAGACGTGCGCTAATTTGACATTTTCAAAAAACGCGTCGAAGTTACGCGCAGTCTCGATTTACGTTCAAATTTGTACACTTTTTTTTGGACCAAAATTTGCTCAAAAAAAAGTGTACAAATTTGAACGTAAATCGAGACTGAGCGTAACTTGGACGTGAAATTTGAAAATTTTTAAGACTGCGCGTATAAAAATCAAGACTGGACGGCGGAAAAATCAGACAGCACGTACCCAAAATTCTGCTCTAATTAGCGCACGGACCCTCTACTAATTAGCGCGCGAGGGCGGAAAAATGGCCAAAAAACGCAGCAGCGCAACCGCAGTCGATTCTGACACTGCGTTTTTATTTTTTTGTTTGAAACTCGACTACGAAACTGCAAAACGCTGTGCCGTTTGAAAATTAGCACTAATTCGATTTCCGTTTTTTTGCAGTAAAAAGAGACAAAACATTTACTGCAATGTCGGGGGTCAGGAAGACGGGGAACAGTGTCGGCAAGCGCAGCAGCAAGTCCAGACTCGAGCGGCAGTTTCAGGACGAGAAAGTGAAGCGGATGAGGAAGGTGGAGGAAGAGGCGCGGGCGATAATGAACGGCATCCACGCGGTGCGAGAAAAGTTCGTCGAGAAACACTGGCGCCGCATCGTGCCGATGGCGCGCGGACTGGCGGCCCCGATGGTCGGCCTCGACGCGTACTTCAAGCCGGGCGGCCTCGACAGAGAGGGGATCGTCCGCGAGTTGGGCAGCATGAAGGACGACGCGCAGGCGAACACGTGCGTAAAGTGGTCGAATCTCATGCGGATGGTCGCGATGCGCGAGGAGTTTGACGCCATGGCCGCCTACATTGCGGAGAGGGGCAAGACCTTCGCCGACATGACATCCACGGTCGGCGGCTTCGACGACCCCGATTTCCAGGCCCTCGTCGACAGCGAATACAAGAAGCGTCTCTACAAGGACTACGTCACCGTGCTGCTCGCCAAACTGCGGGAGGCCGGCTTCACAGACGAGGAGTTGAAGGGCTTAAAATAAACAATGATCGTTCATTTAATCAATCAATCAATCACACTTTTATTAACTTCTCATCGAGGATGGTCCCCCCTCCCCACTCTCCTGCAGTTTGCAGGAAACCCTTATTCCCACTGCGACGGCTTGGTCATCTGCATGTAGGGTTGGTAAAGGAGGGCAAGACTCATGTTGTCCAAGCCCACTTCCTGTTGCTGCGGTGGAAAAGTTTGGGTGGGCGCGAGAACTGCAGAGGATTGGGGGGCGGGGGCGGTGACGGTGACCGAAATGTGGATTTCGCTGCCTTCACCTCCGTCCTCTCCGCAGTCTTCGTACTCTGTCAAATGGCTTTCGGGTTCGTAGTCCTTCCACTCGGAGCGCAAGTAGCGGTTCGCGGTCTTGATCTCCTCCTTGGAGTAGCCGCAGTTGTACAGCCCTTCGATCGCCGGCTTGTAATTGCACAGGTAGGGGTCTCCGTGGGTGAACATGAAACCGTTTCTGTGCAGTGTGGCGACTATGTGAACAATCTGAACGAACAGCCCAAACAACATCACCCCGAATATGGACGCCAAGACGACAGTGATTGTAAAGGCCTGCTTCTGCGCGTTTACATATAATTCGTTGTTGGGCAGTACGATAAAATCGGCCACTTCCTGCACCGGCATGACGGCGATTCTCTGCAGCGAGCCGTAAGGAAACAACTGCTGCATCTGGTGTATAAACTCTGATTTGCCGCGCTCTGGCAGTTTCATCCGAAACTTTGCGAGGTCTCCGCTCAGCCCGATCTGGCACCACATGACAAAATGGCTTGGAAATCCCATGCGGTAGTTGATGAAGCTCGTTGCAACCACGGTGCACTGTCCTTTGTGCCAAGCAGACGCCATCACCATGTAAAATGTATATGCAGTGAGTAGCGCCGCGCCGCTGAACACCCAGAGCATTAAGTAATGAACATACGAGTCGTCTCTGGGGTTCGCTATTTGTCGTTTCAAGTCGGGCCCGTAAATCGCCATTGCAGCATACCAGACGAGGAACAAAAACATCAGCGGGACTTTTATGACCAGATTCCAGAAAATGAGGGCCGACACCCCGCTTTCTCTGGCGTAGTTATGCTTGGGCGAGTGGTAGACCCGCTCCCAGAATATGTTTCCGCCGCCCTTGCCGTTTTCCTCCAGCACTTCTCTCGGAAACGCGTCCGAGCGCGGCATGTTCATTCGCAGGAACGTGCCTCCTTTGCAGGCATGCCTCGTGCCAACTGCAAAACGCTGGCGCGTGAGCGTGATGTTTTCGATGTCGGAGTAGAAGGAGCGACGGATGGTGCCGCCGCCGTTGGACTTACCGAGATTGTCGTCCCAGTACTCTGGCACAAGCGCGGTGAGCGTAAGCACCATTTCCACATACTGGCGGCCATCAATTACTCTGCTGAAAGTCTTGTATTCTGCGGACTGGCGCACAATAACACACTTTTCGCTGCGAATATTGGCATCGTAGGTGATCCCGAGCCACACGGAAATCGCCAAGACTGCAGAAAACAGGAATACAGCGCTGTAGAGCATCCACCAGTTGATAATGTTACTGGCCCTGTCAGCGCGCTTCCGCATCGTAATCTTCTTGGCCCCGACCTCCTCCACCCCTCCACCCACACTCCCTGCAGTTTGCTGCTCCGCCGTCCCTCCGCCTGCTGGCGGCGGCGGCCCCTGAATCACCATCTCGCGCTGATACGTCTTCCCAGAAGTCTCCATTTTTGGTTTCTATTTCAATACCGATTCTTGAACTGCAAGAAGGGAAGAGTGAGGTAGGAAAGAGTTGTGTTTTTTTTATTTTTTAATTCTGAACAATTATTTGCGTGTTATCGAGGAGGCTGCCGGAGCGGACGCGGCGACTGGCGCGGACTTCCCGCCCTGCGGCTTGCCCACGACAGCCCCGGTCCAGTGCTTGCTCTCCCCCGCCTTGGCAGCAGCGCTCGCCCTCTTCTTTGCAGTTGCGGCGGCGGCCTTGGCCTTCGCGAACACGGGCGCTGCCCGCTTCTTTGTCGGCGGCTTGATGAGCGACGGGCCGTTCTTGTAGAACTTGTTCTTGCTGCTCCCGGACTGCAGCGCCGCGGCGTCGACACCCAGCCCCTTCACCTCGGCCTCAAAGCGGTCGGCCGGCACCTCGTACTCCTCGAACTCGTCCTCTATCCTCACCCCAGCCCTCCCCGCTCTCCCCTTTCCATCGTCATCGTCATCATCATCATCATCCCAATCTTCTTCCACGTCGATGACGCGCTGGCGGGCGGGGGCAGGAGCCGGGGCTGCCGCGGCCGACACGCCGGCGAGTTCGGCAACTGCAAAGCGGGAGACGATGCGCTGCGCGACGGCGGGCCCGAGCCGCTTGCCGCCGCCGACCTGCACCGCGCCCAGCATCTGGACGGCCCCCCGCTCGCCGCCCTCTCTTGCAGTTGCGAGGAGGACTTTCATCATGGCGGCGAAGGTGCCGAAGTGTGCGGCGAGGGCGGCGGCGCGGTCGTCGCTGACGCCGTGGACGGTGGTGAGGAGCCGCAGCAGCTCGCCCTGGCCGCCGTCGTCGACGTAGTCCTGCTTCTTGGGCGCGGCGTTGAGCGCGTTGCCGAAGAACATGCGCTTCTCGTGCAGTTTGGCCTCGTCGGCGCGTTCCAACTGCAGGTGCATGCGGGCGATGAGCTGGGCGGTTGCGCGGGTGGTTTCCGCGGTGACGACCCGCACGCCGTGGCGGATCGGCTTGTAGGTGATGGCGGCGGTCTTGGCCTTCCAGTCCATGGCCGAGCGGGTCGCGTGGACGTCGCCGACGACGACGTAGACGACCTGCCCCGGCGTCGGCGCGCAGTCGAGCATGCGCTGCAGTTGCAGGGTGCGCTCGTCCTTGGTCGAGGCGACGAGGTCGTTCGCCTCCTTGCGCTCGACGAGGAGCCCGAACTGCTGCCCGTCGCGCGTCCACGCCACGTCGCCGCAGTTCAGCCGCTGCATGCGCACGACGTCCGGCTGCGCGGGATACAGCGACTGCATCAGCGTGCGCACCTCGGTGAAGAGCTCGTTCTCGCCCGAGGCGATGCAGATCGTCGCGCGCGACGGGCGCGGCTGCGGCTGCAGCGAGTCTGCCAGCGCCACGGATTGCGCCCCCGGGACCGTGCCGCCGCGGCCCTCCATGATCCAGACGAGCGCGCCGTCCTCGCCAAAGACGTCGAAGGGCTGGTCGCCGCTGTCCGCGTGCCGCGTGCCGAGCAGCGAGTCCAGCAGCTGGGCGTCGGCGCTGGTGATGCGCGTGCGGAAGCCCCACGGGCGGCCGTCCAACTGCCACTCGACGCTGCGCGTGTCGCCCTCGAGCCGGGCCACGGACCCCGGCAGTCGCCGCTCCATCTCCTCGCGCAGCCGCGGCATGTCCTCGCTGACCACCAGCATCAGCTGCCGCTGCACCGGCGCGTGGTCCGAAACTGCGGCCGCGGCGCGGCTCTCGGGGGCGCAGTACTCGGGTCCCTGCGGCTGGCCGAAGCGCTGCCCTGCGCTGAACCCGCCCCGCCAGCCGCCCCGCCAGCCGCCTCCTCCCCTCCCTCCTCCCCTCTCTCCCCCCGAATTATTACTATTGCTAATCTCTTCGTCCATTTTTTTTCCTGTGGAATCTCCCGGCGCCGGCGAACTGCAAGAGTGTGGGGTGTAAGGTGGGGTGGGGGATGGTGCTGTTTGTACGCTCCTCTCTCGCTCCCGCGCTCTCTCCTGCAGTTTTCAAGACAAGGCGGGAAAAATAATAGAGTGATTGATGTAAATTTTTTTTCGTAGCAATCCCTTTTTTATTAATCATTAGTGTTTTGATCGCGTGACGATTGCGGAGTAGACGAGGAAGCAGTAGACGCAGACGAGGACGAAGACAAGAACGGTGTTGATGAGGGCAACTGCAGGCTCGAGAAGGGCGGTCTCCATCACTGCCGGCTGCTGGATAAAGGGATGGGGTTGGTTTTTTTTTCACTGGTGGTGTTTTGTCTGTTTTGCAGTGTGACAGAATACGAGGATGAGAAACGTGAGGCCGAGGCCTATGTAGCATATTTCGACGTAGAGGCTCGGCTCCTGGCCGGCGGGCTCACCAGGCGGATTCATCGCTGTGAGTATGGGTGGGGCCGGCACCGGGGCGGGGCGTATCGACGTGATTTTTTGCGGCAGCCGTCGGTGGCGTCCATCCTGAGGGCAGCGCGGCGGACTTGCGCGTGTACATCTGGATCTCGGCGGCGGGCTCGTCGTCCAGCGCCCCGAGCCAGCGCCCGAAACTGCGCACGCTATGGCTCGCCGCCAGCTTGCCGCGACGCGCAAAGCCCAGCAGCCGCGGCGCCGCGAGCCACAGCAGCACCGCGGCCGCGCCCAGATTCGTCACCACCAGCAGCCACGCCATCGCGCCCTCTGCAGTTCCCCCGTACACGCTGGCGTTCTGGCCGTAGATGACGGAGAGGCTGAGCGCAAGCAGCGTGACCATCTCCATCCAGTTGTCCGCATGCGAGCGGAAGGGCTGCAGCCGCAGCGTCAGCGCCCCCGACAGCGACAGGATCGCCGCGCACCACAGCAACTGCACCGCGGGCTGGCCCGACAGCAGCGTCGCGACGACCGCCAGCTTGCGCGCGAGCACCGCAAACTCCCACATGTACTCCCGCTGCGTGTACCCGCGCGCAAAGTACAGGTACCGATGCGCATTGTCGCCGCCGCCGCTGTTCATCGCGGTCTCGATCGCGTCGCGCGCACGCACCATGCGCCACGCCAGCAGCGCCGGCGCCCCGACCACGTACAGCACGATGTACGCCACGGTCCCGGCCGTGTACGCCGCATACCCTGCAGTTGCGCAGGACACGCTCATGTCGCCGGCGACGTAGCGGTCCGGCAGGCCCTGCACGGGCACGCAGTGCAGCGACGTCAGCGTCTCGTGCGCCACCGTCGGGTGCAGGAAGTACAGCACCACCAGCAGCGACCGCCAGTACGCGTTGCCGTCGAGCGTCGCGTACCGGGCAATCCACCGCGGCGCCAGCGCGAGAACTGCAAAGACGCACGCAATCCCGGCCGCGACCGCCGCGGGCAGCGCCATCACCACCGCCATCCGCTCGTAGAAGCCCCACCGCAGCGCGCACTGCGCCACGCTCGTCGACGGCGACAGCGCCATCGGCGTCAGAACTGCAAACAGCGCGGGCGCTGCGCTGCCCCACTGCACGGACAGGCTGCCCACGTAGTACAGCACCTGCGCATAGTTGACGGCAATCTTCGCCAGAATCGCCAGCGACCCCTCGCTCGCGGCCCGCGACTCGCCCGCATACTCCTGCGTCGTCGTACGCACCAGCAGCCACATCCCGCCCACGATCAGCGCCACCAGAAACGCCAGCAGCGCCTCGTCCCCGCCGCCGCCCCGGCACCGCGCACACACCGCCCCGTACCCGCCCGCGCTGCTGCCGGCCGGCCCCCACCCCGCGGCGCACGCCGCACACGCCGGGCCCGCGTACCCAACTGCACAGAGCGTGTCGCCCGCCGCGCCCGCCTCCCCACCCGGACACCTTTCCGCGGGCGCCGCGCAAACTGCAGTTTGGAGGGACGCGGGGGCGGGCCGCCAGAAGCCCGGACGCGTGGACACGGTCTGGTTGCGGCAGAGCAGGCCCGCGGGGCACGGCTGGCACTGGCCGACGCCGCCCGGGGCCGGCAGGTAGCCGTCGCGGCACAGGCAGGCGGCGGCGTCGGTCTGCGTGCCGTTGGCGGTCGCGCGCGTCGGGTCGCAGGCGAGGCACGACTGCTGGCCGCTGGCGGGCTGGTACGTGTCAGCGGCGCAGGGCACGCACGCGTATCCGGCGTCCGAGAAGCCCGGCGGACACGTGCACACGCCCGCCAGCGGATACGAGTTGGGCTTGAGCGTCGCGCACGACCCCAGCACCGAGAGCGCCAGCGGCGCTGCAAAGACGACGCCGTCGTTCGTGACCGTCAGGTTGATGGACGTCGCGGACGCAGCCGACGGCGAGACCGTGCACACGACCTCCGTGCTGCTCAGCAGCGTCGCCGGCACCTCCTCGCCGCCAAACAGGCAGCGGAAGACCCCCGCCCCGGCCCCGCCCCGCGTCACGTTGTGCAGTCCCGCGCCGCGCACCAGCACCGCTGTGCTCGTGAACGCCAGCGCCACCTGCGGACACAGGTTGTAGATCAGCGGCGCCTCCACATACTGCAGCGCGCCGGCGGGCACGCTGAACGTCTGGTTGTACAGCGCCGAGTAGTACGTGGCCGTCAGGCTGACCATTCCCGTGCCCCCCGCGACCGGCAGTTCTGGTACGACTTCGAGGAAGGACACGCCCAGCGCCTCCAGCGACTGCAGGGCGAGCGCGGCGGCGTTGCCCGGCCCGTAGTCCACGTCGACGGAGTACGGGGCGCCAGCGGCCGCGAGCACCGGCGCGTTTGCAGTTTGCGGGGCGGCGAGCACGATGTAGGCGGCGGTAGATGAGGCGGAGCCGAGCGGGGTGGTCAGCACGGCGTCGTAGGTGCCGGGGGCGAGCAGGAGCGGGTCCGGCGGGGTGCAGGCGACGGTTGAGGCACACTCCCAGCCGCCGGCGTCGACGCAGCGGTTGTTAAAGTCGCAGGACGCGCGGGGGCCGCACTGCACGCCGTGGGAGTAGGCTACCGAGAGCGGAAACTCGGCGCAGACGATCCCGCTCGACGAGTAGCCACAATCGATGTTCTGGCACGAAAAGTCCGTGCCCTCTGGTATCAGCGAACACTGCGTGTTGGGGTCAGTGCCATACCAATAGGAGTAGCTGGTACAGGGTTCTACCGGTCCTGTGCCAGAGCCTTCGCACAGTGATCCGGCATTCAAAAATTGGTTTCTGACCTGGTACAAACAGGCCTCGTTTCGCGTCTGGTATATCCTACACGGCTCGCTATCTGTCTGATATTCTCCTCCCTGTCCCGCGCACTTCAGACCGCCTATCACTATGCTGCTGACATTTTGGATGTAAGTCCCAGCAAGTACCAACTGCCGCAAGGCGGCGCCCTGCATCGCAACCACCACCGCTCCCGCGCTCTCCTGCAGTTGCGGGGGCATGTTATCTGGAAACGACGTGTTGTACTGTCCATACTGTCCGCTCACCACTGTCACTGCCGTTGTCAGCAGCAGCAGCAAGCACACACTCACTGCCATCGTATCCACTGCCGTCTTAAACTGCGAATGTGTTGTAATCGATAGATTGTTTTGTTTGTTTTTTTTAATAAATCCTTAATTTTTATTCTCTCCTTTCTTCTGCAGTTTCTACCGAGATGTGGGTGTGAGGAGGGAGAAGGGGGCTGGGACGCGACTAAAAGCCGTCGTCGGAATCCTGCGGGGGCGGCGCGGGGGCATTCTCGAGGATTCCGCGCACGGTGTCAACTGCATGGAGCGAGGCGGGGCGGGCGTCGCCGTCCTCCCACGAGCTGTAGCCGGCGTCGCTCATCTCGCCCTTGGCCGCGTCGGACTGGTGCTCCTTGATCTTGCGCGCGGCCGCGACAGCCGACGAGGGGATGCCGGCGCCGTCGTTGACATCGTTGATCTCGGCCGGGATCGTCACCTTGCGCCGGTCGCGCACGCGCGCGGAGGGCGACTCGCGCCCTGCAGTTTCGACGAACGCCATGAACAGCATCACGACGGCGAGCAGGATGCCGAATATGGCGATCGGCACCCACGAGCGCATCTGCGTGTTCGCCTCGCCGATCGCCGCCTTGCTGACGGCCTCGCCAACCACCGCCTGGTCGGCGCCCGTCGCCCCTTCAACTGCAGCGGCGGGGGGCGCGGGGTCGGTACCGTCGGCCGCCCGCTCGACGCCCGCATTCTGCAGTTTGATGGAGGCCTGTGCTGCGCCCTCGCGGCGCTTGACCGGGCGTGGTGAGTTGGATTGGGATTGGGAGTGGGAATGGGAGTGGGAGCCGTGGACGGGGCAGATGCCGGGGGTCGGTGTGGCGGGCTCGCAGTCGTTGCACACGGACTCGACGTCGAATGAGAGCAGCCCGAGCCCGGGACACGACGGGCTGAAGAAGGGGTAGCACGCGGCGTAGTTCCATACATGCGGATTATCCCCGGAGCATGTCGTTTGAGGACCACTGCAATCCACCTGAACTGCCGCGATGCCCGTGTAGATTCCGGGAAACACGCCCGGGAGATCGACGCCCATGACCATTCCCACGGTGTTGTCGGGCGGCAGGAAGGGCGCGAGGTCGCTGAGCACGTTTGGCGGCACCATCTGCCCGTCGATCTCCGCCATGGTGAACTTCACCGGCAGGTTGTCGTTGAAGAAGATGATCGTGCCGTTCTGCAGTCCCGGGATTGCATTGACGGAGAACACGCCAGCGGTGGTGGCGCCGCCGGTGAAGGGCATGATCCCGCCGGCAATCTCCAGTTCAATCTTGCACCGCTGCGGAAGTGCGTGCACCGACAACTGCGACGGGACGCCGGAGCCGAGCCGCATCATGCACATGCCGGTCCCTTCCAGCGTCGAGCGGTTGTGGCCCGGCGTGTAGACAAACTTGGTCACGGATTCCCGCCATGATGCGTAATCGGTTGGTGCGAACGTCTGGCTGAAAGACATCCACAGCGCGCCGATCCGCAGCCCCACATTCTGCAGTTGGTTGAACGGCGCGGGGAGGCCCGTCGGGTCAAAATAGTGGTCGCGCACCTGGTAGATGCCGCCGGGCAGGATGTGCAGCGGCGAGTCGACGCGCGGGTCGCAGCCCATCATATCCGCGTTGTTCTCTGTGATTATCAACACCTCTTGTTTGTAATCTCTGTCGTACGGCGTAACTGCAAAGCACTGGTCTGGAGGCGGGGGAGTGAAAATAGGAGCAGCGAGAGGGTTGAGCGGGAACGTGCGTTTGCAGCAGTCGCCACCGGGTATCTGAGATTGTGATTGTGACTGCGAGTGCGATTCTGATTCGTGAGAGTGCGAGTGCGATTCGCTGCTGCTTCCGCACCCCGGCGCTGGCGCACACTCGAACCCTGACGCGTAGTAGAGTTCTGCAGTTTGCTGCACCAGCTCGGTTTCGATCATGTCGTAGTCATAGATATAGTCCGGACCTGGCGGGAGGGTGATCTGGAAGCCGAAGCCGTTGACAATCACCGTGTCGAAGATTGCCGAGCCGTCGATCACCCCGGGAGTCGTGGCGGGGAAGTCGAAGAGGATCGCCAGCGTGTATCCGGCCAGATCAGAGCCCGTCGCGCCCAGCATTTCGAGCGCGGGGTAAAGGTCGAAATAGTACTGCACATGGTCTGCGTATGCGTTCGCCGCCGTGAAGGGATTCGTGTTGTGCAGATTGCGCCCTGCGCCGAGCACTGCCGCCTGGGCGCGGTAAACTGCGGGGTTGGCGAATTTACTCGGCTGGCTAACTGCAGAGACGTTGCACTGTGCGTCGGGCTCGGTGGTTGGATTGATCTGGTAGAAGATGTAGTTTTCCGTGAAGATGCTGTCGGCAAGCAAATTGCCGATGCCGAGGTTTATCGTCACCTGCAGACCTCTGCCGTAGAAGACCGAGGCGTTCACGAACTGCAGCAGCGGGCCGGTGAAGGGCACCGACATGTAGAACTCACCCGTCACGGTGTTGATAATCGACGGCCCGTAGTAATCGATCAGCGGCTCTGTCACCACCGTCGTAGTCCAGTCGGAGCACATGTCGACGCGCGTGCAAGCTGGTGACGGCGTGAAGTACAGGTGCACGTCCGGCGCGTACACATCCTCGCCCACAACCTCTGCAGTTCCCTGATTCGCTGTCACTATTTGCGGATTTTCATTACCGCTCGAAACACATACGTTTTCATTGTAGCCGTCGAAGAGAGGCGTGCCGAGGTCCACGGAGCTGGTGCCATACTCGAATGTTGGCGCCGTATACACGCCGTAGTAAAGCCCGCAGTCGACGTAAACCCCCTCATACGGCTCCTGGCCCGTCAGGGGAATCTCGAACCCAAATAGGCCCGCGTTGGAGAACGGCCCGGTGCTGTTTGCAATCGCTTGTCCCACCGGCGATGACGGCGACTGCACGAACAACCGAATCTCAAACACCGACTGCTGTGGGCCTGTATGCCCGCCGGCCGGCGATGCGCTGACGGGTCGATTGATGATTTCTACGTTCGGAGTTAGGGGAAGCGGCTGGTTGTAGATGTCGTAGTTGTTTTTTGCGTATGCCGTCACGAAGCACGACGTAGCGTATATTGGAGAACCAGCGTGGCCCTCGGAGTCTGCCTGCATCTGCGCCACAACGGCTCTGCTCATCTGCACCCACACCTGCGCAGACGACGTGCAGTTCTTGATGTGGTAATAGATGTAGCAGCCTTCGTTGATGTATGCGCCCACATCCTGTGCAGTAGCGCCGTCGATAAGACTGCTTTCATACGGAGACATGATATTGTGTGTGTTGTACCGCCCGTCCAGAGTAGTCGGTTGGCCCGTCACATACTCCAAAGAGGGCCTGCGCGCCATCGCCGGATATGCTTTGTCCAGCACCGCGGAGCTCGCGTTGCCGTCGTCGAAGATCACGGGCCCGGACACGTAATCCACTCCCCCCGTCGTTGCAGTTGTCGCACCGAGCGTAAATACCCCGTCAATGAACGTCTCCACGCAGTCGAGACACGCGCACTGGCCCCCGCCAATCTCGCACGCTTGCGGCAACTGCAGGATGCCTCTTGATCCAGTTCCTTGCACATACAGCACTAGATACTCGTCGGTGGGCAGCACATTGAAGAAGGTCACCGCAATTGGTTCAACGGGTATGATTTCTGTCTCCGACGTGCACTGGTATGCGTTGTAGGCCGCCCAGTTGATGGTCCCGGGCCCAGTCGTGCCGTACCCGGGGCATATTTCCGCAATGCTGATCGGCGTGCAGGTGTTGAGTCTAACGTCCTGGTTTCCGAAGAACTGGTCGCACGCAGGTAGGCTCGCGGCCGCCATCTGAGGGTTGGAGGCTGTTGTCAACACCACTACAGTCATGGTATCGATGATTCTGCCACGCGAGGCTGAGGTGCCATCGTATATCTGCAGTCCGATCAGGGGCTCGAAGTGGCCGCTCGAAGACGTCAAGTTCCAGAAGTAGGTCGGCAGAGTCGTCTCGAACCACGGGTCGTAGCACCCGTACACGCTCACCGGCTCCACATTCGTCCCGCGGTACAGCGCGCTCGTGGCCACATGATCGCAGTCGACACAAGGGCTCGGCGGCGCCAGCGGCAACTGCATGCACGTCAGGTCCGGGCGCCACAGTTCTGCAGTTCCATTCACCACGCGGGTTCTGGGGTCGGTGTAGTTGACGACAAAGGCGATCCCGTGGAGCAGCAAGCGGTTGAGCACGGTCGCGGGGAACTGCGACGAGTCGAGGCCCGCGGCCAGGTTGCCGGTAAGCGCATCGCCTCCGGGCCACGGCGGCGGCGGGAACACGCTCTCCGCCACCGGCGCAACTGCAAGATTGAACTCCATCTGCGTGTTGTTGAGCAGCCCCTCGATCGAGCAGTACTGCGGCTCCGTGATGCCAGGGACGGAGCCCATGAAGTAAGTCGAGGCCGAGCTGATGCACACGGAGATGTCGAAGCCGACCTTGACGTGCGTGTGCGGCACCGACGACGCATTCCAGTTGTTGAGCGCCAACTCCATGCCCTCCATCACCGACGCCTTGAAGTAGTAGTAGTTGGGCGTCACCGGATCGGGATAGTCGTCCCCGCAGTTGTACCGGTAGCACCCGTCCTCGGTCTTCCACACGAACGTCGGATAGAATGCGCGCGGGTCGGGCACCTGGTGAAACAGGTCCAACTGCATGTAGTAAACCACCTCCATGTTCGTTTGTGTGATGCCGCACGGCGTGCGCGGAGGGCGTATCGTGCGCACCTGTTTGATCATGTCGCGCGGCGCAACGTAGGTAAAGTTAACTGCAAAGGGCGCGGACGAGCCCGGGGCGGTTGCCGGCTGGACCGCGGGGAAGGCGTAGGCGGGCCCCACGTAGTCCGCTGCGACCGCGTAGGGCGTGGAGAAGAACCAGCCGTTGCTCGGGCACAGCGCGCCGCTGGGGCACGTCGGCGTCGCGAAAAAGTGCATGTTGCGCTCCTCGTACGCGTCGTTCTCAGCAAAGTTGAAGGCTGAGGGAGAGGCCGTCTCCGCCGGCGCCCGGCGCTTCACTGGCCCGCCGGGACTCTCGCTCTCGCTCTGCATCTGGCTCTGGCTCGGACTCTGCATCTGGCTCGCACTCGCGCTCGCGCTTGCAGTTTCCGGGGGCGCTGGCGGCGCGACGTAGGAGGAGGTGTCCCACGTGGTGTTGACGGTGATGTTGAGCCCGCTCGACTGGCAGCGGTAGGTGCCCGCGAAGAGCGGCTCGTACGCGCCCGTCAGCTCCTCGCCCATGTCGCAGCGGTAGTACAGCCCATCCGCGGGCGAGTTCTGCGGCCGCGCGATCTCGAAGCCAAACACCTGCGTCGACAGGTCAAAGGCAAAGTCCGGGCCAGCGGCGTCGATGACGAAGCTGATGTTGACCAGCTTCTGCCACGTGCTGTTCATGCTGACGTCCGAGATCGCGACGCCCGACGTCAGCGGGATCACCGCCCCCGGCATGTTTGCAGTCAGCACGATGCACGAGAACGCGCGGAAGGGAACTGCATGATCGAGCCGTCTTGCAGTGTGGTGACTGCCTCCGGACGAGGGATGGAGCACGTAGCCCGAGGGCTGCGGCCGCAGCCAGACCTGCACGTTGCCCGAACACTCGAGCACGCGCTGGTGCACGCCGCAGTTGTAGTACTGCGACATGCGCATGCCCTCGGTGTAGGGGTCGTAGCCCGGGCCGTAGCGATAAGGGGCGGCCTGCGTGATCGAGCCGATGTAGGCCGGGCTCCACAGTTTGTCGAGAAACGCGCTCGTCGTGTTGTCGAAGGGCAGCGGGCCCGTCTGGAAGTTGACCTCCGGCTCCCACGAGCGGCGGCGCTTCGAGGGCGTCGGGCCGTCGTACGGCGGCGTGCTGCCGCTCGTCGTGTTGTCCTCGTCCCAGAAGTCAAAGTCGTTGACGATTCCGCCCGTGTCCACAATGAGCGGGCCCGTCAGATACACCACGGGGCCCGTCGCGTTCGCGCAGGGCTCCTCGGGCTCGATCGTCGGCGAGATCGACGCCGACGCCGAGGGGGAGGGCTCCGGAACTGCAGACGTGGAGGCGGATTGGGTCGCCGGCTCGGGGACGCACGGGCCCACGATCGCGGGAGCGCAGCCCGTCTGCGCGTCGGGGATGGGGTTGATCAGAGTGTAGGTGTTTGTAGGATGAGGGACGAATATAGTTCCAACGCCCGTCATGGACACAAAGTAGGTGGTGTCCACGCCTAACCCAAATGAGACCAGCACGGTGAGGTTGTTTCCAACGGGTGCAAAGACCACGCAGCTGTAAGTGGCGAGCATGAGCCCTGCAGTTGGAATGCCGCAGGCATAGCCTCCGTATTCGATAAGGCTAGTGTGTGTCGTGTTTGCATTGAACGTACACGAGTCGAACAACAGAGAGTCCGAGCAGTATCCATTTCGCAGATGATCGAAACTGAGGCTCACGGCAGGAGGGGCCACTGCAAGGTTTTGCGCATCGTAGTACACCTCCACGTTGATGAACACTTCGTTGATTGCATTTGAGAACTGCGTGCCCCAGATGGTCTGCAGGCTGCTATACGCGTAGGGACCCGTCGCCGAGGCGTAGTTGTTTGCAGTGCCGCCAAAGCCCGGCAGTGGCTGACTTCCAGAATCACTGCTCTTCTCGCACTGTGAGTCGGGCGTGGTCGTCGTCAGAAGATCAATCACGTTGGGACCCGAGTCCCACACCACCGGCTCACAACCTGCCGCAGTCGACGCGGACGCCGAGGGCGACGGATGCGAGGACTCCGAGTGCGAGAACGAGGGCGTGAACTCGTGGGGCCCGCACTCCAGCAGCTCCTCCGCCGGGCAGTCTCTTGCAGTTGCAATGAAGGGGTCGATCACGTGGTTCTGCACCCCGGAGTACGGCGGATTAGCCGGCACCGTGATGCGGGTAATGACGTAGAACTCCGTCGCATTGCCAAAGTCGACCCCGAAACTCAGCGTCCCGTTGAACCCGACGTCCGGCACCGGGCAGTTGTAGAGCGCCGCGTTCAGCGTCGCCACGGGGACGCCGCACGCGCTGCCGCCAAAGTCGATCAGACCCGGGTAGATGTAGAGCGTCTCCTCATACGTGCAGGCCAAGGGAGATACTTCACCCGGACACGTACCGCGCACAAAGTCTTGCAGTGTGTACCCCACGTAAGGGTAGTGGATGGCGCCGCTCTGGTTGTTGTAGACGACAATTACGCTGAATGCCACGGTCGGGGTCCACGAGGGGAAGGAGGTTCCCCATGCCGTCATGTTGGTAGTCACGTTGTCCCAACTCAGCGGACCCGACACAAACGCGCTGCCGTTGATCCCGTAAAAGCCGGGCAGCGTCACGTTATTCGTTGGACCCTGCATGATCACGCACTCGCTCTCGTGGTCGGCCGCGGACTGCAGGAGGATCGGATGGTGCGCCGAATTCCACGCCTCGAGCGTGCAGTACGGGGCCGGGGACGTCGAGTGCGAGTGGTGCGACGTCGAGTGCGACTGGGACTCGGACTGCATCTGCGAGTGCGAGTGGTGCGACGGCGAGCGGCTGTTTGGGGACACGCACGGCCCGTTGTCCGTCACCGGGCAGTTGGCCAGCGTGATCATGAACGGGTCGATGGCGTGCGTCGCCGTCGGCGTCGTGTTGTAGGGAGGCACCACGGCCTGCATCACCACGAAAAAGTCCGTCGCGTTGCCGAAACTGAACGAGAACGTGGCCGTCGCATTAGTGATCGAACCCAACTCGCAAATGTATTCCGCGAACCCAGAAGAGGACAGCGGCACGCCGCACACCATGCCGTCCACCGGAATGACGCCCGGCGGCAGTCCCAGCAGGCCGATCAGGTTGCAGGTCACGCCATAGAGACCAGAGTAACAGCCGTCGTGCGCCGGCGTCTCTGCAGTTGGATCGACATTCGCAGCGAGGTGCAGCGGATAGGAAACTGCGCCGCTCTGGTTGTTGTACACGAGGCCGACGACGACAGTCACCGAGTCCGTCCACGAGACATACTCGGTGCCCCAGAACGAGACCCCGCCGCCAAAGTTGAGCGTGTTGATGTTTCCGCTGAACGTGGCGCCCGTGCCGTAGTCGCGGAAGCCCGGCACCGAGGTGTTTGATCCGCCCGGGCCGCCCGCAGTGATGCAGTCCGTGCCCGCAGTGTGCTTCGACTGGAACTGCAGCGTCTGCGCGCCCGAGCTCCAGGCCTGCAGGCTGCACTGCCCCTCGGCGCTTATCGACTCGGACTGCGACTGGGATCGCGACTCGGTGTGGTGCGGCGAGCGCGAGTGGTGCGACTGCGAATGAGAGTCCGAGTGGCTGCGCGAGTCAGAGGGCGAGAGTGACGCCGAGCGCGTCGCAGTTTCGAAGGGACACACGCTCTCGAGCGTCGCATACGTGCACCCCTGCTGCACCGCCAACTGCGAGGTGGCCTCCATGGTGTTGGTGTTGTAGTAGAAGAGGTCGCCCAGCGCGGGGTTAGAGCGCGCTGGGGGCGAGCCGCCGTGCTCGTACACCACGTTGAAGCCCAGCGTGTAGTTGCCCGGAGACAGCGCGGGCAGGTTGCAGATGTAGTAGAAGGCGTAGCACTCGGAAAAGCCCGTGCAGACGGCGTCGCAGGGCGCCCCGGCGTTGGCGTTCAGCAAGATGCAGTTGACGGGCGGCTGGCGCGTGGGGCACGAGTCGGGGCTGCCGGGCGCGTACTCGATCTGCAGGCCGTAGAATGCAGTTGGGTCCGGCGTGGACGCGTAGCCGGCGTAGACCTGCGCGAGAACTGCAGCGCCGGAGGTGGGGATGAAGGGGTTGCCGAAGAGCGAGACGTTGGTGCCGGTCGGCCCGGGCCCCGTGATGTTGTAGGACCCGAGCAGTTGCACGGCCTCGCCGTACGCGCCGGTGCGGTGGTAGAAGATGCTGGACGCGTTGCAGCGCAGGCCGGTGTACGGGTCGCGCTGCTTCTTGAGGAGGAACTGGATGTTGTCGTTGTCAAAGTTGTTGAGAAACGGGACGCAGCCGGCGGGCACGTCGTGGCTCTGGGACTGCGACTCGGAGTGGTGGCTGGCGGAGTGGGAATCGGAGTGGGAGTGCGAGTCGGACTCGGAGCGGGAGTGGGAGTGCGAGTGCGAGTGGTGCGAGTCGGACTGCGAGTGCGAGTGGGAATGGGAGTGGGAGTGCGATTGAGAGTGGGAGTTGGACTGCGAGTGGGAGTTGCTGCGCGTGGGGGGATCGACACACGCGGTCAGTATCTCTGACGTGCAGCCGGTCTGAAATATCACCTGTGTTTTGGTGGTGTTGTTTGGAGTCACGTTCAAGTCGCCCATGAACAGTTGGCTGTTGCCAAAGCCAAAGCCAAGATCAGACACGATCTGTGCAGTGTACTCGCCAGTGGGTAGCGCAAGCATTGTCGACAGGTCGCAGTAACTCTCAACCAGCACGCACTCCGGAAGGTAGCACGCGTTGATGCACATAGATTCGTAGGACTGCGAGCTGACAACTGCACAGTTGATCTGCTGGAATGTGGGGACGGCAGCCGCGGGGCAGCCGGTGGTGCCGGAGTTGTAAGCGTAGCTTCCGTTCAGGATGGTCACGTAAGAAGACATGATGGACAACGCGTGTGAGAGAGTGGCCGAGTCTTGCGCAGTGATCACAGTTTCTATCCAGAGGCCGTGGAAACCCTTTGCAATCAATGTGCTCCCGCCCAAACTGTAATTGAAAGGCACAGGTGCGAACCGCATGAACGGAGAGGCAACTGATGAAGTGCTGGTGTTGTGTTGCATGAACAGTAGATCGCTTCCGCCACACGACCCCGACTGTCCGGCCGCGTTGGTGAACGTCACACCCGCCGGCACAAACTCTTGGTTGATGTCCAGCGGGTTGCCGATGTCCATCACACACGTCCTCCGCCTCTCCTGCTGCTTCGCCTCCCCTTCTCCGCCTCCCCAGCCGGGCCACCAACTGCTTCCCCCCCCGCCGTCCCCGCCCTCCACGCCCTTGATCTCGCCCCACTTCAACGGAGCCGCCAGCAGCGCCAGCACTATGAACAAAGCAAACATTTTCCTGATCTCAGCAATAAAATCGCTATCTCTCTCCTGCAGTTGAAAAAACGCGTCGACTTCAAACTGCAGAAGAATGGGGTGTGTGTGCGCGGCAGCGAGTACGTGTGACGAGCAATCAAGAAATGTAACCTCGTGGACGGCGGATTGGTGGCCATACAATAAAATATATTTTTTCATCCCCCGCTCCCCCGTCGCCGGCCAGCGCCACCGGGGCAGGGAGAGGAGGGAGAGGTTGTTGCAGTGATTGGTATGATTGATAATGAAGGTTGTGGTTTTATTGAATTAATTAGACTGTGTTCTCGATGTAGAGGATTCGGGACGGCGCCTTGCAGCCGCGGATTCTCATGTGGGCGGCGCGGTATTCGGCCCGGGTTGCAGCAACGTCGCGGACCTCGGCTATACTCGTGTCCAAGCCCAGCCCGCGCCTGCAGTGCGCAATCATCCGCGCAATGAGCACCGCCCGCGCCATGCGCATTCCCATCCGCAGGTCCCGCAGCAGCATCTCTTCGTCTGTGAGGGTGTCGCCGCCAAAGTCGATTTCCATGTCGCGCGCCAACTGCAGGAAGGCGTTGCGGTGCGGGGCCGGCGGCTTGGGAAACATCGTGATGCGCCTGATCTCGGGCAGTGCTCTCAGTGACACTGGCGGAAGGGCCTTTCTCTCGCGCTCCGCCCAAGCCTGTGCAGTTTGCAGGGACATGCGGGGCGTGGCGAGGGCATAGGCGGCATCGCTGATGATCTGGCGCTCGTTGATCCCGCGGGCATGGTGCTGCTGCTTGAGCCACTGGGTCGCAATGTCATTCAACTGCGGGTTGCCGACGGATCCGAACGGATGCTCGCACCCGTCCTCCGTCTGCAGTTCGATGTCGAACATCCAGTGGTCGTAGACTGCAAGCGGCCGCATGCCGTGCGCCGCGTGTGCGCAGTAGTATGCCGCATCGAGTGCCGTGTAGTCGTTGTAGCATGCGTAGTGCGCGAGGTGTCCGCAGGGCGTGATCAACAGCGGCATTGCTCTGTCTGTCTCGCCGTGGCAGAGCGTGCAGAGCGGCAACTGCTTGGCCAGCACGGTCAGTTCGTACAGCCCGGCGAGGGTAACTGCATCGATCGTGTTCGCCACCGCCCCTGCTGCTGCTGCCTCCTTGTCTGCTGTTCCCGTTGTCTGTGTGTTTGCTGTTCCGTTGTTTGTGTTGTTCATCATGTTGTGTGTGTCTTGTTGGATGGTTATCTTTCACCGTTGACTATTTTTTTCCAACTTTTCTACTATCACTCTCTCGTTAACTCTCACTACTCTCACTCTCACTCTCACTCTTCGCCCTCCGCCCTCGCACCCTTCCCGCCCTCCCGCGCCCGATCTTGCAGTTGAATTATTATTTTGTGGTGCCCCGTCTGACAGTGGGTGGGATGCGGCGGGCGGGCGCGTGGCGGGGGCCGACGTCGGTCTCGCCCGCCACGTGGCCGTGGTTGACCAGCGCGAGGTTGGCAGCGACGTCGAACCCGGCCTCCGCGGCTGCAATCATCTCCGCGTGCTCGCTGGGCGGCGACATCGTCTTCCTCCACGCGCCCAACTCTCCCTTCGCGTCGCCGCGCCACTGCTGCACGCCCGCTGGCTCTCTTGGGATTGCCGGCGGACCAATCCACTGTTCCTGCTGCTGCTGCTGCTGCTGCTGCATGTTGTGTCTATCTTTCAACTGCAAGAGAGTTTGGAGGGGAGGGGGGAGGGGGTGGGGGATGGGGGAAATTAGAGAGAAAGGGTGGAGTCTCGATCAGTTTTTTTATTTCAAACATTGCTTGCCGGCGCGCCGGGATTAGAACTTGACGGGGCGCTCTCCTTTGCAGTTCTCGCGAGCGCGCGGGTGAGAGCCGAGGTGCGGGGACGGGGGTTGTCGAATAGAGTGCTGATGGATGCGGCGGCGGCGGTCGAGCCCTGCTGGACTTGCGACGTGACCATTCGTCCGCCGACCACTCTGACGTCGCGATACAGGTCGGCTGGCGGCGGACGCTGGGGCGGAGGCGCCGGAGGTTGCCCTTCCTCTATATCATCATCATCCTCATCCTCATCATCGTCGTTGCCGTCTACGAGGGCGGCAGCGTTGCCGAAATACATCCGAAGGTACAAGCGCTGAAACTCCCGCAGTGCCTCGACTGCCTGCAGGTTTGCGAACGACTCTGCGCCAATGTTGAAAATCCCCTGCTCCTGCTCCTGCCCGCTGCCCCGCTTACTGCACTGGCTATACGACAATCCCGGCAGTTGCTCTGCAAAGTCGTCCGCGGTAAGGGGCAGGCCGAGCATGGAGTGCCGCGCCTTCGCAGTGTTGGACAGCGCGAGCACCATCACCGTCTCGCTCTTGCACACGTAGCACTCCGTCGCCTTTCCGCCGAGCAGGTCCGCGGCGCACTGCGTGTGGTAGATGTGCGAGCACGACAGCCGCACCACGTCCTCCTCCACGCTCATCGCCACGAGGCAGACTGCACACAACTGGTGGCGGCACTTCTCGCCGCTCGGCAGCGCATGGCAGTCCGAGCACCGGTCGCTCTTCGCGTCCGTCAGCGCCGAGATCACCTCCAGCACGCTCTCCTGCAGTTCCTCCGTCTCCACCGGCGTTCGAAACCATCCTTCCACTGCCTGCGACGCACTTCCAGACATTTTCCGTAAATGTTTTGACTCTTTTCCGGCCGTTTCTCGTACCGCCTCCGTACTCCAGCCTGCAATCCGAAAAATATTTCGGCGGCAGAAAATTGGCCATTTCCGAGACAAAACGGCGCGCGGCCGGCAACTGCGGGAGGGTGTGCGGATGCGTTTTTAGGGAGATTGGCTTTTTGGGTCCGCACGCGCGCTCATTAGAAGGGCTTTTCGCGGGCTAATTAGAAGGGCCCGCTCGCTCGGATTTTTCGACGTCCGGTCTTGATTTTTCGTACGTGCAGTCTTAAAAATGTTTAAATTTCACGTCGAAGTTACGCGCAGTCTCGATTTACGTTCAAATTTGTACACTTTTTTTTGGACCAAAATTTGCTCAAAAAAAAGTGTACAAATTTGAACGTAAATCGAGACTGCGCGTAACTTCGACGTGAAATTTGAAAATGTCCAATTACTGCACGTCTCAAAAAATTGAAATTTTTGACAGCACGTAAAAAAATCAAGACTGCACGTCTCTGATTTTTCTTCTAATTACTGGACGTCTATCCCCTCGCTCGCTCGTGACCCCACCCCTCGTGCGCTCGCGATCCTGCAGTTTCTGGAAAAACGCAAGAGAGCGTCCGGAGGCGTTTTGGCGGAAGCACTTTTTTCTGACACGCGCTGTGATTAGTAAATTATTTTTCGAAAAAAACACGCATCTCAAACGCACTCCGGATGCTCTCTTGCGTTTTTCCAGAAACTGCAAGGTCGAGAGCGCACGAGGGATGTGATCGGGACAGAACGTAAGTGAAGACGGTCGGTAATTAGAAGAAAAATCCGAGACGTGCAGTCTTGATTTTTTTACGTGCTGTCAAAAAATTAAATTTTTTGAGACGTGCAGTAATTGGACATTTTCAAAAAACGCGTCGAAGTTGTGCGCAGTCTCGATTTACGTTCAAATTTGTACACTTTTTTTTGAGCAAATTTTGGTCCAAAAAAAAGTGTACAAATTTGAACGTAAATCGAGACTGCACGCAACTTGGACGTGAAATTTGAACGTACAGAGTAGCGCACGTAAAATCAAAAAATCAATTGCGGCACGTAAAAATATCAAGACTGCACGTCGCTGGATTTTTCTCTGATTGGCCAGCGTCTATTCACACGTTCGCTCGTGATCCAACCACCGACGAGCCCGCGTCTCATGCAGTTTTGGGAAAAAACGCAAGAGAAGGTCCGGAGTCCGTCTGAGGTGTGTGTTTTTTTTCTAAAAATAATTTACTAATCACGGCACGTACTCGAAAAAAATGCTTCCTCCAAAACGCTTCCCGTTGCTCTCTTGCGTTTTTCCCGAAACTGCAAGAGTCGGAGCGCACGAGGGGTGGGATCAAGACAGAACGTAAGTAAAGACGTCCGGTAATTAGAAGAAAATTCGGAGACGCGCAGTCTTGATTTTTTTACGTGCTGTCAAATTTTTCAAAAATTTGAGACGTGCAGTAATTGGACATTTTCAAATTTCACGTCGAAGTTGTGCGCAGTCTCGATTTCGGTTTAAATTTGTACACTTTTTTTTTGAGCAAATTTTGGTCCAAAAAAAAGTGTACAAATTTGT
>Ga0302319_10001206_pt1 | contig 58115 bp, 55 predicted proteins | sample Bog_T0_2_FD_203319 | JGI IMG/M metagenome (GOLD analysis project Ga0302319, IMG submission 203319) | Peat permafrost microbial communities from Stordalen Mire near Abisko, Sweden - Bog_T0_2 | ecosystem: Environmental > Terrestrial > Soil > Wetlands > Peat | place: Sweden: Abisko, Stordalen Mire...
TGAACTGCACGCCATAGCCGGTGTCCCCAGCGGCGACCACGATCGCAACACCGGGGTGGTTGTAGTACTGCGTGGCGTCACTTACTTCTGAGGGGTACTCGCTGGTTCCGTAGCTATTGGTCACCACGACGGCGCCCATCTTCACTGCCGTGTTGACGGCGGTGCCCAAGTCGGGGATTTGAGCGCTGTTGGCGTCAACGACGAGGAGCTGACAGTTTGGGCATATCGCACTGACCATGTCGACGTCGATTGCTTCTTCCATGCCCCAACTGGCTGAGCCCGTGGGCAAGGTGGTGCCTCCGTTTTCGTTGACTTGCTGAATCACGCAGCCTGACGCCGCACTCGAAACCGTGCCGACGTGGCACGCCGCAAGCCCGAAGTAGTTGCGGTAGTAGTTGAGGTTGGCGACCAAATTCGGGTTGCTGTAAGCGTCGACTACCGCGATGATCTGGCCGTTACCGTTGTTTCCCTGGCTCTCGAGGGAGAGCACGTTGTAGGCAGATTGCAGGTACTTGGGCGAATATGCCCCGTTGTCGCCCAGGGCCCCGGCTGTGTGGTCGGTGGCGCCAGAATTCTGGCCCTTGGGCGACAACGGGCCGCGGCGGACCAGCGCATTGCAGTGCGCTGTTCCGGGTGCCACGATGTTTGAACAAACGGCGTAGGAGTCGTCGGACGAGGAGAGCTTTGCAATCTCCGTAGCGCCCACTTGCGTGTGGTTGGTTGCACCTGCAGCGTGGCTTGACGCCGTGGTGCCAAAGGCGCTGGGCACCGTCACCTAGTTCGATATGGACAGTTGCGCGAGGACGCAGATGGCAACGGCAAGTGAACTGAAGATAAATGTGTGAAGAACTTTTCGCATCTGTCGACCTCCTTTCGGGTACTCGTCTCGTTCAAGGACCACCCTTTGAACGTGAGTCCATTGTCGGATTTCGCCCGCTCCGCGTCATGATGCGTTCTCGTCTAAAACGATTGGGAAGGGTTGTCTATTCTCAAATGGCGCGAACGCACTACGTGGTTGACGTCACTCGTGCTGAATGATGCATGTGCACTAGTCGAGATAGTGCGGATTCGCTCTTTGCCCGTGCTACGGGACGCGATGTAACGCAAAACGACGTCGTTGTGCTGTTGGTGTGCACGTGCCTTCGACGTTGGCTCGAGAGAAGGTCTTACAAACGCACGACTACGTGACGACATCCTTGTGCGAAGTCACGTTCGTACGAAGAAGGTGCGTCGTGTGAGGGAAGAACGTTCGAACCCGCCAACGACCACGATGAAGCGTCACGGTGCGGCGAGTGCGGCGTCGCGTTGTGAAGCGCGTTGTTAGTCGAACGCGTGTGCGGGGCGTTCGCCCAAACTCACCTGAAGACGCACGTCAGCTTGCACGAGCGCGAGATCGGTTTGGTGGGTCACACCAACGCAGCGTGACACGGTTGGCAAAACGTCAAAGCGTAGGGGAACGTGATGCAGGATCTTTCCTACCATCACTGGCAACTGGGATTCGGGCTCGTGTTCGAAGTCGTGCGTGGCGATTTCTTGGTGCAACAGGGGCCACATGGCTGGCTGGAATCCCCAAAGATTCATCGAGACAATTGAATTTGGCTCGAGAAAGACAGGCGACTCGCCGTCTTCAGATACGTAGCCGTCTTCAAAGGTGTGGACCTGACGTCGCTCCCATATGTCAGTCAGATGGCCGTTCACGACGTGACAGATTCCCCTCGAGACGGGTGAATCGCCGACGAGCGCACGGTCGAGTTGGAAACCAATAAGACAGCACGTGCTTTTGGTCACGAGGTGGCGTCCAAGTAGTGCGAGCGCGTCGCGTCCGTAGAGATCGTCTGCGTTCGAAATTCCAAATGGTTTGGTGACGTCAACCAGATGTTGCGCCGCGAGCACCGCGTCCACGGTCCCTCGGGGTTCGTGTTGTAGAGCGAAGGCGACCTTGGTCTTTTGGGGCCACGTCGCTTCGACGTGCTCTTGTATCTGAGGACCGGTGTCGGGATTGATGACGATGACGATGTCCGTGAAACCAGCTGCGATGGCGTCTGACGCAATGAGGTCGATGACCGCTTCACCGTTCACGCCAATGGGCGCGAGTTGCTTGAGACCTCCGTATCGTCGCGCTCGCCCCGCGGCGAGAATCACCAATGACGGACCGTTCATCGAGACCACCGCACGACCGCCGACGCCCACGTCATCCCCGCTCCGAAGCCGGTCAGAAGTGCGTAGTCGCCGGACTTGATTCGCCCGTTCGCCCGCGCGTCGTCGAATGCGAGAGGAATCGATGCGCTCGACGTGTTGCCGTATCGATCGAGGACCACGACTGCTCGATCCATCTCAATCCCGAGTCGCTGTGTCGCGGCTTGAATGATGCGGATGTTCGCTTGGTGGGGAATCACCAGACTCAAGTCGTCGGATGAAATGCCGGCCGATACCAATGCCTTTTCTGCAGAATCGACGACGAATCGTACGGCACGACGGAACACTTCCTTGCCGTCCATTTCGAAATAACCGCCGTGCTCGCACGTGAGCAGGTCCGCTGCCGAGCCATCGGCCCCAAGCGAGAATGATAAGAGGTCGGTGCCATTGGGATCGAATTCGAGTACCGCCGCGCCCGCCCCGTCGGCGAGGAGTACGGCCATGTTGCGGTCACTCCAATCAACCCAACGTGAAAGATGTTCGGCGCCGATCACCAGAATTCTCTTGTTGCCCGTCTCGAGCAAACCTTGCGCGGTTCGAATGGCGTACATGAACCCACTACAGGCCGCGTTCACGTCCATCGCGGGGCACGACATGCCGAGCTCGTGGGCAACCATCGTCGCCGTCGCGGGGGCAATTCGGTCCGGCGTCGTCGTGGCGAGGACGAGGAAGTCAATTTCTTCGGCGCTGACCGCGGCGTCATCCATGGCCCGTTGTCCCGCCAGCACGCCGAGGGTCTTGGCGGAGCCGCCAATGCGTCGCTCGCGAATGCCGGTGCGCTCGGTGATCCACTCATCAGACGTCTCAAGAGTTTGGCTTAATTCCTCGTTGGTGACGATGCGATCGGGCACCGCGATGCCCCAACCCCTGAAACGAACTCCCATCGTCGACCCCTATCGTTACTTCGTCTTGAGGGAAGTCTAGGTGTTACGCGCTTGGCGCTTCAGGCGCGGGTAAAACCTGCAGCGAGCAGCGCGCCACGCAAATCAGTCTTTCTAACTCGTCAGTAAGTTCGATATTCCATACGTGGACCTTGCGTCCCTTTCGAAGGGGCGTCGCGGTCGCAGTGAGCAAGCCGCCCGACATCGAGCGAAGATGCGAACAATTGAGTTCCGTGCCCACGACGATGAAGTCTGGTCCGACACTGACGGCCCCACCCATTGACGCGGCACTTTCGGCGAGCAGCGCCGACACGCCTCCGTGGAGGATTCCATAGGGTTGGTGGACCTTCGGTCCAACTTCGACGCGCACGATGACCTTGTCCTTCGACATCAGCACCGTTTCGACGCCGAGCAACTCATGGACGTTCATTCCTCTCGAAGGAGGAATGTGTTGCGTATCGGTCATTGGTTCATTCTAAAGCGTGGGTAACCTCTCGTTATGCCTCGGCGCGTTGACCTACGAAGCGACACGGTTACCCAACCGACGGACGCCATGCGTGAAGCAATGTCCAAGGCGGTCGTGGGCGACGTTGGTTACGACGAAGATCCCACGATCAACGAGTTGGAGCGCCGCTTCGCGGGCATTGTTGGCAAGGAGTCGGCCATCTTCGTGCCGTCTGGTGTCATGGCCAATCAAATAGCCGTTCGAGTCTTGACCTCGCCGGGCGACGTGATCGTTGCGGGTCGAAGTCAACATGTGGTCAGTTTTGAGATGGGGGCGTCTGCGAGGAACTCCTCGGTGCAGTTCGCATTGATCGACGACGCCAAAGGAATTCTTCGCGCGGACGAGGTCCTCGACGTCATCGACGCCGAACACGACCATCAGCCCCACGTGGCGATAGTCGCCATCGAGAACACGCACATGCTGTCGGGCGGGACGCCATGGGAACTCGACGACGTCAATGCGCTGAAACGCGCCATTGGCTCGCTTCCCTTGCACCTGGACGGGGCGCGCCTCTTCAACGCGTCGGTCGCCACAGGAATTTCCGCTTCGGACCTTAGTGCGCCCGCGACGACGGTCACGGCGTGTCTTTCGAAAGGTCTTGGTGCACCCGTTGGTTCGCTCCTCGCCGGTCCAACTGACGTGATGCATCGAGCGTCGATTGAGCGCAAGCGTCTTGGCGGGACCATGCGTCAAGCGGGATTCCTCGCCGCCGCAGGAATCGTCGCCCTCGAGACCATGATTGAGCGCCTTGGCGACGACCACGTTCGAGCTCGTGTGCTCGCCGAGGAATTCGCGAAGGCGTTTCCCGAGTCGAGCTACGACCCTTCGTCGTGTCGCACCAACATCGTGGCCTTTGATCATCCTCGGGCTCGCGACATCGTGGAGGAACTCTCGAGCAAGGGTGTGTTGGGTGGGACCGTGGCCCCTCGACGGGTGCGATTCGTCACGCACCTCGGGGTGAACGACGACGACGTCGATTTCGTCAGTGACATTCTTGCTCACTTGTAAAGTTTCACCGCGACGTGCTCGCTGCCATCGTTCGTGGGTTGTTCGCACGGATTTCACGTCTGGCGACTGGTCACTACCGTGCAGGGGCGGTAGCCTTGAGTGGTTTCAAGGCGTACCATGACCGAAATTCTCCACCTCTCCACGTTTCTGCGTCGTCCGATCTTCGACTCTGACGGCGACCGAATAGGACGCGTCCAGGACCTGGTCGCGCGACTTGGTGATGACGCCCATCCGCCGATTGTGGGCGCCGTCATAAAGATCGAGGGACGGAATCTCTTCGTTCCGATACGAAAGATCGGCGGCTTGGAGGCTGGACGCATGACCTTCGAAGGTCGCAAGGTCGACCTTCGGCGCTTCGAGCGTCGTCCGGGCGAGTTGCTCCTCGCCGAAGACTTGCTCGCGCGACACCTTATTAACTTGGTGCGAGGACGTCTCATCATCGCCAATGAGATCGAGATCGCTCAAGTCGATGGGAAGTGGGAGGTCGTGGGGGTCGACCCTGGACGGCGCCCATTCTTTCGACGGGTCCTCGGACAAAAGATGGGCCAACGGGTGAAGGCTGAAGGAATCGTGGACTTCGCCTCGATTGAACCCTTCGTGTCACACGTCCCTACAGCGAAGTTGCGCATTCCCTATAGAAAACTGTCGCGCCTACACCCCGCACAGATCGCTGACCTTGTCGAACAGGCGAGTCACGAAGAAGGCGAAGAGATCATTGAAGCGGTCGGACTGGACCGCGAACTTGAAGCAGACGTCTTTGAGGAACTCGACACCGAGCACCAATTGGAATTCCTCGAGTCTCGAAGTGACACCGAGGCGGCGAGGTTGTTATCGAGAATGGAACCAGACAACGCCGCCGACCTGATCAATGAGATCGACCAAGACCGCCGCCTCACGGTGCTCGATAATCTCCCCGACACCCAGCAGACCAAGGTCCGCCAACTCCTGTCCTACAACGCCGACAGCGCCGGGGGGCTCATGAATACCGACTTCGTGGCGGTACCCGCGACAGCGACCGTCGGTGACGCGCTCGACGCCATTCGCACTTCCTCAGTTCCCGCTGAGTCATTACATGCCGTGTTCATCATGAATGACGAGGGACAGCCCATTGGCGCGGCCGCCATCGCGCCGCTGGTGCGCGCTCGCGAGGGCGAGCTCGCCTTGAGCGTTGCCCAAACGCAACTCGCGCACGTGCATCCACACTGGGATTTGCACCGAGTCTCTCGAAAGATGAGCGACTTCAATCTCACTGTGCTGCCGGTCCTGGACGGCGAACACGAAGAGATGATTGGCGTCGTGACGGTCGACGACCTACTCGAGGAACTCCTGCCCCAGGGCTGGCGTCGCGAGTTTGGCATGAGTGCGGTGGAGGAATAGTGATGCGCCGCCGTGTCGTAGGTCATGTTCTAAGGGGGCCTTTCTGAAACCCCCTAGTACCAGCCGCATGGCTAGCGACGTAACGACACAACCTCGATTGACTGAAAAGACTGGCTAAGCCCGCCTCCAGTCTCTGCGTGGTTGTTTCGCCGAACGACCACAACGAGACGAAAGGAGGTGGAGCGTGCCTGGCGAAAAGTTAGAAAGCCACCAGATTTCCGGTGCCTTTGGCACCATCAAGGAGTTCGACGTAGGAACTCGCCGTGGCGCGCGTGCGCGTTTCTTGACCCTGCTCGCCATCATTGGTCCGGGTCTGATCGTCATGGTTGGTGACAATGATGCCGGCGGGGTCTCCACCTACGCGCAAGCTGGTCAGAACTTTGGTTACACGCTTTTGTGGACTCTGCCATTACTCATACCGGTGCTCATCATCATCCAAGAGATGGTTGCTCGACTCGGTGCGGTAACGGGGGTCGGTCACGGGCGGCTCATTCGCGAACGCTTTGGCAAGTACTGGGGCAATCTTTCGATCTTCTCGATTCTCTTCTTGAATTTTCTGATTATCATCACCGAGTTCATTGGCGTCTCGCTCTCAATGGAGTACTTCGGCGTCTCGCAATACCTTTCGGTGCCGGTCGCGGTGATTTTATTGTTCTGCGTCACCGCGACGGGGTCGTTTCGTCGCTGGGAACGATTCATGATGTTATTCGTCGCGATCAATCTCTTCGTCGTGCCGCTCGTCATCATTGCTAAGCCTCACTTCTCATCAATAGTGCACCATTCGTTTATTCCCGGCATCCGCGGCGGCGCGACGTCGAGCTCAGTACTCCTTATCATCTCGATCATCGGAACCACCATCGCGCCGTGGCAGCTGTTCTTTCAAGAGTCCAACATCGTCGACAAGAAGATCACCCCGCGGTGGCTCAATTACGAGCGAGTCGACACCATTCTTGGTTCCTTCATCGTGGTCATCAGCGCCGGAGCGCTGGTGGCGATTAGCGCGGTTGGACTCTCTTCGCGCGGTGGCACGAACGCCTACACGAATGCCTTGGGCGTCGCTCGGGGACTCTCGAATCATCTTGGCCACGGTGCCGGCGCGCTCTTCGCGATTCTCTTGCTCAATGCCTCGGTGATTGGTGCTGCCGCGGTGACGCTCGCGAGCTCGTACGCCATTGGCGACCTCTCCAATACGCACAAGGGTTTGAACGCTCGTTTCTTTGAAGCGAAGGCCTTCTATGGTGTCTTCGCGGGTCTGCTGGTGCTCGCGGGAACGGTCGCCCTCATTCCTCGAGCGCCGCTCGGACTGATCACGCTCGCGGTGCAAGCGATTTGTGGGCTGATGTTGCCAAGCACGACGATCATCGTCCTCTTATTGTGCAACGACCGTGAAGTCATGGGTCCTTGGGTCAATAGCAAATGGTTGAACGTAGTGGCGATTATCATCATCGTCGCTCTCGTGGTCCTGTCATTCACGTTGATGATCTCCACGCTGTTCAGCTCCGTCAATGTTCTTGATCTGTTAGAGGTTCTAGGCAGCGCCGCGGGAATTGGCCTCGTTCTAGGCTTGCCCATTGGTCTTCGCCGCGTTGAGCCCCCTCGTGACTACGACATCGACCGGCGCGACTGGCGAACACCACGTCTCAGTTTGCTTGAGCCAATGGTTCGATCGAGGCCGCGCACCATCCTCATGCGCTGCCAGAGTGGCTACTTATTGATTGCGGGCGTCCTTCTGCTCGTTCGCGTGATTCAGCTCGCCACCTCCTAGTCTCTTCGAATGACGTTTCGGCCAACGCTCGTGTGCGTGCATGCGCATCCCGATGATGAAGCGCTCTTCACTGCTGGCATCTCGTCGCTCTACCGTGCTCGTGGTCATCGCGTTGTGCTCGTCACCTGCACCAACGGGCGCCTGGGGCTCGATGCACACGCTCGACCAGGATCCCATCGAGACCACGACGCCGAACAGACGGTGGCGACGAGAGCTGCGGAGCTACAGCGCGCTGCTCGACACGCAGGTTTTCATCGCGTCGTCAACCTGGGCTATGACGACTCAGGCATGGCGGGTTGGCGACAGAATCATGAGGAGAACTCATTCACGAACGTCGACATCAACGCGGTCGCGAGAGTTCTTGCGGGGATCCTCGACGAGGTGGGCGCGACGGTCGTGGTGACCTACGATGAGAACGGCTTTTATGGACACCCCGATCACGTCATGGCGAACAAGGTGACTCGTCGGGCGGTCGAGTTAAGTGCGAGCACGCAACGTCTCTATTATCCGGTCATTCCCCAGGGGGTCCTTGCGACCTTCACGAAGAACGCAAGCCAGCAAAATGTCTATCTGCCAGCGTGGGTGCATGACGCCGTGCCTGGGACTCGCGACGACCTCATAGCCTGTGTTATGGACGTCTCGTCGTACGCGAAACAGAAACAAGAAACGATTGCCATGCACGCATCGCAAATCGACAATGCGGAACTCGTGACGATGGCGCCCGACCTGTTTTCTATGTTGTTCGGTACTGAGTATTACCAGCGCGGCTGGAGTCGAACGACGGTATCGGGCGACGAACACGATCTTTTTGGAGGACTGTAAATGGAGCAACTCACTTTTCTCGCCGTGCACGCGCATCCCGACGATGAAGCGAGTTCCACCGGAGGGATCTACCGACTCCTCGCCGACCAAGGTGTTCGCACGGTGCTCGTGACGTGCACCAACGGCGAGTGTGGCGACGCCCTCGACGGGGCGAAACCCAACACTGGTCACCACGACGGCGACGAAGTGGCGAAGATCCGTGCGAAGGAACTCGATCAGGCCGTCGAGATTCTCGGCATCGATCGACTCATCCGGCTCGGGTATCGCGACTCGGGGATGATGGGCTGGCCGCAAAATCAAGACCCCGACAGCTTTTGGGCCACGCCGGTCCAAGACGCCGCGAAGCGACTCGCCTCGATCATCGAAGAGGAACATCCTCAGGTGATCGTGACTTACAACGAGATTGGGTTCTACGGTCACCCCGATCACATTCAGGCGAACCGTGTGACGTTGGCCGCCCTTGCGATGTTGGATTATGAGCCAACGTTGTATTACAACGCGATACCGAATTCGGTCATGGGGCGCTGGCGAGAACGTTGGGAGCAAGAGGAGCGAGAGCAGAAGGCGGCGAACGAAGCGAAGGGCATCGTCGAGCCCGAGTCACCAGTGTCCGATGAACCCGAGATCGATCTCGGGACCCCCGACGAGCTCATTAGCGCAGTCATCGACGTGAGTAGCGCAACTGACGCGAAATACGACGCACTCGCCGCACACGCGTCGCAAATGGCGGAGAGTTTCTTTCTCAAGATGGATCGCCAGCAATTCAAAGAAGTGATGGGAACTGAATGGTTTCGTCGCGTCACCAATCCCCAAAACGTGGGCGTCGTGACCGACATCTTCGCTGGCTACCGCGACCAGGACGTATAGCCCCTTCAGCGCAGATGCACGCCAGGGCGATCGTGCGCGCGCCGACGAGTTCGTCCACGTTTGGTGACGTACGTCACTGGGACGTCATACCCCCGTCGACGGCGACGACGCTACCGGTCATGAAACTCGCTTCATCGGACGCGAGGAACAAAATGACGTTTGCAATCTCGCTTGGTTCGCCAGGTCGACCAATGGGTTGAAACGAATCAATCGTCGCGTAGACGTGCTCGAGCCCTCCGAGCATGTCGGCGTGCGCGTAGTTGATTGGCGTGTCCACCCAACCCGGGCAGACGACGTTGCAACGGATTCCCTGTTTGGCGTAGTCGAGCGCCACGCCCTTGGTCAACATCACCGTGGCACCCTTGGACGCGGAGTAGACGGCGAGAAATGGCTCCGAGACGATGCCGTTTACGCTCGAGATGTTGATGATCGAGCCTTGACCCTGTTTCAACATGTGCGGGATCGCGGCGCGGCATCCGTAGATCGGCCCCTTGACGTTGACGGCGAGGGTTCGCTCGATCACGTCATCACTCACCTCGTGCAAGACGCCTGGGATATTCACGCCTGCGTTATTGACGAGCACGTCGAGCGAACCATACGTACGGACCGCATCTTCGATCATCGCGTCCACGGCCGAGGAATCACTGACGTCGACCTCACGAGCGTGGGCGACGCCTCCCGAGGCGGTGGCTTGTTGGACCGTGTCGTGGGCTGCCGCACGGTTGATATCGGCGCACAAGACACTCGCGCCCTCCTGGGCGAAGCGCAGCGCGGTCGCACGACCGATACCCGAACCAGCTCCGGTGACCACGCACACCTTGCCCGCAATCCGTCCAGCCATCCCCACCAACTCTCCGCGAATTTCGAACAGTCTTCACGTCTCATCTCGTTGTGTCAATTCTGTTCGGCGCTTCAATGTCGTCCATTTCCAACATGTTTCAATGAACGATGCTTCCAGCGAACCGACACCAGGCTTGTTCGGTGGTGGCGAATTGCTTCGCCGAGGTTGGCGGGCAGCACCGCAGGTGTACCTACGTGGTTTTGGGTAAGTTGAAGCGCGGTAGTTACTATCGGATGGACCAGTGAGCAAGGAGCAAACGGATGCCAACCACGAGTCCTCGTCTCGACTACGAACAACTTCTGTCCGAGATTCGTGAAGGTTCTGTCGATACCGTGATTGTGGCGATCACCGACATGCAAGGACGCCTACAGGGAAAGCGTCTTGACGCGAACTTCTTCGTCGACGACGTCGGCGCGGGCGTTATTGAGGGGTGTAGTTACCTGCTCGCCTCCGACGTCGACATGGCGACCGTGGATGGTTTCGATCTGACGTCCTGGGAGCGAGGGTACGGTGACATCGCATTTCGACCGGACTTCACGACGATTCGACGCGTGTCCTGGCACGAAAAGACGGTCATTGTCTACGCGGACGTCGAGACGGTGACCGGCGAGCCCGTCGCCCCGTCGCCGCGCCAGATTCTTCAAAGCCAGGTTTCGCGATTGAGTGAACGCGGGTGGACGGGACTCACGGGCACCGAATTGGAATTCATTGTCTTTAACAACACGTACGAAGAAGCGTGGACCAACGGCTATCGCAACATGGAGCCCGCGAATCAATACAACGTCGACTATTCGCTCCAGGGCACGTCGCGAATCGAGCCCCTCTTAGGGCGGATGCGACGCGCAATGACGCACGCGGGGATGTTCGTCGAATCGGTGAAGGGCGAGTGCAACTTCGGACAACACGAGATCGCCTTTAAGTACAGCACCTTGGTCGACAAATGCGACGAGCACGGCCTCTTCAAACTCGGCGTCAAGGAGATCGCTGCCCAAGAAGGCGTGAGCGTGACGTTCATGGCGAAGTACGACGCGCGAGAGGGAAATTCGTGTCACATCCATTTGTCGCTTCGCGATCAGAATGACAAGCCCGTCTTCGCGGGTGACGAGGAGCACGGATTCTCGCCGATCTTCCAGCATTTCCTTGCGGGGCAGATCACGTACGCCCGAGAACTTTCGCTGTTCCTCGCGCCGAATATCAATAGCTACAAGCGCTTCGTCGAAGGCTCCTTCGCCCCCACCGCAATGTTGTGGGGGATTGACAATCGAACCTGCGCATTCCGAGTGGTGGGACACGGTTCGTCGATTCGCGTCGAGTGCCGCATCCCCGGCGGGGACGTCAATCAATATCTCGCCATCTCGGCGCTGGTCGCGGCCGGACTTCGCGGGGTCGAGGAATCCTTGGCCTTGGCGCCGGCGTTCATAGGTAACGCGTACATCGCGGACGCGCCGAGAGTGCCGACGACGCTCGCTGAAGCACTCGCGCTCTTCGAGCAAAGCGAAGTCGCACGTGACGCGTTTGGCGACGAGGTCGTCGAGCACTACGTACGAGCAGCACGCGTGGAAGTCGATGCCTTCAATGCCGCCGTGACGGATTGGGAACGCTACCGAGGATTCGAACGACTATGAGCACGTTCTCGATTATTAACCCTTCGACCGAGGAAGAAATTACCTCTGTCGAAATGCTCAGCGTCGAACAGACCGATGCGGCAATTGCTCGAGCGAAAGCGAGCGCTCCCGCGTGGCGTGCCGTGAATCCCGCCGATCGCGCTCGATTGCTACGACGTTTCTCCGAAGTCGTCGACTCGCACATTGAGGAATTGGCACAACTTGAAGTCGCCAATTCAGGTCACACCATTGGCAACGCACGATGGGAAGCGGGCAATGTGCGCGACGTGCTCGCCTACTACGCCGGTGCGCCCGAACGTCACTCGGGACGTCAGATCCCCGTCGCCGGGGGCGTCGATATCACGTTCTACGAGCCACTGGGCGTCGTGGGCATCATCGTGCCGTGGAACTTTCCCATGCCGATCGCCGGGTGGGGACTGGGTCCCGCGCTCGCCGCCGGTAACACGGTCGTCTTGAAGCCCGCGATGCTCACCCCACTCACCGCGATTCGACTTGGCGAACTGGCCTTGGACGCCGGCATACCCGAAGGGGTGTTTCAAGTGATCAACGGTGACGGGGCGTCGGTGGGGTACCGGTTCGTGACGAACGACGCGGTGCGCAAGGTCTGCTTCACGGGCTCCAACGAAGTGGGGCGAAAGATCATGGCGGGATGCGCCGAACAGGTGAAGCGCGTCACGCTGGAGCTCGGTGGAAAGAGTGCCAACATCATCTTCGCTGACGCGAATCTCGAGAAGGCGGCCGCGATGGCACCGTACGCGGTGTTCGACAACGCGGGTCAAGATTGCTGCGCGCGTTCGCGAATCTTGGTGGAGGACAAGGTGTACGACAAGTTCATGGAACTCTTCGAAGTCGCCGTCAAGGGCGTCAAGGTGCTCGATCCGTCAAGGGACGACAGCGAGATGGGTCCGCTCATCACCAGCGCTCAGCGCGACAGTGTGGCGTCCTACGTCGAAGAAGCCAACGTGGCCTTTCGCGGCAGCGCCCCCGAGGGACCGGGGTATTGGTTTGCACCCACGGTGCTCGAAACTCCCGACCAATCGAGTCGAGCATTCCGCGACGAGATCTTTGGACCAATTGTGTCGGTGGTTCGCTTCGGTGACGAGGCAGACGCGCTACGCATCGCCAACGACACGCCCTACGGCCTATCGGGTTCGATCTGGACTCGCGATCTCGGTAAGGCCCTGCGAGTCGCGCGCGGTGTCGAGACCGGAGCGTTATCGATAAATTCCAACTCCTCAGTTCGCTACGCAACGCCCTTTGGCGGCTTCAAGCAGTCGGGGATTGGTCGTGAATTAGGTCCCGATGCGTTACTTGGATTCAGCGAAGAAAAAAACGTATTTCTATCAACGGAGGAATGATGGGTCGTCTGGAGAACAAGGTTGCGGTCATCACCGGTGCCGCGAGTGGCATTGGTCGCGCGACGGCCCTGCGATTTGCGAGCGAAAGCGCGCACGTCGTGGTCGCGGACGTTGCCGAGGACGCGGGCACCGCGCTCGCCGCAGAGATTGGCGGCACCTACGTGCACGTCGACGTCGCGAACGAACACAGCGTGGAGGCGTTGTACACGACGACCGCCGACGTCTATGGGGGTATCGACATTCTCTTTAACAACGCGGGTATATCGCCCGCGGACGACGATTCGATACTCACGACCGGACTCGACGCGTGGCGTCGGGTCCAAGAGGCGAACCTCACGTCGGTCTACTTGTGCTGTCGCTACGGGATCCCGCACCTGCAACGTCGCGGCGGTGGTTCGATCATCAACACCGCATCCTTCGTGGCAGTGATGGGTTCGGCGACGTCGCAGGTCTCCTACACCGCGTCCAAGGGGGGTGTGTTGTCGATGAGTCGAGAGCTCGGCGTGCAGTTCGCGCGCGAGGGTATCCGCGTGAACGCGCTGTGTCCGGGACCGGTGAACACGCCACTTTTACAAGAATTGTTTGCAAAAGATCCCGAGCGCGCCGCGCGCCGACTGATTCACATCCCGATGGGCCGCTTCGCCGAGCCTGACGAGATCGCGAGCGCGGTTCTCTTTCTCGCGAGCGATGACTCGTCGTTCATCACCGCGTCCACGTTCCTCGTCGACGGTGGCATCAACGGCGCGTACGTCACACCGCTCTAAGCAGCGCTCGTTCGTTTACTGCGCTCGACGGGCCGGCGCGAGAGTCGACGCATCCACGGCGCGTACATCGGGGATGAAGTACTCACTGAGATACTTCTCTCCTTCGTCACAGCAAATCGTCACGACGGTCTGTAAGTCTGGTTGCTCGTCCATGAGTCGCCGAGCCGCGACGACGTTTGCGCCCGTGCTCGGACCAACGAGGAGGCCATGGTGCTTGGCGAGGCGTCGCATCTCGGCGACGGCGTCGTCGCTGTGCACGGCGACGACACGGTCCACGATGTCACGATGGCGCTGGTAGATCGCTGGTACGAAGCCGTCGGCGATACCTTCGATTCGGTGAAGTCCAGTGTCGCCACACTGAATCGTGCAGGATTCACTCGGCTCGAGCCCCACGATGAGAACGTCCGGGTTCGACGCTCGAAACGCCTGACCAACCCCAATGAGGGTGCCACCAGTGCCCACGCCCATCACGAAAGCGTCGGGTAGGCGATCGCCGAGCTGTTGGAGGATTTCGGGTCCCAGCCAGGTCCGGTTCTCTTCGACGTTCCATTCGGATTCGAATTGATGAGGAGCGAAGTGGCCGGGTCGAGCACCGAGTTCGGAGGCGAGGGCGAGTGCCTCATTCACGTGGAAGTCGCCGACGTTGACGAGTTGGGCCCCAAATGCGGTCGAGATGGCGGCGCGCTCGGGGCTGAGACCAACTGGCATCACGACGAGCATCGTGTAGCCCTTTACCGCGGCGACCATGCTCATCGCGTTGCCGGTGTTGCCACTCGACGCTTCGACGATCGTGTCACCAGGATGCAATAGGCCCTCGCGCTCGGCACGTTCGATGATGTAACGCGCCATGCGGGCTTTGATGGAGCCCGATGGGTTGAGGTACTCGAGTTTGAGCCACAACCCGTCGACGTCGATCAGAGGGGTGGAACCAATCGCGTCGAGGACGGTCGGCGTATGTGCACGTTCTGCCACGATGGTCCTTTCGAACGGTGAATCGTCACTAACGAGACTCACCTCATACTGTCAAAGAAACGACGTGCGCGTGGCGGCGCTCTTCCTAGTAGCGATACGAGTCGGGTTTGTAGGGCCCGTCGACCGAGACGCCGATGTAGTCCGCTTGGACCTTGGACAGTGTGGTGAGTTTCACGCCCAGGGCGTCGAGATGGAGGCGCGCCACCTTCTCGTCAAGGTGCTTGGGCAACACGTAGACCTTCTTTTCGTAGTTGGCGGCACTGGCGAAGAGCTCCATCTGAGCCATGGTCTGGTTCGTGAACGAGTTACTCATCACGAAACTCGGGTGTCCGGTGGCGTTGCCGAGATTGAGGAGGCGACCTTCGGAGAGCACGATGATGGCCCGGCCACTCGGCAGGATCCACTTGTCAACCTGGGGTTTGATGTTCTCGCGCTTGACGCCCGGCAACGCGGTGAGCCCCGCAATGTCGATCTCGTTGTCGAAGTGCCCGATGTTGCCAAGGATCGCTTGGTGCTTCATCATTTGCATGTGGGCCACACTTACGATGTCCTTGTTGCCGGTCGCCGTGATGATGATGTCCGCGTACGGCAGGGCTTCTTCGAGGGTGGTCACTTGGAACCCATCCATTGCTGCCTGGAGCGCACAGATGGGGTCGATCTCGGTGATGATGACCCGCGCACCCTGTCCCCGAAGTGATTCGGCCGACCCCTTACCAACGTCGCCGTACCCACACACGACCGCAACTTTGCCGCCAATCAACGTGTCGGTGGCGCGATTGATGCCGTCAATCAACGAATGGCGACAGCCGTATTTGTTGTCGAACTTGGACTTGGTCACCGCGTCATTGACGTTGATTGCGGGAAACAGCAAGACCCCGTCGCGCTCCATCTCATAGAGACGGTGCACGCCGGTCGTCGTCTCCTCGGAAACCCCGATGATCGACTTCGCCATTGGCTCGAAGATCTTCTCGCCACTGGCGACAATCTTGTGCAAGAGGGCGAGGATGACACGGTATTCCTCGGAGTCCGCACTTTCGGGCGCGGGCACGAAGCCAGCACGTTCGAACGCCAAACCCTTGTGCACGAGCAGTGTCGCGTCCCCGCCGTCGTCGAGGATCATGGTGGGACCGTCGAAGCCGGGCCAACTAAGCAGCTGCTCGGTGCACCACCAGTACTCTTCGAGCGATTCACCCTTCCACGCGAACACGGGCACGCCCGCCGGATCCTGGACGGATCCGTTGGGACCGACGACGACTGCTGCCGCAGCGTGGTCCTGGGTCGAGAAGATGTTGCAACTCACCCAGCGCACGTCGGCACCTAACTCGACGAGGGTTTCGATCAGCACGGCCGTCTGGATGGTCATGTGTAACGAACCGGCGATTCGTGCACCCTTGAGCGGTTTGCTCGCGCCGAACTCCAGGCGCATGGCCATGAGTCCAGGCATCTCGTGTTCGGCGAGGGTTATCTCGGCGCGACCGAAGTCGGCGAGGGAAAGATCAGCGACTTTGAAATCAAATGTGGCAGAGGTCATGATGCTCCTAGTTGTGTGAGTTGGTCTCCAGGCGTCGACCTCTGTCGTTGCCGCCTCTCTGTATGGTACTGCTCTACGCGTTCACACGGAACTCAACGACGTCACCGTCGCGCATCACGTAGTCCTTGCCTTCGATGCGAGCCTTGCCGGCGGCGCGCACCGCGACCATCGTTCCGGCAGCGACGAGGTCCTCGAAAGCGACCACCTCGGCCTTGATGAAATGCTTCTGGAAGTCCGTGTGAATTTCGCCAGCGGCTTCGGGGGCAGTTGCGCCGTGGCGAATCGTCCACGCCCGTGCTTCTTTGGGACCCGCGGTGAGGAACGTTTCGAGCCCGAGCGTCGTGAAGCCCACGCGAGAGAGTTGTGAGAGACCAGATTCTTGCTGACCAAAGGAGCGCAAGAGTTCGAGCGCCTCGCTGGGATCCAGGTCGGCGAGCTCGGCTTCAACCTTGGCGCAGAGCACCACGCTGGGCGCGGGCGCCACCGACGTTCGTAGTTCGTCAATGCGCGCCTGGTCCCCGAGTGTCGACTCGTCCACGTTGAAGACGTAGATGAAGGGTTTGTCCGTCAAGAGATGCAGATCGGCGAGCGCCTGGCGATCGAGCTCCTTGCCCACGCTCGAGATGACTCGGCCTTCGTTCAGCAACGCCTGAGCCTTTCGCATCGCAGCCAGTTTCGACGCAGCGTCACCGCCTCGTTTGGCGTCGCGCTCTAATCGTGAGGCGGCCTTTTCCACAGTCTGGAGGTCCGCCAAGATCAGTTCGGTCTCGATGGTCGCGACGTCACTGGCTGGATCAATCTTGCCATCAACGTGAACGACGTCGTCATCGTGGAAGACTCGCACGACTTCGCAGATGGCGTTCGATTCTCGAATAGCCGCCAAGAACTGATTGCCCAGTCCCTCGCCCTCGGAGGCTCCGCGAACGATACCGGCGATGTCGACGAAAGTGACCGACGCGGGCACGATGCGCTCGGAATGAAAGAGTTCCGCAAGGATCGCAAGTCGGGGGTCCGGTACCGACACGACGCCAACGTTGGGTTCGATCGTGGCGAAGGGATAGTTCGCCGCGAGGACGTGATTATTGGTGAGGGCGTTGAACAGGGTCGACTTACCGACGTTGGGAAGTCCGACGATTCCGATTGTGAGTGCCATGGCGTAACGAGGTTACTCCAGAGGAATTTTGACCCACCCGCTAGGTGATTTCCTTCAAGATGCCGTCGTCGATCTCGAGTCGCCGATCAGCCTTCTTCGCGATTTTCTCGTCGTGGGTGACGACGAGCACGGTCGCCTTTTGGGTGTTGGCGACTTCGCGGAGCAACTCGACGATCTTCTGGCCCGTCGCTTTGTCGAGACTTCCGGTGGGCTCGTCAGCGAGGATGAGTTGCGGTTGCGCGGCGAACGCTCTCGCGATAGCAACGCGTTGTTGCTCGCCGCCTGAGAGTTTTGCGGGTCGCCGATCGGCTTTGCTGGCGTCGAGTCCGACGAGGTTTAACATCTCGTGCGCTCGGGCATCGCGATCGTTCTTGGGCCAGTGAGCGAATTCCAGTGCGAGTTTCACGTTCTCTCGCGCACTGAGATTAGGTATCAAGTTAAATTGTTGGAACACGAAACCCACCTGGCGCGAGCGGAACTGCGTGCGACCGGGCGAATCGAGATTCGCCAACTCTATGCCGTCGAGGTCGATACTTCCCTTGTCGGGCGCATCAAGAAGTCCGAGCAACGAGAGCAACGTCGACTTCCCACTCCCACTGGCGCCAATGATCGCGACGAGCTCACCATCCTTCGCTTCGAACGAGACGTCACGCACCGCGTGCACGTCACCCGCTCCGGTGCGAAACGTCTTGTCAAGGTTCTCAACTTTGAGCATTACTCACTCCTCAGGACTTCGGCGGGTCGGATTCGAACAATGGTGGCTGCGGCGACCGTACTTCCGAGGGCCGCGATGACGACTGCGGCGATGAGGGCAAAGAAGAGCGTCGACCAACCCGCCGACGTATGGATCTGCGTGATGGTGTTGGAGAATCCGCCAAAGTGAAAGGCACCGGAACCTCGGTTGGCGAAGGCGCCGGTCGGAGGTGAAAAACCGCTACCACCGGGTGCGAATCCACCCGCCCGTCGCACGAACCCACCCGTGTTCGAAGACGTCGAGCCGCCTGAGGCGCTCACGAGTGCTGACGTTATGGGACTGCTGATGGCGATACCGACAACGAAGCCGACGATCGCGCCCAGAATTGTGAACGTCGTCGATTCGGCGATGAATTGCGAGTTGATGCTGCGATTCGGTGCGCCGAGTGCTTTGAGGACACCAACTTCGCGTCGACGCTCGCGAACGATCATCAACATCGACAACAGAAGGATGATCGCGGCGCCAATGACCGATCCAATCAAGGTGTAGGTGGAAATCGTCTTCACGGAATTGAGGGGCGACAATGCCGCTTCGGTGGTCGCTTGGGTCGAGGTGACGTCCGCGGATGAGCCGAGTGCCTTCGTGACGGCTGTATCGACACTCGAGACGTTGCCAATTGTGTTGACGATGATGGTTGCTGAGGTGACTTCGTTGGGCGCGTCCGCAAGTTTCTGCACGGTGGCGAGGGGCATCAAGACACTCGCGTCGGTGAACGTGGATCCCGCATTGAAGATGCCCACGACGGTTATCTTCGTGTTCCACGCAGTAAAGGTGGAACCTACTTTCAAGTTGTTCTTGGCTGCGAGCGTGCTGCCAACGATGGCGACGTCTGCCGTTGAGGTCGGCGAGAACGCAACCCCCGACGTGAGTTTCTCGGTGCCGCCGCCGTTCGCCCCGCCGACGACGGCGTTACCAGGGCTGTTGGTACCGATCACTCGAACGGGAATGACGAACGTCGTACTACCCGAGGCGCCGAAGCCGCCGCCGTTACCAAATTGCGATCCGAGTTGGCCGGCGGGCGTGGGCGACGTGAGCGACGTTTTGGAAGAGGAAAGTTCCTCACTGAATGATTCTTGGACCGCGGTGACGTTGGGAAGATTCAAGAGCGCATCGATCGTGGTCATGGAGAGCGGTGTGCCGCCGCCATTGAAGCCAAAGAAACCCTTCGGCGACACACTGACCGTCGTGCCGGTGGAGGCCTTGACGGTGTTGATCTTGTTGGTCACGGCGTCTCGTGCGATCAACATTGAAATTGAGAGAGCGATCGCGACCGCCAGGATGACGACAACTCCGACGGTGCGCATTGAATTTCGAAAGGCATTGCGAATGCCTCGGCGTACAGCGTTCACGAAGTGCCCTTTCTACCGGAGTGCGGCAATTATTCTTTGGCACTTCTATAAAATGACGAAGTTTCGTTAAGACAATCGTAAGAATCACCAGTGAATTACTTGTGATGGTGAGTTCTAAACTCAGCGGATGTCAACACTCGAGCAACACGAGGACGTCGCTGCCTTCGGCGCCTACAACACGTGGTACCGCGTCAGCGGCAATCTTTCATCAGCGCGCGCGCCATTGATCGTGGTGCACGGAGGCCCCGGATGCACGCACGACTACTTAGACAACCTCGTCGCGTTGTCGTCAGCTGATCGGGCGGTGGTGCATTACGACCAACTCGGCGCTGGTCGCTCCACGAGACTTCCCGAGAAGGGGGCCGATTTTTGGACTGTTGAACTCTTCCTCGCAGAACTGGACAATCTGCTCGCCCACTTGGGGATTTCGAACCACTATCACCTGCTGGGTCAATCATGGGGCGGCATGCTCGGCGCCGAGCATGCGGTGCGTCGGCCCGCGGGGCTCGCGTCGTTGATCCTTAGCAATTCTCCGGCGTCCATGAAACTTTGGTCGAGTGAAGCGCGGATACTCCGCTCGCAGATGGATCCACGCGTTGCTGACATTCTTGACCGACACGAGGCTGCCGGCACGATCAGCGATCCCGCATATCTGGAAGCGACGCAGATCTATTACGACGAACACGTGTGTCGCGTGATTCCCAATCCGCCAGAACTTCTTCGAACTATGCAGTACATGCAGCAGGATTCGACGGTGTACAACGTCATGAACGGACCGAACGAGTTCTATTGCGTAGGCACCCTACGACACTGGTCAATCATCGAGCGACTCGACGCCATCAACGTGTCGACGCTGTTGATATCTGGTCGGTTCGACGAAGCGACGCCTCCCACCATGCAACCTTTCTATGACGGCATTGACGACGTGCGATGGGAGATCTTTGAATCGTCGAGTCACATGCCGTTCATTGAAGAGAAGGATCGTTTCATCGCAGTGGTTGATGAGTTCTTACGAGCTCACGACGACTGAGCGACGATTTCGGCGTCTCTCATGGAAACTCAACGAGTACGACAAGACCGGTAAGGTGAGGAAGAGTCCGAGTCGAGTGGAAGGTTCGTGGCTGTGACGCAGCACCCTTCAGCGTTGAGCCGAATCATCGAAGGATCAGGGCTCTCGAGTTCTCCCAACGACAAGCCTCCCTCGATGCGACGAATGTTCGTCGCATCACTTTGTGCCGTGCTTTTGTCGCTGGGTGCGAACTGGGCGCTGGCTCGACTTGGTATGCAAGTGTCCTCGCTGCGTCACTACGCACATTTTCGTTTCGTTGACTATGGGACGTTGACAATCATTGGCGTTGGCGCCGCGTGTGTCGCTTGGTACGTGACGACGCGCATCTGCGAGAGACCCCGGTGGCTCTTCTTCCGTATGGCAATTGCGGTGTCGGTCCTGTTGTTCGCACCCGACGTGTGGCTCCTGGCGAAAGGCGAACCTTCCGGAGGTGTTGGCATTTTGGCAGCCATGCATCTGACGATCGCGCTCATCACCTACAACGTCCTCGTGCACGTCGCGGAGGTTGTTGCGCCAACGTTGACGAACGGTTCGCGGACGCCTGATTCATCTGTCGAAGGTTTTGACGGAACCTCTCGTGCTGCTAGTGCTGTCCTGCCAGTTGTGAGTCGACGTGCGTGGTCGGCGATGATGTTGCTCACCCTCCTCGAAATGTTGTTGGGATTTGGCGAGATGCTGTCGGTGTCATTCGACCGACCAAACGGTTTCGTCATCACCCAGGGCGAGGCGATCACGTTGGTGCACGGCGCCCTCGGTTCGGTACTCGGATTCGCCGGACTCGTCATTCTCTCCCTCGCGTGGCGCCAAGGTCGCATTGAGCGCGTCGCCGCGATCGTGGGCTTGATTGGCCTTGGCGTCGGGGGATTGGGCGGGCTGCTCTGTTACGCCCACTCACTGCGTTTGATCGGCATGGTGATCATGTTCTTAGGAGCGAGTACGGCTTTCTTTGGCTATCTCATGCCGACGATCGACGATGCCCCCCATCCGGCCCCGTCACAGATTCGATAGGAACACGGCAGCGCCGCCGAGACGTTGCTTGTCCTTGGGACTACGACGTGACGTCAACCGTCGTTGTCTTGGGACGGAGCACGCGCGCGAATCCCCATGTCAGTGCAATAAGAGTGAGCAGCAGAATGCCGGACGCAAGGTAGGACTTCACCGATGCGTTCGACTTTCGAAGCGCGGCGGCGAGTTCGACGGTGCTGTGCTTGGATGGATCGACGATCCCGTGCACTGTCGTTCCTGTGGCGTAGTAGGTGGTCATTCCGGCGACGAGTTCTCGATATTTCACTCCGTCAACGCTGTAATCACCGACGCACGAATAGCTCGCGATGTTCGTCCCACTTCCGCTCAGATTCCCCGTGCAATACGCCACCGTCAGAGCGACGCCCATGCCGTGATCCTTCATTCGCGTGATCCGTGCATTGTCAGACGCCGCCGACACGGTCGTGATGATCAATGCCGCGAACACCGCCACGATGACGAGTGCGCCCACCACCAGCCAGAACCTTCGACCCACTCGAATTGGCGTGGGTCCACGAAGTGCGCCCGCACGGTCGTCGGTGCTTGGGCGTGCGGCATTCGCCAAGGGGCCACCAAGGACTTGGTCTTGCTTTCGTCTGGCCTCGGCCATGTTGATGCTCACATTCGTTGGATGGAGTAGCGCCAATGAGTACAAACGCACGAATGCGAGGAAGTACCGATTGACTCGCTCCACGATAACCGCGAGCAATGGGCCAACCGTAATCCGACTCGTGGGGTCTGAAGAGATCACCGTTGAAGCATCTTCGAAGCGCAGCTGCCGTCACCCAATCGATTCATCGACGATTTACCGTTAAGAAACGTGTATGCAACATTGAATACTTAAATTTCGTGCGTGGACACATCATCGCGTACTGATCTGTATACCGATTCGAATACTGCCAGTTCAACGGCGTATCAAGCCCTAAAAACCCTCGTATTGATGGGTGACGTACCAATTGGAGCGCGACTTCGCGAGGAGAGATTGGCTGAACGAATGAACGTGTCACGTACGCCAGTTCGCGAAGCGCTGTTGCGCCTGCATGCGGAGCACTTTCTTGAGCGCCATTCCGAAGGCGGTTATCGCGTTATCAATCCGAGCGTCCAGAAAATGCGTGAGCTTTACGACATTCGCCGCGCCCTTGAACTACATGCGCTTCGTCGCTCGGATCCCCATTTCGTTCGCGATCGCGATGGACTTCTTGAGTTGCGTGAAGATTGGCGCGCGCTCGATGGCGGCGAGTCAGCAATTGACGCTGAATTCGTTCTTCTTGACGAGGACTTCCATCGACGCTTGGCCGAATCGGCGGGCAATCCACAACTTGCTGAACAGCTTCGAAAAGTGAATGAAAGGATTCGCCCGGTTCGCAGTCATGATTTCATGAACCCAGGCCGAATCGCTGCGACGATCGAGCAGCATCTAGCGATCGTCGAAGCAGTCTTGGCGCGAAAAACGAGTCAAGCAGCGACGATGCTTGACCGGCACATTTGTGAATCTCAGACAGTCGTCGAGCAAGCAGTGGCCAACGTGCTCGAGCGCATGTTGTCTGTGGGCGAGAGAGACGCTTCGTGGTAACGAAGGTAGCGACGCAAACTACGGAAAGTCCACCCCTGACTTTCACTCCTCTTCTCGACGTGCGTGGCCTTACGAAAATATTTGGACCACTTCGCGCGAATGATGACGTGCACTTCACTGTGCGCAGCAGCGAGGTTCACGCGCTTCTCGGTGAGAACGGCGCCGGAAAGAGCACTCTTGTCAAAATGCTTTATGGCGTCTACCACCCCGACGGTGGTTCGATTGCAATCGACGGCGAAGTGCGAAACATTAGTTCACCACTCGCAGCCCGTGAACTTGGGCTCGGAATGGTTTTCCAAGATCTGCGACTCATTCCTGCTCTCACCGTGTGGGAAAACGTCGCGTTGCATTTAAGCGAGACGAAGCAGATTCTTCGTCCAAAAGTTATCGAGACAATGATCACCGAAGCGTCGGAGCGATACGGTCTCCAAGTCGATCCCAAGGCTCTGGTGGCCGACCTTTCGATTGGTGAATGGCAGCGTGTCGAACTCCTCAAAGTCCTACTTGCGGGGGCGAAGATTTTAATTTTGGATGAACCTACGAGTATCCTTACGCCCCAGGAAGTTGACGGACTCTTCAACATCGTTCGCACATTGCGTGATGGAGGTTCGGGGATCGTCATCATCACGCACAAGATGCGTGAGGTCCGCGAAATTGCGGACCGAGTGACCGTGTTACGAGCGGGAAGAGTTGTCGTTGGCGACATCGCTCAGACGTCAATCAGCAACGACGACCTTGTGACTGCGATGGTCGGCGAAAGCGTTGCGCCCGTTCGTAACACGGGAGAAATGCCCGACGAAGACACCCCGGCCCTCGAATTGCGCGGTGTCTCTTTCTCGGGTGTCACGACGGGCTCAGGTCTCCGCGGCGTGGACCTCAAGGTGTATCCCGGTGAGATTCTCGGAATTGCGGGAGTTGCCGGAAACGGACAGCGCGAATTGGCTGATGTGATGATCGGCGTCGCGAACCCCGATCATGGAGAGGTCACTCTCGATGGCGTCACGATGTCCGCTGATCCAAAGGCGTTCCGAGCCGGCGGCGTCGTCTCGGTTGCGGCCGATCCACTGCGCGAATTCGTCGTGCCGGGCCTGAGCGTTGGCGAGCACGCAGCGCTTTGGGAAGCAACTGGTCACAAAGGTCGAATTCGATTTGATACGAAGAAAGCGTCGCGGAAGCTTCGCGATGACAGTGACCGAGTCGGGCTCAAGACCGCCGCGCCGTCGAGACAATTGTCACTGCTTTCGGGCGGCAACATACAGCGTGTCGTACTTGCCCTCGCTCTTGGTGGGGTGGCAAAAGTTGTCGTAGTTTCGTATCCCACACGCGGACTCGACGTGTTGACGACCGAGACCACTCGCATGTTGCTCTTGCAAGCGCGCGATCGAGGGTGCGGCGTGGTGTTGATTTCTGAAGACCTGGATGAGATTCTTGCTCTGTCGGACCGAATCGCGGTACTCGCGCACGGTCGCGTCAGCGGCGTCGTCCTGGCGAAGGAAGCTGATCGACAATCGTTAGGACGTCTTATGACTGCCGAGACACAGTGAGCGCCACCGCGCCCGAGCTGTCGCAAAGCCCAACCGTTGCTGAACGTTTCGACGAGGCGAAGAAGAAGTTTGTCGAAACTCGTGGTTGGCGCCGCTTGGGCGTCGTGTTGGTTATCTACTTCGTATTCCTTGCTCTCTTCGGCGCGCTCGTAGCGACGCAGAAGGTTAATCCCCTTGGCGTCTACAACACGATTTACCACTCCGCATTGCTAAGCACGGGGTCAATCCCCGAAGTCATTCTGCGCGCCGTCCCCATTGTTCTTGCCGCCCTCGCAGTCTCAGTGCCCGCACGTGCCGGACTTGTCAATGTTGGTGGCGAGGGTCAGTTGATTGTCGGAGCAGTCGCCGCGACAGGCGTCGGCGTGCAACTCGGCAACAGCGTGCCGGGATTCGTTGGTTGGATTCTCATGGCAATCGCTGGCATGGCGGCGGGTGCCTTGTGGGGTGGCGTCGCTGGCTTGTTGCGCGTCGTTGCCAACGCCAATGAAGCGGTGACTACCTTGTTGCTCAATTTCATTGCTAATGATGTCATGCTCTATCTCTTGTACCAACCTTGGAAAGATCCGACGGGGGGTGGTCAACCAGAAAGTCGCCCCTTAAGTTCGCACGAAATTCTTCCCAAGCTTTTCGGCAGCTCCATCAATCTGGGCGTCATCATCGCCCTCGCAGCGGTGCTCGTGCTTTGGTACATCCTCAAGCGAAGCGGTTGGGGCTTCGCGTTGCGTGTCGTCGGCGGCAACCCCGAAGCTGCGCGACGCGCGAGTTTGCCGGTGAAGCGCCTCATGATCTCATCAATGGCGGTCGGGGGATCGCTCGCGGGACTCGGCGGCATGCTCTATCTCGCTGGCACGCAGTTGCAACTCTTTCCGGGCGGTACCGCGACGTACGGTTACATTGCCTTCCTTGCGGCATTCCTAGGGCGCAATGATCCCATCAAGGTCACTTTCGCGGCCCTTCTTTTTGCGGCGATCGCAATCAGCGCTCCGGGACTGCAACTTAATTACGGACTAGATGGGAACGTGGTCGACGCATTGCTCGCCTTCATCGTGCTCGCGCCGCTCGTCCTGACGTCTCGTCGAAAGGGAGCGTTCTGATGAACGGCTTCGAACAAACCTTGACGACCGGCATTGAAGGCGGCACCATCATCCTGTATCCCGCACTCGGCGAATTGATTGGTGAACGCGCAGGCATCGTCAATCTCGGTACCGAAGGATGCATGCTGGGTGGCGCCCTCGCCGCCATCGTCGTTGGTTCGATTACTGGCTCGGCGTGGTTGGGCGTGTTGGCCGGATTCGGTGCGGGCGCGGTCGTCGGTTTGGCCCACGCGCTGCTCGTCGTGAAACGAAATGCGAATCAACTCGCCTCGGGACTCGTACTCTGGTTTCTCGCGCTCGGACTTACCTCGGTGCTTGGCGCGAACTACGTCAGCGCAATCGTGACGCCGCTGCCGGTCATTAAAGTCACTGGCTTGGGTTCGATCCCCTGGATTGGTCCGATTTTCTTCGACCACGACCCACTCGTCTACGTCAGCTATGTACTGGTTGCGGTGGTGACGTGGGCCCTCTACCGCACTCGCCTTGGGCTCGTAATACGAGCGACCGGAGAACGTCCGGAGGTTGTCGCGGTCGCTGGGCGGCGCCCTGATTGGATCCAAATTGGTGCCGTAACGTTCGGTGCGGCGCTCGCCGGTGTTGGAGGAGCGCAACTGTCGGTGGGCTACGTCGGCAACTGGTCTGACGACATGACCAATGGGTACGGTTTCATCGCCGTAGCGGTCGTGTTGTTCGCGGCATGGCGACCGCTCCTCGTTCTCGCCGGTTCGTATCTTTTTGGCGTCGCCCTCGCTGCCGCTTCAGTGCTTGAGGCGCATGGGGTGCAAGTAAATCAGTACTTCCTCGACGCCTTGCCCTATCTCGTTACATTGCTCGCCCTCGTGCTTTTGGGCCGAAGCGGTGGAAGACGCGCTCCCGAAGGTCTTACTCGAGCGCTCACGAACTCCAGTTGACACCGCCCCAGCGTTGATCGGCCAGAGAAAACCAGGGGGGTGGTTGTACGCGGTACCGCTTTGCATCAGGGAGAAAACGAAACGCATCACTTATTAGGTGGAGACCATAAAAATGAAAATTTTCCGAAGTACATCAATCGCCGGTTCGAAGACTCGAAGTCAATCGTCTTCGAGAACACGTATCGCAAGTTTGGCCATCGTCGTGCTCGCGATGACGGGCGTGCCAATTGCGAGCGTTGTTGGAACCGCGAGTGCCGCGAGCACTGAGCCCTGGGCCGGCGCGAAGACGGTGGGATTTATCACTGTCGGTGAGAACACCGACGAGGGGTACAACGAAGCGGTGTACCAAGCGAGCTTGACAGTCGCCAAACAAATGGGCGTCACTGTGTTGCGGGCGGCGAATGTGCCCGAAACCCAGCAGGTCGAGACGGTCATGCAACAGATGGTCAATGAGGGAGCCAAGATCATTTTCGCGACGAGTTACGGCTACCAGCAATATGCTTACGACTTCGCCGCGTCGCACCCCAAAATCTTGGTATTGCACCAAGGTGGTACTTATACCAAGACGCCGTTCCCTGCGAACCTGGGAACGTACTTTGGGGAAGCCTACGATCCGGTGGCGCTCGGTGGCATGGCCGCAGGGTCGGTTACTAAGTCCAATAAGTTGGGCTTTGTCTACGCGTTCCCCATTCCTCAGACCGTCGACAATATCGACGCGTTTGAACTTGGCGCACAGATGATTAACCCCAAGGCGAAGACGTATACGGTCGCCACCTCCGAATGGTGCGACCCGCTGAAGCAAAAGGCTGCCGCGACTGCACTCATTTCTGAAGGAGTCGACGTCATTACCCAGCACCAGGACTGCCAGTCAACGGTCATCGACGCGGCGAAGGCGGCTGGTATCGATGTTGTTGGTTACCACTACGACGCCCAAGCGCTCGACCCCTCAGGTTGGCTCACGGGCTCGGAATGGAATTGGGCACCGCTTTATGAGTCCATCATCAAGACCGCCCAGGCCGGCACCTTCACTGGTTCGAAGTACAACGCCAACTTTATTGGAACGTTCGCTTCGGGCGACAACCCACTGCAATTGGCGCCGTTCGGTTCAAAAGTGACAGCAGCGGTTCGAGCGAAGATCGTCGCCTACGAAGCGAAACTCAAGGCTGGCGGGACAATCTTCACCGGTCCGATCTATTGCAACAATGGCAAGGTTCTCGTACCCGCCGGGAAAGCGGCAACCGCTGCAGAGATCAACCAGTTCACCTGCCTCGTGAAGGGCGTTGTCGGTTAACCATGAACGATGTTCGTGCTACGGCCAGTGTCAAGGGTGGGGTGATTGCTACGGCGACGCCCTACCCTTGGCCGTACCACGCGATGTACGACCCGTCGAACACCGCACTCGTCGCGTGTCTCGACCCGACGTGGCGCCTCGACGGCAACGACAGCGACGTCGCCGATCAGAACCTGGTCGCCTTGTCGCACGTATGTCGACAAGCGGGCGTGTTGGTGATCAACGTCACGTCGACTCCGGTTCGACACGGCGTCACGCTCGGCGAGCGAAGTACTTCGGCGGCCGCCATCATGAACCGTCAATTAGACGTCGACGTCACGCTCGAATCTGGCGCGACCGATTCCTTTTACGCGAGTCGACTCGAAGCAGTGCTTCGCCACGAGAAACGAACAGATCTCTTGCTCGCAGGCTGGGGACTCGAAGGCCCAGTGCACTCGACGCTCCGAGCGGCGAACGATCGTGGTTATGAGTGTCTTCTCGTCGCCGACGCCTCGAGTTCACTTGACACCAGCCTCGTGAAGAACGCTTGCTCGATGGTCGAATTCTCCGGCGGCATTTTTGGCGCCGTTGCCTCAACCCCTGAAGTTCTTGAACTTCTCACTTCAACGACGTAAATCATCTTCTCTTAGGAGCCCACATGACATCGCACGAAACCAACATTGCAGCGCCCGAGCTAGAAGCGCAGCCCTACTCTTGGCCCTTCAACGGCTCATTCGCCCCTAGTTCGACGGCGCTCATCCTTATTGACTGGCAAGTTGATTTCTGCGGACCTGGAGGTTACGTGGATCGAATGGGCTACGACCTCAGTCTCACGAGGGCCGGTCTCGCACCCACCGCGCGGGTCCTCGAAGCGTTTCGTGTTTTTGGCGGCACGGTCATCCACACGCGCGAAGGGCATCGCCCAGATCTCACCGATTGCCCAGCGAACAAACTCTGGCGCTCAAAGCGCATCGGTGCGGGCATAGGTGACCCTGGGCCGGCGGGAAGGATCCTCGTTCGCGGCGAGCCTGGTTGGCAGATTGTGCCCGAGGTCGCTCCCATCGACGGTGAGATCATCATCGACAAACCGGGCAAGGGTGCCTTCTACGCGACCGACCTCGATCTGATCTTGCAAAACGTCGGCATCACTCATATTGTCCTCACCGGCATCACCACCGATGTCTGCGTGCACACGACGATGCGCGACGCGAACGATCGAGGCTACGAGTGTCTGCTCTTGAGCGACTGCACGGGCGCGACGGACAAGGGTAACTACGAGGCTGCTCTGAAAATGGTCACCATGCAAGGTGGCGTCTTCGGCGCCATCGCGCCTTCAGAAGCATTCATTGCCTCTATTCTGAGCACGCGGGTCTCGGTGCCTTCGTGAGTGAAAGCGCGAAGAGCACAGCGGAGCGCTCCTTCGCTGCCGCCGAGCAGGTATTGCACGATCTCGCGTTTCCCGATCCGCGACAACAACCTCCGCTGCGACTCGTCGTGCGCGAGGCGCCGATGCGTGTTGAATCAAACGGGACTGAAATGATCGTGGGGACGTCGCCACCCTCACCCGCTCTCGTTACCCATGGCGTAACGCTTGCGAACGCTTTGCTAGCTCTCGAGAACGGTTCGACGACTACGCGAGCGCTCGTCGAATTCGCGCTCGACGCGGCTGCGTCGCACTCGGACCTGGGCGCCGTCGTTGCGTGCGACGAAAAAGACGTGCTCGAACAAGCGGACGTCTTAGACGTTGAGCGGAGGATGGGTAAACTTCGCGGTCCCCTTCATGGACTGCCCCTGACGGTCAAAGACATCATCGATGTTGCAGGTTTGCCCACGCGTGGTGGTTCGCTCGCCTACGATGACGTGCCCTCGAAGGACGCCACTGCGGTGGCGCGACTTCGCCGCGACGGTGCCTTGCTCTTCGCGAAGGTCGCGACCCATGAGTTTGCGCTGGGTGTTGCGACACCCCAATGTCGCAATCCGTACGATCCGACCAAGCTCTCGGGTGGATCGAGCGGCGGTTCCGCCATTGCGGCGGCGCTCGGTATTGGCGTCGGTTCCCTGGGTACTGATACGCGTGCGTCCCTTCGCGTGCCCGCCGCCCTGTGTGGCGTCGTGGGATTTAAGCCCACATTTGGGCGCATACCCGCCGACGGGATCATTCCACTCTCGTGGACCATTGATCACCTTGGTCCTATCACGCAAACTGTTGAAGATGCGTCGATCCTTTTCAACAGTCTCGCCGACGAGCCCTTTCTCGATCGTGGAGCGCTGCGCACTCCTGGTGTGCTCGGCGTCGTGCCCGAAGTGCTCGCCGACGCAGATCCGCTCATCGTAAAGGCGTGCGAACATGCTCTGACAATTCTCACTGACGCAGGCTGGCGGGTACGAGAAGTTCGCGGACCAAGTATCGCGGACCTTGAACTTTCGAACTCTCTGGGCCTCTTAATAAGCCGGAGCGAAGCGGCCGCTTTTCACCGCAGTCAGGAGACTGATCTCTCAAAGTGCATTCCCGAGGTACGCGAACAGCTACTTCGTGGTCTCACCATCACGGGATCGGACTACCTTGACGCGCAGCGTCAGCGGGCGATTCTCGGACAGCGAATCCTCGAGGAGTTTGTACATTGTGACGTTCTCGTTTCTCCTACGACGCCGCTCGTGGCACCGCGACGCGAAGACTATGAACGCTACCTACTTCGGTTGTCGCGCAACACGATCATCTGGAGCCTGATTGGCGCTCCCGCGGTGTCAATTCCGATTGGTCTATGCGAAGAGGGCTTGCCCGCGGGCATTCAGTTCGCGGCGGCCCCGGGGAATGAACAGACCCTGGTCAACGCCGGCATGACCCTCGAACGCGGACTTGGCTTTTACTTCTGATGCGACGCAACATCACTTCGGTCGTCGAGGAAGTCACCGCGCTGTTCCAAGCATACGAACAAGCCCTCAGTGCGGGTGATCTCGATTATTTGGATGCGTCTTTTGATGACAGCGACGAACTCGTTCGCTTCGGCATTAACGACATGCAGCGCGGTCCAGAAGAACTTCGGAAGTGGCGCGCAACGAACGGCGCCGTTCCACGGGGTCGAAAACTCAGCGAGACGGTGGTGGCAACGTACGGTAGCGATGTAGCAGTCGTATCGACCCTTTTCTCCTATCCCGACAGAAGGTTCGTCGGCCGACAAAGTCAAACGTGGTTACGAGATGATGGCGAGTGGCGCATCGTGCATGCGCATGTCTCGGAAATACCAGTCTGACCCCATATAACTTGATTCAATTTGCAAGATTTGGGGACAACCAAGTGTGTAGCTGCGGCCCATATCAAATCGCCTCCTCGTCCAGGAATCTTGATCTCGCCCCCAAAGTCGAAGCGATGGACAGATTTCCTACTCGACAATCAAGGGGTCCTGTTTCGTGTTTGAATGGTGTTGAGCAGCGATGATTTTTAGATTCGACGAGAGCGTTCAGTTGAGGTTGTGCGGGATTGAACTACGTGCTCGCGAATAGCCAGTGACGCTCCCGTAGCTCAGGGGATAGAGCATCGGTTTCCTAAACCGTGTGCGCAGGTTCGAATCCTGCCGGGGGCACCAAAGTGCAAAAGAGTCAGAGGAGTGCGGATGGGCGAATTGGATCGAGCGAAGTACATCTCCTTCGGGACGTACCGTCGAGATGGGACGCTGGTGTCGACTCCCACGTGGGTCGTCGCGATTCGAGAAGGGTATGCATTCACGACCGATCTTGACTCGTGGAAAGCGAAGCGTTTGTCCCGTGATCAACGCGTCGTGGTGACCCCCTGCACTATTCGTGGTCGTGCGCTGCCCGGCGCCACGACTTTCCAAGGGCACGGCAAAGTACTCGAGGGCGCAGCAGCTGAAGATGTGGCGCGGACTGTACGCCGTAAATATCGTGTCATGTGGATCATGACGATTTCGTCGCGACAATTGATGCAAAAGATCAAACGAAAGCCCGTCGTTCCAGACTGCGCAATTTATTTTGTCGTCGAGCAAACTGCCTGAACCTACGAGCGACGAGTTGATAGCTCTCGCGTCCTTCGTGCTTCATTGTTCCGTGGAGCCGTTCCCGCATTCATGCGCCAATGATTCACTCGATGATTTCAAGCCTCAAAACAAGGCAATGTTCATTCAGCCGGTTGCGTTGAAGCGGTGACCGTTTCTTAGCGAGGCAGTCTCGCGTCGAGGCCATCGAGAATCAAATCAAGTCCAAAGGCAAAATCATTGGTACCATCGTCGGGATATTCGAAATGAACCTTGGCGTGCTCGAGCAGATACCTATGCGCATCGTCGTCTAACTGTTTGAATAATTCTTCGATGAAGTCTTCGGGCGTGTCCGGAGGAATGCGGTGGCCGAGCTCCCACAGCGTGTAGCCGAGGGTGTGACTGTCGAGTGCGTGATAGCCGTGCGAAGCGTCGAGCGGAGAAAATCCGGCTTGCCTTAGTCGCGCCAGAATTGATTCCATGTAGCGCAATCGCGCGTTTGGGAAATCAATCGATCCTGGGGTAAGGACGAGTTCGCACGCCCAAGGGTGGGCCAAGAACAGGTCGTGCGCTCCGGTCGCTGTAGCACGCAACGACGTCTTCCAGTCTGCATTAGGAACTTCGAGCGGGATCTCGCCAAAGACGTGGTCCACCATTGCACTGAGCAACGCATTTTTCCCGCTGACGTAGTTGTAGAGCGACATCGCCTGGACTCCCAAATGGTCACCAATTTGACGCATTGAGAGGGCCCGTACACCACTGGCATCCGCCAATGTCATTGCAGCGTCCATCACGCGTTCCTTGGTGAGGGAGGGACGAGGTCGGCTCGACTCACGCGGTGATGCCATGTTGATAACCTTATAGTGTAAGTCTAGACTTACACTATAAGTCAAAGTGGCTCGGAGTGCTGAGGGAGGCATGGATGAAGGCAATAACGCGACGAAAGTACGGTTCACCCGAGGTCCTGCATTTCTCGGAAGTTGACGCACCGACGCCCGGTCCCGGGAAGTTGCTCTTGAAGGTTGCTGCGGCGTCAGTGAATCCTTACGACTGGCACTTCTTACGTGGCGAGCCGTATCTCTTGCGCCTGATGTTCGGATTCTTCACTCCCAAGCAGAAGGGACTCGGGGCCGATGTCGCGGGGACCGTGGTAGGTATTGGCGAAGGAGCGGAAGGTTTCGCCATCGGCGATGAAGTGTTTGGCTGGGGCGAAGAAACGTTCGCCGAGTATGCGCTCGCGAAGGCAACGAGCGTCGCGCACAAACCTAAGGCGATGGAATTCGAATCGGCGTCGAGCTTGCCGTGCGCGGGCATCACCGCACTCCAAGCGCTTCGCGACAAAGCGAAAATCCAACCGGGTCAACACGTCTTGATCAATGGCGCTGCGGGCGGAGTTGGAACGCTCGCGGTTCAGATTGCCAAATCGTTCGGTGCTTCTGTGACTGGCGTGTGCAGCGCGGCGAGCGCTGATCTTGTTCGTTCGCTGGGTGCCGACGACGTCGTCGACTATGTGAGTGAGGACTTCTCCAAAGGACCACGAACGTTCGACGTGGTGTTAGATCTCGTAGGAAACCGATCGCTCCGCGCGTATCGCCGGGCAGCAGGTCGTGAAGGCGTCGTGGTGCTCGCGGGGGGCTCCAAGGGAAAATGGTTCGCGCCGATGAAACTCATTGCGAAGGCAATTTTGCAAGATCGCTTTGTGCCGCAGCGTCTCGAGACGCTGATGGCGAACATTGGAACCGTTGACCTCGATGTCCTCAGTCAATTGGTCATAAGCGGGGACCTGACACCGGTGATACAAGAAACGTTCTCGCTTTCTGCCACGGCATCAGCCGTGGCACTGGTTGAGGCAGGACATGTTCACGGCAAAGTGGTCGTTCGCATCTAAGAGCGTGTGTCCTATTTGGCGAGTGCGCTGAGAGCCACGATCGGCACAATCACGTCGTGGCCTATTCGAGTGATCTCAACGCGGCTATCAACTTGGCCCGTTGGCAACCCAAAGAGCCCTCCGAAGTGACGTTGATAGACCCAACGCCCGCATTGTTTCTCTCGACAGCCTGATCCCATTGGGATCTGCACCGCGAAGCACGCGGGAAGAGCCGATCGTCACCCGCACAACCATCACGACAACGTGATGAGGGCCTTGGGTCGGAACCGACTACTCAGACGAATGATTGTCTGGGACGTCGGACGGTAAGCAAGCACCGCTGAGCTAATTCGCTCAGTTGGTCAAGGCGAACCGGTGGGTCCAATTAGGACACACGCTGTTAAGAAGCCAGTGACGATGATTGTGGACGGAACATCACCATTCTTTGGTGGTTTTTTCGTCGTAGTGCGGCGAGCAATTAAGACTTTTCAAATGGAGAGTCGGACGTGGGGTCTATAAAGTGCAAGGAGGACGCTGTCGTTCCTCGGCCGCCGAAGGACTTGAGAGCTCGCATGTCACTACGATTGAAGATCTGGCTTTTGGCAGGTGTTGTGACCACGCTCCTCGCTGGGTCAGTGGGGGGTCTCGAGCCGTTACGTTCCGACACCGCGGCAATCGCCGCGGCTTCGGCAACAGAAAGTGTCTTCTATCTTGATATCGGTGCGTCAGCATCGCTGGGCTTTCAACCCGATGGCGTGGTGAAACATAATGGACGTCGGACGAACACGGGCTATTCCAACGATCTCGTCACCATCGAATCGTCGAAAAATGTATCGCTGGATTTACTCGAAGTGGGTTGTCCGGGTGAGACGGCGGAGTCAATGTTGAGCAGCGGCGACGCTTGTTACGTACTGCCTGAGCGTCAACTCATTCGAGCGACCACGTTTCTCACTGAAAACGTTGGCCAGACCGGACTTGTCACGATCGATCTCGGCTTTAATGACGTGCGAAAGTGCCTCTTGCCGACATTGGTCGACGAGGCCTGCGCCACACGAGGCATCAAACTCGTAGAGAAGGACTTGCCACTTGTGCTTGACGACCTTCGAAAGGCTGCTGGTCCGCAGGTCGTTTTTGCCGGACTTGAGTACAGCGATCCGTACCTAGGTCGTTATCTCGTCGGTTCTGACGGCAAATTGGACGCGAGCGAGTCGCTGCAAGTGATCACAAAGCTGAACGCGGTTCTAAACAGTGTGTACACCAATGCCGGTATATCGATAGCGAACGTTCCGGGCGCTTACAAGATCGATAACGAGACGCCGACGCTCTTGAAGGGGGTTGGCGTCGTGCCCACGAACGTCGCCGAAGCGTGCACGTTGAGTTGGTTCTGCACGGGCTATCCGTACGGACCGGACGACCATCCGAACAACGCGGGATATAAGGTCATCGCACAAGCAATCGCCAACGCCTTGCCGCCAACAATTTGATGTTGGCTTAAGTTGACTCGTGAGTTTGCAATCGCCGTGCAGTAGGCGACAATCGGAGCCCATGGTGATGAGTATGGGTAAAATTGCCTAGTGACGCAGCAACGCGCGTCCGTTCTCGCGTGATTCTTCGAAGTCACAGCATTTTCTAAGTCGCGTCTGGGCACATTCCAAGGCGAAACCCTTAGGTTCAATGCAACGAGCATTTCGCTGACGAACTGAAAGCGGTCCTTCGCTCCGCAGATTGGTGGAAGCGCATGACACTGCGACTTACGGACCTTGAACTCCCTGATCGAAGCGCGAAACCTCGAGCGACCGGCGTCACGATGGTAATCGATACGGGAATTCCGCCAAAGTATTTCGGTGATTTGATTGGGAGTTCGGCGGACTACGTCGATTTTGTGAAGTTCGGCTGGGGGACCTCTGTCGTGTCGCACAGTCTGACCGAGAAGATCTCCTTCCTCCGCGACGCGAAGGTTGATTTCTACTTCGGCGGTACCCTATTCGAAAAGTACATTTTGCAAGATCGCTTCGATCAATTTCGTCAGATGTGCATTCACTTCGGCTGCACCCACGTCGAGGTGTCTAACGGGACCATCGACCTCGCCGATGACGAGAAATCAAAGTACGTCAATGAATTGAGCAACGATTTTGTCGTAATCTCCGAAGTTGGATCGAAGAATCAAATGAAGTCAGAAAATATGGCGCCTAACAAGTGGATTAATTATATCAACGACGATCTTTCCGCCGGGGCATCGATGGTGACGTTAGAAACGAGAGAGAGCGGCCACGGTGGCATTTGCCGACCAAATGGCGAATTGCGATTCGGTCTCGTTGAGGAGATTTTGACGAGCGGCATTGACACGACGTCACTCTTGTTCGAAGCACCTTCGATGGAACTGCAGAGCTATTTTGTTCGTCGCGTCGGGTCCAACGTGAACCTCGGCAATATCGCGCCGAGCGACATCGTTGGCTTGGAGACTATTCGCTTAGGACTGCGTAGTGAGACGCTCCACGATTTTGAACCCGTGGGTGCTGAAGGATCCTTCACTCGTAAATGAGAGAGAGCCGCGACGTTTTTCACTTGGCGATTCCCGCGTTCGAATTGGAGTCGACCGTTGAGTTCTACGTCGACGGGCTCGGATGCAAACTGGCGCGACGCTACGACGATCGAGTCACATTTGATTTCTTCGGCGACCAACTCGTCTGCCACTTGACGCCGGCGCCCACGAGCGAGATACCAATGGAAGATATTCCCATGTATCCACGCCACTTCGGCGTGACGTTCCGCAACGGAGCAGATTTTGATTCGCTTCATCGATTGTGCGTGCAACGCAAGTTGCCAATCTACGCAGATGTCACAACTCGCTTCGATGGCCTGATCGAAGTTCACCGCACGTTCGTTATTTGTGATCCCTCTTCGAATCTCCTTGAGTTCAAGCACTACGTGGACTCTCGGATGATGTACTAAGTGGGTTTTTCGTGTCCCACGAAAATACTGAGCAAAAAGAGAATCCTCTCCGTACGTTGATTCACCAACAGTCTCTTGTAAGGGCGTCGTCGCCTTTTCTGCTCTTCTCCCGCGATGATCGAACGTTGGCGTATGAGGAATTGGACGCCGACGAATCGCCCCTGCGCGAGTCACTTCGAATGTGGGGTGTCCAGCGCGGTGACAAGTTCGGTCTCATTGCCTCGGACCCAATCATCTCCGCGCAGAGCTTGTTGACCATGATGTCAATGGGTCTTTGGGTTGCGCCCCTCGATCCCACTATCACGTATTCTGACCCGCTCGAGATCGATGACCGGGCAAAAATCATCGGGCTTCATGCCATCGTTGCTGATCGGGAGGTGCCAATTGGTGCTGAAGTCTCGTGGCTCGAAATTGGTGAAGCCACAGACTGGCGGCCACGTGCGCCTCAATCGATAAGCACGTCGGACCATCTGGGAGGCCTCATTCTTGCCTCGTCGGGCACGACGGGTCGTCCGAAGATTATGGAACTCTCGGTCAATCAGTTGCTTGAGGCGGCGAGATCGGTGGCGCGCCACAACGAATTGACTCGTTCTGATCGAGGGTTCAATCCGTTGCCGTTGTGGCACGTCAACGCGATTGTGGTCGGACTCCTGTCGTCGCTCGTGAGTGGGGCGTCGCTCGTCCTCGACGAACGATTCCATCGCACCGGTTTTTGGTCGTGCGTTGGGCATTTCGACGTCACGTGGATTAATGCGGTACCCGCGATCATCGCTCGCCTCACAGACGTCGACTCCGATGAAACTGTGCCTCAAGGAATTCGCTTTATTCGATCAGCCTCGGCTCCGCTTGCACCTGCTCAACGTGCCCGTTTTGAAATGGCGACGGGTATTACTGTTCTCGAGTCGTATGGAATGACTGAGGCGGCGAGTCAGATTTGCGCCGCTCCGCTCGATGGACCTAGAAAGATTGGTTCGGTCGGTCGACCAATTGGTGTTGAACTGAGGATCACCGCGTTCGATGGCGGGAATTCTCCGGCGCTGGTAAGCAGCAACGTCGTCGGACACATAGAAATCAGGGGACCTTCCGTCATCGATCACTACGCGATGACGGGCTATGAGGACCGGTTTGACAAGGACAAGTGGCTCCGCACCGGCGACATGGGCTACATCGACGAGGACGGCTACGTGTTCTTGATAGGGCGCACCGACGACGTCATTAACCGGGGAGGCGAGAAGATCATGCCTCGAGAGCTCGAGGAGGTGGCAATGAAGATCGACGGTGTTTTGAGCGCCGCCGTTATCGCTCGCGAACATGACGTCTATGGTCAGGTTCCGGATCTCTTCGTTCAACTCCGTGGTGTGACATCAACCACGCCGCTCGAGCAGCTCGCCATAGTGACCAAGGAACTTCACGATGTTCTCGTGAATACCTTCGCGCGTACGCGTCGACCAATCTCTATCAACGTGATCGAGACGATGCCGTCGAACGCCACGGGCAAGATTCAAAAGAGATTGCTCGCCAACGACGGGGTGAATACCCTCTATCAGTTGTCAGTCTCATGACACACGCAACAGGAGCTCACCGTATAACGATGTCGGAAAATCGGCGCTAAGGATGGGGGATGCGACCTCCGCGCCACTTCGAGGGACTCGAAGGCGCCTCGAACATATTGACGCGATGCGACCAGTCAAGCAAGCGGCCGTTATCTCCACCCATACGCTCGTTTTCTTTGCTCCTTTGGCGACGAGCTCAGCGGTCGTTGGCGTCATTATGCTCACGCGCTTTTCTCGAGACGCCTTCCTCTTCGTGTCAGCCTGCATGCTTGCGTACAGTTATCGCGACGTTGAGAGGATCAATTTCCGCTCCTACTTCAAGCGCCGATTCATGTCGGTTGGCGTTCCATACCTCGCGTGGACGGTTATCTATTTTTTCTACACGTCATTGAATCCAACCAATTCCTTCCCCTTCTATTCGCTCGCATGGGTCAAAGTATTCAGTCACTCGGGCGCGCACTACTTCATCCACCTCCTCCTCACCGGGTATTACCACCTCTATTACCTCATCGTGATAATGGAGTTCTACGTGCTGTTCCCGCTTTTGTTTAAATTCGTTCGCAAGTATTCCTCGTGGCATTGGCTCTTCATCGTGGTTGCGCTCGTCTGGCAGATTGCCTACGGGGCGCTGGTGGATTCGCGTCATCTCTTCATTCATCTTTCAGGCGTACAACAGACTCGATTCATAACGTCCTACCCGATCTATCTGGTGGGTGGTGTCATTGTCGCCCTCCACCTCGACGATATCCACCAATGGATCGTGCAACACGCGCGCCTTATCATCGCGGTGACGGTCGTATCCGGAGTTGGGGCCGAGATACTCAGTTTCCTCGGTCGATACTCGTGGATGCCCTTGTTCCTCCAGACGGGAACCTTCGTCTTTTCACCTACGGTCGTGCCGTTTGATATTTCAGCGATCTTGTGCGTCTACTTACTCGGTGTCTTCCTCGTCTCGAAGAATCGAAGCGTTCGTACTCGCGCCGCCGTCCAGTCGGGTTCTGACAACTCGTACGGCGTGTACTTATCCCAGATGCTGTGGATTCCGCTACTGCTTCGTTTTCGCGACCATTTCCACATCCATCTCGCGTGGGAATTGCAGGTGCCAATTGCCCTCGTGGTGGTCTATTCGCTCGGGTTTCTATTTACGGCCGTGGTTGCCCGTACCCCACTCGCCGTCGCCGTAACGGGTCGGTCTCGCGCGACGTGGGCGTCGCTGTTTCCTCGTCGTCACGACACCCCTGACCAACTTCGAGGGGACGTAGGGGATGGACCGTTCGACGTGGTCTACGAATAACGAGGATGAGGTGTCAAGGTAGCGGGATGGGTACCGTGAGCTCCCATCGACTGCAGTTCGCCACCCCTCCCCAGTGCCACTCTTCTATAGAGGTGCCAGAGACGTACGCTTCCATCGCTCGAATCGTGCCCCCGTGGGTGACGACGAGCAGCCGCGCGTCGCCGTAGGTCTCGATGGTTTCCCTCACGAATCGTCCACTTCGATCGTAGAGTTCACGAAGCGATTCGCCCATTTCTGGATGCGCGTCCTCATTGATGACGTGCGTGCCTTCGATGCCGGTGATGGATGGCGTCAGAACGTTCGAAGGTCGTGACTCGGCAACGCCAAAGGAGCGTTCGCGAAGCAATTTCGTCGTGAGGATAGCGCCGCCCAGAACCTCAGCCAGGAGCGCCGCCGTTTCGACGCAACGCGTCAGATCGCTCGAAAGAATGGCGTCATAGTGATCGTTACGCAATTCACTCGCCAACGCACGAACTTGGCTCTGCCCTTGTTCAGTAAGGCGGGACGTGTCGTTTTGACCCTGTATGAGTCGTCGCTCGTTCCACGTGCTTTCGCCGTGGCGCACCACCGTCCACTTCGCATAGTTGGTGCGGTTGGAGGCCACTCGTCAAGAGTAGTGGCGTCGTGGAGCTCGCTTTAGGGAACCTTTGGCACGTCGTCGTTACGACAATGGCGGAAGTACATCTTCAATCGCGTCAGCAATGGCGAGGTAACCGGCATCATTCGGATGAAGATTCGGTCCATAGGGGGCTAGCGCGCACATCCAGGTCAACTGACATACCTCGAAGGACCTCAGATTCGCGGCTCCATTTTTTTTCAACTTTGGCGAGTTGGCGACATCTAGCGAGAATGCTGCGGCAACATCGGCGATTGGAATGTGCAGCGATGAATATACGCTTCGGAGCGTTTGATTGAGATCGTTCACCATCGAAAGGCTCGCGTTGGAAATCCTTGGACCATCGCCCCCGATGAGCGAGTCGGCGAGATAGGGATCGTCGTGATTGAGACCGACGAAGGTGACTTTGGGCCCTGCGACCGCCGTCAGCGCGTTGACGATAATTGTTAGTTGGTTGCTCACGACCATCGTTTGCTGATTAAGGCACGTCGTGAGTGTCGACAAGTGTGCGAGGCACGTCTTGACGTTGTTGAACCCCAGGTCAATGGTCACCAGCCCCGACTCGCCTTGATGAGATTTAAGGAACGCAATAGCTTCATTGAGCTGGCTGTCTGGTGGCGTGTAGCAGGTGTCACCGCCGTAAATCATCGTCGTTGTCGTTTCTCCGGGGCAGCCAATTTCGTGCAAATCCAGCGTGACGCCTAATGATGCTTCGTTGGCTACGACGTCGTTCGCGTAGCCCTCGTCGGTACGCGACCCATTGGGATCACTTGCCGTAGGCTGAACGCCGACCGATTCTGAACCTCCTATCGCGAGATAGAACACCGGCGACAAAGTTGAGGCCATGGCGACCGACGAAAAGGAGGTGAAGCTGCCAAGGAGCGTGACCGCGCAAACGAAGGCGGATACGTTGCGAAAGAGCACGTTGCGCCACACGCGACTTAACGCGATCTTCATTGTCATTTTTGAAATTCCCCTATAGACAACAGCGCGTCTCCTAGAAAGACAACGCCGCGTCGCCGAACCTCTAATTCTCTATCAAATGAATCGACAAGAAACCAGTTCGACGCAACTGAAAGTTTAGTCGTTCTCGCGAAAGTGCAGCCGATCACTTGGTACCAGGCATTTCGCTGTGGCCTGTCGCGATTTCGCTTCTTCGATTCCTGATGTACGGGCTTACTCTGAATTCTTACGAAGACCTTGTCATAAGGATCCTCAACGACAGGGACGAGCTCGAGCAATTTACACAGCGGAAACAGCACCCTTTCGTCTACCGTTTAGTAAATGAGCGCACGTGAGATTATGTCGTACGACGATTTTGGTCGCGCCACGAGGGAACTCGCGCATCGAATCTGTGACTCAGGTTTCGCTCCCGACATCGTGTTGTCAATTGCCCGAGGCGGATTTTTCTTGGGCGCGGGTCTGGGATACGCCCTCGGCGTGAAGAACGCTTTCATGATGAGTGTCGAGTACTACACCGGCATCGATGAACGACTGGCGATGCCAATCGTTTTACCGCCAGTGCCCAACAAGATCGACTTATCCGGTGCCATCGTCCTGGTCGCTGATGACGTGGCGGATTCCGGTCACACCCTAAAGATGGTCATGGATTTCTGCGCTGAGTCGGTGCGCGATGTTCGTTCGGTGGTGCTGTATGAAAAGCCGCAATCAGTTATCGCGCCTGATTACTCGTGGAGAAAGACCGATAAGTGGATTGACTTTCCTTGGTCCAGTGAAGGTCCGGTCACCGCTAACGGTGCACTGGCGCACTGAGCAGTCTTGGGACCTCGACGAGCGCCGAGGCAGGTGTGGCTGGTCGTGATGACCGCCAGAAGAGACAACGCGTGACGAGCACCCCTCGTCGCATCGCGCTGCGTGGTCACGTCGTCAGTTGCCGGCTTGATCCGCGGTTATTCTCTTGGGACGAGGCGGTTATTGACATCGCCGACGGTTTGGTCGTCGTTGAGAATGGCATCATCGCGGCAGTTGGTCCTTACGACTCGGTTCGATCGTCGATAGATTCGGCGACGCACGTTGAGCATTATCCCGAATGCCTACTTGCGCCTGGTTTTGTGGATTCGCACGTCCATTACGCCCAAGCACCAATGGTCGCGTCGCATGGGACGACCTTGCTCGATTGGTTGACGAAGTACACGTTTCCAAACGAGGAGCGTTTTTCAGATGTCTCATACGCGCGAAGTGTCGCGAAGTTTTTCTTTGATGAATTACTTCGAAACGGGACGACGAGTGTGCTCGCCTTCTGCACCGTCTTTCCTCAATCCACGGATGCGTTCTTCGAAGAGGCTTCGAGGCGCAACATGCGAGTGATCGGTGGAAAAGTATTGATGGACCGCAACGCGCCGTCGTCATTGACCGACACGGTGCAGTCGGGCTATGACGACTCCAAAGCTCTTATCGAGCGATGGCACGGGAACGGTCGTTTGCGGTACGCGATCACGCCACGCTTCGCTCCCACTAGCAGCGAGGGTCAGTTGCGCTCGGCGTCGTCCTTGTGGCAAGAGTTTCCAACCTGCTTGGTACATTCGCACGTGTCGGAAAACTTGGAGGAGATCGAATGGGTCCGCTCGTTGTTCCCGAATCGGGCTGGATACCTTGACGTCTATGACGATGCGGGTTTGCTTGGACGGGGCACCGTGTTGGCGCATGGTGTCCACTTAACGCGCGACGAACTTGACCGCATTGCTGCGACGTCGACGTCGCTCGCCCACTGTCCCACGTCGAACACATTTCTCGGAAGCGGACTCTTTTCATTTAACAAGGTGAATGCCGCGCGTGAGCACATCGACGTCGGGTTAGGTACCGACATCGGAGCCGGGACAAGTTTCTCGCTCCTTACGACGATGGGCGAGGCCTACAAAGTTGCCGCCCTCACCGCGTCGAGTATGAACGCCTACGAACTTTTTTATCTGGCGACGCTCGGTGGCGCTCGCGCACTGGGCGTGTCGAGTTTTGTGGGTTCACTTGAGGTCGGTAAGGAAGCCGATGTGGTGGTACTTGATCCGCGCTCTAGCCCGCTCCTCGCCTATCGCTCCGATCGGGTGACCTCGACCGAGGAACAACTCTTCGCCCTCGCAATGCTTGGTGATGACCGCTCGGTGGCGGCCACCTACGTGGCGGGCGAGCGAGCGTACGAACGACGCTTCGACGACGACTAACACTTGCGACGTCAGACAGCTGCCGCAGTTGCACGCCTGGCGAGGTTGAGCGCCAAAACACCTACGGTAGAGTCAAAGGCGCGTGGGCCTTTCCATGGGTCACTATGACGTGGCGAGTGCGGTCGTGAGGAGACGGGTGGTCGTGCCAGTGATGAGGGGCGAGTCATGAATTACATCACGCAACATTGGGGCTACCCGTGGATAGGCGTGCTGATGATCATTGTCGCCCTCGTCCACGAAAAAGGCCTGCGGTCGATCAATCGCCGCTCAACGAAGGAACACGCGTCCAAGCGACGGCGGCGAATGTGGCTTAGCTACGCGGGTCTTTTGATTGGGGCGCTCAGTGTGGTGTCCCCCTTGCAATTCTGGGCTATGGAGTATTTCTGGGTCCACATGCTCCAGCACGTCTCGGTCATGCTCGCCGCGCCAGCCCTTTATGTCGCCGGCGCACCTTTCCTCCCGCTCGTCCATGCAGTACCGGTGCGAGTCCGTCGAAGGATGCTGCGACGAGTGTTCAGCCCGAGTCGGCGAACATGGTCCAGAAAAGTTGGAGCGTTTCTTCTCTCGCCCATCGTTGCGGTGGGATTCTTCAACCTCATCATGGTGCTGTGGATGATCCCGAGTTTGTTCGACCCCGTCATGGACAGCACGAAACTGCACATTGGTCTCATGTTGACGACGTTCTTTTTCTCAGGCGTTTTGTTCTGGCTGCAGATAATTCCCTCGAAACCATTCCGCCCAAAACTCGCACCGTTTGGCCAAGTAGCGGCGCTCCTCTTCACCAACCTCGTAATGACAATCATTGCGCTTATCCTCAGTTTCTTCACTTCGGTGCCCTGGTACAACTTCGGAGCAGCGATGGAGGGGATGGCGGGCATGGTGATGGGCGGAGCGATGCCCACCATTACATTGAGTCGACTAGCGGATCAGCAAATTGGAGCAGCGATCTTGTGGGTCTGCGGCGATTTTTGGTGCTATCCCTCGCTCGTCACCGCGCTGCGAAGGGCAATGAGCGATGCGAAGCACGATGATTCGAGAAATGATGATTCCATTTCGCGAATGATCCGGTCTCATCGCAATATGAGCGTTGAAGAATTCCAAGCCGCCCGAACAGCGAATGCCGTAGCGGCGCAGTCGACGATGGACAGCGATAAAGATAAGAACCGATGAAGACGGGTCGATGTTGTGGTGAGATTCTACAAAGATTCGCAAGAGTCGAATCCAATCTCGCGCACCCGAAACGTCGGTGAACTTTCGTTACGCGATCACACTCGATGGCCGTCGACCAGAATTTGCGAGGTAACCTTTCAACATCATGGTGAGGGAATAATCCAATGGGAGGTATGACCGAGCGGTCAATCGACTTAGAGAATTACCTCGTCGTCAATCTTTTTAAGCATTCTCTTTTCTCGACCGACATCATTTGGATTTGCCTCGTCGCGTTCGTTCTGCTCGTGGCATTGATAGCGACAAAGAAGATCTTTGCGTTCAATATGTTGGGCGTTGACGACGCCGAGCCGCGCGCACGCACGTACCTTCGTTGGGGATTTGGTGCCATCTGGTTGATCGACGGAATACTTCAATTTCAGTACACAATGCCATTGGGTCTCGCCAACAACGTCGTGCGACCAATGGCTGCGGGAACGCCTTCATGGCTCCATTCCTTGATGATCCACGGTGTCAACCTTTGGAACGATCACCCAATATCACTCGCCGCGGGCGTGGCGTGGTTTCAAGTGGGTCTCGGTCTCGCGATCTTGGTGTCCAAAGGGAAAACGGGTCGATGGGCGGCCGGACTCTCGGTCGTCTGGGCTGCAGGAATTTGGCTCATTGGCAATGGTGCAGGGGGCATCTTCGTTCGCGGCGCAACGATTCTCTTCGGTTGGCCCGGCGCGACTCTTATTTACGTCGTGGCTGGGTGTTGGCTCGTCGTTGATCCGAAGCGCTTTCATCGAAGCTTCTCAACGTTCACCCTTCGCTTCTTTTCATTGTTGCTCGTAGTTGCCATCATCTTTCAAAGCCTGCCCGCCGCGGGATTCTGGCACGGTGGTAATTCCAACGCACTAACTCTCATGACTCGTTCGATGACGAGCGTTGCACAGCCGCACGCCCTAGCGTGGTTCGTTCGCCAGGGTGGGACACTTAGCGGGCGCCTGGGTGGTGGCTTCAACGTGATCATCATCCTGTGGTTGCTTGTAACGGGCGTCGCCCTCTGGCGATCGGTGAAGGCTCGAACGAATTGGCCGGTGTACTCGCTCGCGATTGGTTGCATGATTCTGTGGGTCGTTGCAGAGGACGCTGCGTTGTTCGGCGGCATTTCGACGGATTTCAATTCATTGTTGCCAATGGCGGTCCTCGGTTTATGTGCATTGCCGCGTCTCGAAACTGCGTCCCCACGCACATTGCGTCTTCGTCCAGAAATGACGAACGGCGTCGGCGCGGTCATTGCGACATTCGCCACTGCCATGCTCGCAACGACAATCATCTCCATGTTCGTGACGGTGACCGTTTCCGCGACAGAGAATACGTTCTACCTTGCAGGTAATGGGGCAGCGTCGCCGCTCAATGCCACAGCGCCCCTCTTTACCCTGACTGACCAATTTGACCAGCCGTATTCACTGGGCGAGCATCGTGGATACGTCACCCTCATCACCTTCCTCGATCCGGTGTGCTGGACGGACTGCCCCTTGCTCGCACACCAAGTGGCTCAGGTTCGCTCTGATTTGGCGTCAAACGCCAAAATAGATATAGTCGCCGTCGCAGCCGACCCTTATCACGAGACGCTAGCCAATGTTCGTCACTTCATCGCGATTCACAATTTACGCAATGTCAAGAACTTCTACTTCGTCACGGGTACGCGCGCTGAGACGAGCAAGGTCTGGGCCGACTACGGCATCGGCGTGACGATGACGCCGACCGATGCCATGAGTATTCACGATGATTACATGTACATCGAATCAGCGAAGGGGAAACTCAAGTGGGTCATTCCCGATGATCCCCCCAATGCCGCCTCGTTGAATGCTTCTTCAGTTGCGGAGCTGTTATCACTGCTTGCGACACAAGGGATCCACTAGTGGCGACCAGATTCGTTGGCGCGCTCGCGCTTTTCGTCGGTGCCCTCGCCCTGTGCGCATGTGGCGCACCCTCGGCGACGGCGAAGTTCGCTGCTTCGAGTGATTGTTCGGTGACCGTGACGAATGTCGACTACGCCGGATGTAACCTCGCCGGTCGCGACTTGAGTCACGACGATCTTCAATCTGATGACTTTGTGCGAGCCAATCTCGCTGGCGCCAATCTCGACTTCGCGAATCTTCAGGGTGCCAATTTCAAGGACGCCAAGCTTGCGGGTGTCAAGACGAATGACTTGACGATTTGTGTCAATGCCGAAGTTGGTCCGTGCACGATGGCGGGTCTTCGTTCCGCGAGTAGCAGAGACAAGTCGCAAGGCGACTAACCCCTGCACGTAATCCGGTGCACTTAAGAATTCCTAGAAGTCCAAACATCAAATGCTTGGTGTCGTCGTCGTTGTGGTGGTCGTGGGCGTCGTCGTCGTAGTCGTCGTCGGTACGACGTCTGACGATGATCCCGTCCACGTGACGGTCCTGACGCCTTGGGAACTCACCACGGACATCGACGATCGAAGGGCCTTCATCAGGGCAATGCCATGGGCGCCCGCGACGTTGAGCCCGTTGGGGCCTTGCTGGCTGAGCACGACTTCGTACGTAGGCACGATGATGCCACCGAGCATCACGTTGATTGCCATTGCTACGCACCCTCCCGACGCCAAGGTATAACCAGACTTCACGCCTACGACGCCGTCAGTTCCGATAAAGGGAGTGTAGGAACCCAGTTCGCCAGCGACCGGTAGGCGCACTTTGGTTAAGGCGGCAATGCTGTCAATGACCGGTTCGCTCGTCATGAGGTCGACCGTGATCCTGACAACGTCTTGGGCCGTCGAGAGATCTTGTGGTGAGATGCCCGTGAAGTCGGCGTAGTGCGTCTGAGAGAGACCGAGACTCAGAGCGTCGACGTTCATGGTGTTGATGAACTTCGACTGACTCATTCGCGTTAGTTGGACGAGCAGCATCGCGTAGTCACCGGCCGAATGCACGAAGAGTCCGCGTAGCAGGGTTCCCTCGCAAAGAACCTCGCCCAAACGAATCTTGGCCGTTGACTCTTGGATGGAAAGGTTCTCATGGAAGAAAGCGACGTCGGCGGCATTCACCACAGTGCACGGTCCTTTTTGATCGTACGCAATGGGAAATTGCTGTAAGACGACCCATGCGGTCATCAACTTCGTGAGACTGGCGATAGGGACTCGAGGTTGATTGGGTGACGCCGCCACGACCGATAGTTGCGGCACCGCAACTGCCGCGCTATCGCCAGACGGCCAAGGGAACGTCGTCGTTGTCGGCCTCGTCGTCGTAGTGCCAAGAATCGTGCTGGTTGTGCTAGTCGAGATCGTGGTGGTGCTCGATGTACCGACAACGGTGCTCGTGGTCGTGCTAGTAGTGGTGGGACTCGAACTCGTGGCACTCGAGTCCACGAGCAACGCACTCATCACGACGAGCACAATAAATAATGCCAACACTCCTCGCGTGGCGACGCGCGAGCGACGAAGGATGTTCATTTCACTCAAGATTAATACCTCGAACCTTGAGCAGGGAAACCGCGCCCGAATCTATGACCCATCGCGCATGAGGTTTACAATCGCGCGCTCACTTTTTTCGAGTTCTCAGTCTTCGTCGGGGAAACTGAGTTTGCCTTCTTTTGTACCGGTTAGATACGAAACAACACCCGAGACCAACAGCAGCACGAACGACGCTGAAAGTGCGAGGTTGAGTCCGTGCGTGAAGGCTTGGTACGCCGCCTGAACGACTTTCTTGATTATTTGTTTCACTGCGGCACTGGTCTTGCCACTGAGCCCTCGTTCTTGGGCGTTGATCGATCCGGTCGTCACCGCAGCAATAATCTGAGCGCGGAACGCAACAGGAATTCCAATTGCTGCGAGACGCGACACGAGGTTGACCGTCAACTGCCCATTCACAATGGAACCGAGAATCGCGACACTCGCAACGGCGCCCAACTCTCGGCTGGTGTTGGTGGCGGAGGCCGCCATGCCCGAGTGCGCCGCGGGAAGGCTCGCCATCGCAGAGTAGGTAACGGGGACGACCAAAATACCAAATCCAACTCCAGCGATGCCCATGGTCCATCCGACGTTAGACACGCCCGCGCTCGGTCCTATCAACACGTCGGTGAGCAGCACGCCGATTGCGGCGATGAAGCATCCCGTCATCATTGGCACACGCGTGCCAACGACGCCGACCCAGCGTCCCGCAAACACCGCCGCCAAGACCATGCCGCCGAGTAAGGGAAGAAAGTCAAGGGCGAGGTTGAAAGCGCCCACCGAGGCGACAATCTCTAAGTAGAGCGCGACGAAGAAGAAGATCGAGAAAATCGAGAAGTAGCTGGCGAATGCGATGAACGTAGAGCCCGCGAACGGGCGACGGCGAAAGAATGAGAGATCAAGCATTGGATTCTTCACTCGATGTTCGGCGAAAATGAACGCCAAGGCGGAAACGAAACTGATGACGTAGAGCGTGATGATCCCGGACGATATGTAGCCCGTCGTCTCACCTTGAATGGTCGCGAACGTTGCGCAACCCAACACGAGGGCGCCGAGGATGAAGCCGGCGAAGTCGGGTCGGGACCTTGTCGGGTCTGAACTTTCGGGAAGTGTCGATCCCGCCGCAATCAACGCAAGGATTCCAAAGAAGAGGTTTGCCCAGAACACTGCTCGCCACGAAAAAATGCCGACGAGCGTTGCGCCAATAACGGGACCCATACCGAGGGCGAGACCCGACACCGCAGCCCACGCACCTAGGGCACGGGCGCGTTGGCGCGGATCGGGGTAGATGTGGCGAATCATCGACAACGTGCTTGGTTCGGACGCGGCGGCGCCGATACCCATGACTACTCGTCCGATCACCAACATTGGTGCGGACGTGGCGACCGCGCAAACGACAGACCCGCCGCAAAAAATTGCGACGCCGATAAGCATGACGCGCTTGCGCCCGTAGTTATCGCCCAGCGATCCGCAGATCAACATCAAACTCGCGAAGGCCAATGCGTAGCCACCGACAATCCACTGCAGGTTAGAGATTCCCGCGTGAAGCGATGATTGGACGTTCGACAACACGGCACTGATCAAGGTGTTGTCGATGAACGTCAAGAACAGAATCGCGAGCAACGCGCTATAGCCAAAGTGCGTCGTGAGTCCACGCCACTTCTCCGCAATGAACGTTCCTTCACTGGAGCGAGATGACGTCCCTGAACTTCTCAGGCTACTCATACGATCCTTCGAACAAAATCGGCGACATGTCTGATGTTCCTACGCTTTATCCCCGCAGCGACACTGCGAATCTTTCGGCGAGTTCGTCGCACGAAAGATTCGCAGTGTCATGAAGCGGCGTGAGTTACTTGAATTTGATGGGGCGGGAGGATGCGGTGTCGCCACCACTGGCGTTACCCACGCTGATGTCGCAACTAGCCAAGTTGGCGGGCGCTGTACCGCACTTCCCGTTGCCAATCGTGCCGGTAATGACCATGAACTTCGTTGGGGCGAGTACGCCCTTGGAAGAGATCGTGGCTGGCGTTGCGCCAAGTTCGTTGCACTGGCCGCCGCCCTTCGCCTTGACGAGGCATTCGACGACGTACACCGAGTCACCTTTTTTGAATCCCGTACCCGAGACCTTTACAGTCTCGCCGTTCTTGAGGTTCGTCGAGGGCGTGACCGTCAACTTTGGTCCACTGGATGCACCGGCGCTCATCACGCCACCTGTCGTTGCAAGAAGTGCTGCGGTGAGTACGCCCGCTCCAATACGTAACGCTATGGATTTCGTCATTTCATATCCTCCCGATAGATGTCACCGGACACGTTGTTACTATGTCCAACCCCACGAAAGATTAAGGCGCTGCTCAGCATCGCGAGGTGTCTCACCAACATCGACGCAGTGCGTGTCAAGCGAAGACCCACAACATCGAAGACGCCATGTCTCTCAAAGGGTTCGTACCCATCGTAATGGTGGGAACATTTTTTCGAGTTGACGACTAAGGATTCTCTCAGTTCTAAGAGTCTTCTCAATGAGACGCTGCTGATTGCATCGAACCACAGGCAGTGACGACAATGCGTTGTCTCGTTACTTCAAGGTAGCGACTTAGAGTTCCTCAGCGACAACCGCCGTGCCGTAGGCGAGAATCTCTTGGAATGTTCCTTGCAGTTCGTTGGAGTCATAGCGCACCGCGAGCACCGCGTTCGCGCCCACTGCTTCGGCTGCTTCCTTCAATCGCGTCAATGCTTCTTCACGTGCCTCTTGAAGTTGTCGGGTGAGTCCACGAAGCTCGCCGCCGCCAAGTGCCTTCAGCGACGCACCAATTTGCGCACCCACGTTTCGCGTTCGAACGGTCAGTCCATTGACTTCACCAATGACTTTTGTAATCTTGTAGCCCGGCAGATCGTTGGTCGTGACTATCAGCATGTGCGCTCCTTCATCGTCGATGTAACACTATGCCGCGTTACGTTCATTGCTTCGAATGAAATGCTATACATTCTCGCTTTTCCATGCGCGACGAGATCCGCTTAAGGTGGGGTACCAAAGGAAGAGCGCAATGACAATTCAATCCGCACGACGAAGTCTCGTCACCGCGCCCCTCATTCTTTTGCTCGTCGCGGGGAGTACACTCGCGGCGCCGATCGCGGCAGTAGCCAGTGCGACGTCGAGTTCGCGAACCACGCTTGTCGAGAAGGGCTACAGCGACGTCGACGTCATCAGGTCCTACTACTTCTGTAGCAGCACGTCGTGCAAGGCAGACAAGGCGAGTGCCGAAAAGAAGTCGGCGAGTGCGATTCAAGATCTCGTTTACGCCGCTGGCACGCTGACGCCCACCTCGTCACCGAAGAACGAACGGATGGTGGTCGCGAAATTCGACGCGGACGTGCTTGCGCTGCAGAAAGTCATTGAGGTGTACACCTCGCAAACGAGCGCGACGCAAATCGCGCAGAACACCGGAACGCTCTACTATGAGACCGCCAACATTTACTCAGATCTCTATCTGCTTTCGAGCGAGATCACCAAGACCACACCGCAATTCTCGACGTGGAGTTTTGGCCCCGAGGCGGTGCTGTACGCGATGCAAGTCGACACGCAGGCGTTGAACGCCAAGTCGTCGACAGTTGCCCTCGACGTCGCGACGAATGCTGACCTGTTGCAGGATTCGCGTGCGCTTATTGCCGACGCCGATGGGCCAAACAAGGCATTCAACGAGTTGATAATTGAGTTCGCTAAGAACCAAGAGAACGTGAGTACTGCAGAGAACGCGGTGTTTGAAAGAAAGACGCCGGCGATAACTGATAGAGAACTTAAGGCAGATATCGCGCTGCTCGGAACGCAGTTCGAAAACATAGCGAAGCAGCAGAAGGCTCTGACGAAGAAGTAGGAGACATGAGATCGAGTGAAGGGAGTCTTGTGTCCAACGAAACCCTATTGATCATGGACACGCAGAACGGAATCGTCGCGCGACTTGGTGAACTGACAAATCCGTTACTGGACACCTTGAGTGAAGTGCTCGATGCGGCGCGCGCGAAGGACATCCCCGTCATTTTCGTGCGTGTCGCGTTTCGTCCCGGCGCTCCCGAAGCGAGTCCCCGCAACAAGTCCTTTGCCGCTGTGTCCCAATCTGATGCGTTCAATGAATTGGCCCTCTCGACGCAGATACATCCACGACTTGAGCCCCGTGAAGGTGAGGTCGTTGTTGTTAAGCGTCGGGTGAGCGCCTTCTCCGGTAGTGATCTAGAAACCGTCCTACGCGCCAAGAACATCGACACACTCGTGCTAACTGGCATAGCGACGAGTGGCGTGGTGCTGTCGACACTCCGACAAGCAGCTGACATGGATTACTCGCTCGTCGTATTGAGCGATGCTTGTGCAGACGCGGACTCTGAGGTGCACCGCGTCTTGACCGAGAAAGTGTTCGCCCGTCAAGCGACGGTGATGACCTCCGGGGAATGGATTACGCAGCTCGCGTCGAAGACTTAAATAGTGATCAGCTCTTGTTCTTGCGCGACGACACTCTTTCTCTCGAATACGAGCGTCGCCAGGAAACTCAGCAGGAGCGCGGCGAGAACGCCAAGGTTCGCGTATGCCCATGCGCCGCTCTTGCCTCCGAGGCCGAATGGTTTCAGCAAATAGCCCTGCCACGTCAACCACGACGCTGCGGCATTGGTGACCAACCCCCATCCAATGAAACTGGAGACGATGATGGTCGCAATTGGCATGGCGCGAACGTCGCCGTAGCGACCGGTCGTGGCAAAAAGGTCAGCGTCGGAATAATCCTTCCGGCGAAGCAGAAGGTCCGCCAGAAAGACGCCGCACCACGCCGCGATCAAAACACCGACGGTGATCAAGAAACCCTCAAATTGTCCGAGGAAGTTTTGGGCGGCGAACACGATATAGATCGTGCCCGCGACCATGATCACACCGTCAACGCCTGCGGCAGCGAATCGGGGGATCTTGAGTCCCGCCGACAGCAGCGATAGTCCCGAAGAGTAAATGTCGAGAACCGCACCGCCAACGAGTCCGAGAATCGCCACAATTGCGAAGGGGACGAGGAACCACGTCGGCAAGATGGTAGCCAGTGCGCCGACAGGTCCGTAGACGCTGCCGTTGACATCGTTCGTGAATGTCTTGGACGAACCCGCGAGCAAGAGACCAAAGAACAAAAGAATTAGTGGCGCGACTGATGATCCGAACGTCGTCCACCACACGACACCCTTTGACGAGGCGTTGCGGGGCAAGTAGCGAGAATAGTCAGCCGCCGCATTCACCCACCCAAGCCCAAAACCGGTCATCACAAACACGAGTGCTCCGATCACGCTCTGCGAAGAACCGCTCGCAATGTGTGACACCACGTGCCACTTGATGTGATCGAGCGTCAAGATGATGAAGAACACAGTGAGCATGCCAGTGACGACCGTGATGATCGCCTGCATTCTCATTATGAGGTCAAAGCCCATCACGCCGCCGCCCACGATTAATGCGCCAATGATTATTAACGCAACGACTTTCACGCCGGTGCCGCCGCCCCAGCCGAGCCGAGTGAAAACCGTGGACGTGGCGAGGACCGCAATCGCCATGAGTGCAGTCTCCCAACCCACGCATAAGAGCCACGAGATGAACGAAGGCAAACGGTTGCCGCGAATGCCAAAGGCCGCCCTACTGAGAATCATGGTTGGCGCAGAGCCACGCTTTCCTGCGGTTGCAATGAAACCGCACAGGACGAAACTGACGATGATTCCTACGACGCCGACGATAATTGCCTGCCAGAACGAGATCCCAAAACTGAAGACATACGCTCCGTACCCAAGTCCAAGCACTGAGACGTTTGCTCCAAACCAAGGCCAGAACAACTCGCGAGGCCGACCCTTTCGCTGCGTCTCGCCAATGATGTTGATGCCGTTCTCTTCGATACGCAGTGCAGCGCCGCCTCCGGTACCTAAAAGTTCGGAGATTTCATTGCTCACTGGTCCTCCTCAGGAATTGTCGAAATTCGTTGGACTGATACTAGACAGGTGCGACGACAGTCCTGCGCCCGAGAACTCTCTACCCGCACGACGACGACGCGTGTGGTTCGTTCGATGTCGCCGTGTACGTTGACATGGATGATGTCGCCATCACTCAAAGCGAGAACCGAACGGGAAGGTCGCTGCGTGGCGACGCTGACGGGGCTCGCCATCGGTGACGCCCTCGGTATGCCGACCCAGTCGCTCGCTCGTGAAGAAGTTGTCATGCAGTTCGAGCCAGTTCTGTCAAGGTTTTATCCGTCGAGTCCCGAGCACCCGTTTGCGCCAGGTTTGGCCGCCGCGACGGTGACCGACGACACGGAACAGACGTTGTTACTCGCCGAAGTGCTACTGGACACGTTTGGAGATTTTGACGTTGAGCGCTACGCCCGAGAACTCCTGGAATGGGAGGAGGACGTTGGTCGTCGAGGACTCCTTGACCTTCTCGGCCCTTCAACGAAGGCGGCGCTGGACAACCTGGCACGTGGCATGGACCCGCGCGAGACGGGCACGTCGGGCACCACGAATGGCGCCGCCATGCGCATCGCGCCCGTGGGCATCGTATGCCCGAGCAGTGATCTTGCGGCGTTGGTGCAGCGAGTGATTGACGTGAGCTTGCTCACGCACAACACCTCAGAGGCATTGAGCGGTGCTGTCGCCGTTGCGACCATCATCAGCGCGGGTATTGACGACGTCCCAATCGACCGTGCGATCGAGATGGCTTTGGATGCGGTGTGCATGGTCGAGAAGAAGTACGAGAGCGCGGGCGCTGCATCAATGAGTGCTGCTCTATCGCGAGCCATTGAGATTGGTCGGCGCTACCAAGGGCTATCGCTGATTGCTGCGATTAACCGCTCGGTGGGAACGAGCCTCGCGAGTTTGGAGTCGGTGCCGGCTGCCTTCGCGGTCTTGACGTCATCGAGCGAGGACGCGTGGTTTGCGTGCCGAGTGGCTGCGTCACTGGGGGGTGACACCGACACCATCGCCGCGATGACGGGCGCGATGGCCGGTGCGTTGCTGGGACCCAACACATTCCCTCGATGGGCGATCGACCAAGTGCATGCCGTAAACAATTTGCCACTGGAGCAGGTCGCCCTTCGACTTCTCCAGGTTCGTGGTGACGGCAATGGCTGACGTCGCACGCTTCATAGGGGTCGACACGATCATGATTGACGTTGTCTTGAAACTCGAGTCGCTGCCGCAACGTGGATCAGATGAAGTGGTGTCCGAGCGTCTCATCACGACGGGCGGAGGGTTCAATGCGATGAGTGCGGCGTCTCGTCAGGGCCTGTCGGTGGTCTACGCGGGCCAATTGGGTACCGGTCCGTTTGCCGACCTCGCCCGAGCCGATTTGAATCGCGAAGGGATTTTGTTCCCTATCGCGCCAATAGGCGATGTCGACCTTGGCATCTGCGTAGTGCTCGTCGAGGACGACGGCGAGAGAACCTTCGTCACGTCACCGGGCGCCGAGGGACGCCTTCACGCCGAGGAGCTCGCGACGATCGAACTCCATGCTGGCGACGTCGTGTTCTTGTCGGGTTACGACTTCGTCTATTCCGACCTCGGTAGGGAGACGCTCGCGTGGCTTCATGCAATACGTGACGATGTGATTGTCGCCTTTGATCCAGGTCCACGAGTCATGGACCTCGCTCGCGAGGTTCTCGGTGACGTGCTGGCACGGACCGACTGGTTGTTGTGCAACGCCAACGAAGCGGCGCACCTGAGCGGCGAGCGCGACGCCGCGAGCGCGGCGCGAGCGCTGTTGAGTCGAGAGGTGCGGGTAGGCGTTGTCGTGCGCAACGGTGCTGACGGTTGCTACCTGGCGCAGCGTTCATCCGAGGTGCTGCACGTCGCGGGCGTACCGAGCGAGGTGATCGACACCAATGGCGCAGGTGACGTCCATAACGGCGTCTTCCTTGCCGAAATCGCGACCGGGACCGCGCTATTCGAAGCGCTGCGGCGCGCTAACGTTGCGGCGTCCATTGCCATTGGACAACTTGGTCCGGCGACGTCTCCCGATCGCGACGCCGTGAGCAAAAAAATGGCCGAGTTGTACTGAAATGTCGTCGCTTCTTCTGGCCTAACGTGACCAATGACGCAAGGGGGGACGATGCAGGGCTTTGAGCCTTTCGAGGGAGTCATCGCAACGACTGTGGCTGACTCCACGCCGTGGTGGCCAACACCCGTGCACCCGAAAGAGAACGCGCCCAACGTGGTCGTGATGTTGATCGACGACCTCGGTTTTTCTCACTTCAGCTGCTTCGGTTCGGACCTCGAGACACCCAACATCGACGCGCTCGCTGCGAACGGTTTGCGCTACACGAATTTTCACGTGACACCACTATGTTCACCAACGCGTGCGGCGCTGCTCACTGGTCGAAATCACCACAGCGTTGGGATGCGCGGTATCTCGAACTGGAGCAGCGGGTTTCCCAGCATGCGCGGGCATATCTCCAACCACGCGGCGACACTGGGCGAGATGCTGCGAGATGAGGGCTACACCACTTTCGCGATAGGCAAATGGCACCTCGTGTCAATGGAACACTCGTCGTCCGCGGGCCCCTTCGACCAGTGGCCGTTGGCGAGGGGGTTTGACCGTTTCTACGGATTCCTCGATGGTGAAACCGACCAGTTCTCACCAGACCTCGTGTACGACAACCACCGAATCGAGCAACCGCGTTCTGTGCACGACGGGTATCACCTCAGCGAAGACCTCGTCGACCACGCGATTGAATTTATTCACGACGCAAAGTCAATTCGACCGGACCGACCCTTCTTTACGTACTTCGCCTTTGGCGCGATGCACGCACCGCACCAAGCGCCTGCCGCGTATCTCGAGAAGCATCGAGGACGTTACGACGAGGGTTGGGACGTCGCACGCGAGAAGTGGTTCGCGAAACAAAAAGCGCTCGGGATTGTTGCGCCCGACACAGAACTCGCCCCACGCAATGACGGCGTCGAGCCGTGGGACACACTGCCTGAGAATCAAAAGAAACTCGCCTGTCGGCTCCAGGAGGCATTCGCCGCCTTCCTTGAACACACCGACGCTCAGATTGGCAGGTTCATTGCCGACCTCGATGCCCTCGGAGAACTTGACAACACGCTCATTTTGCTGATGTCCGACAACGGTGCCTCGCAGGAGGGTGGACCCTTTGGCATTTTGCACGAGATGAAGTACTTCAACTTCATTTTTGAGACGCCCGACGAGGCGGTCAAACGACTCGACGACATTGGGGGACCCAGTAGCCATTCGAATTATCCCTGGGGTTGGGCACAGGCCGGCAATACGCCTTTCAAGTGGTACAAACAAAACACGCACGAAGGTGGGGTGCACGTGCCGCTCGTCGTGCACTGGCCTCAAGGCATTGGCGCCCGGGGTGAACTACGTCACCAGTTCCACTACGTGACCGATATCGCCCCCACCGTTCTTGACGCGGTGGGAGTGAGTGCACCCGAGACCTATCGGGGATTCAAACAAATACCTGTCGCGGGCGCATCGCTGGCCTACAGCTTCACGGATCGCGATGCGCCAACGCATAAGACGACGCAATACTTCGAAATGGTGGGTCATCGTGCCCTCTACCACGAAGGATGGAAAGCGGTTACTCGCCACTTTCCAGGGACGCCCTTCGATGATGACCGATGGGAGTTGTATCACGTTGACGTTGACACATCGGAATGTCACGACCTCGCACAGAGCGAGCCGACGAAAGTACAAGAGTTGATTGAGATTTGGTGGCGTGAGGCGCAGAAGTATGGCGTATTGCCCCTCGACGATCGTGGAATTGAGCTCTTCGG
>Ga0302319_10001207_pt1 | contig 58112 bp, 51 predicted proteins | sample Bog_T0_2_FD_203319 | JGI IMG/M metagenome (GOLD analysis project Ga0302319, IMG submission 203319) | Peat permafrost microbial communities from Stordalen Mire near Abisko, Sweden - Bog_T0_2 | ecosystem: Environmental > Terrestrial > Soil > Wetlands > Peat | place: Sweden: Abisko, Stordalen Mire...
GCGCTGACCTACGGGTGCCGGCGTTGAGTCAACCAAACTTCACCCCAACGGCAAACGTGAGCGCTACGATTGCAAAAGGGGGCCAGAATCCGCCCCGGCCGGGGCGCCAGCCTGCTGCATAGCCTGCCATGCACGCGCCAATGAGCGCGGCCAGGGCCGCCGGGCCGATCCAGGTCGCCCGGTAGTGGCATGGCACCCAGGCACCGGGCAGTCTCGTGACAAACCTGAGAATCGCGCCGATGAGCGCAAGCATCAGCCCGGAGGCGCCGTTGAAGAGGCGGCTTGCGAGGGAAGCCCGGGCAAGCCCGGCCACGAGCGAGGCGAAGCCCGAGACGATCACGAGCGAGGCAATCGGCGCAAGCAGGAGATTGGCCACAAGCCCCACCGGCGCAAACAAGCCAAAGAACTCGACTCCGGCCACCGCGCTTACGAGGGCGGCCGCAGCGCCGACACCGGCCGCAGGACAGAGGTGTCCTGCGACCGACGCCGCCAGGCGGTGGTGCCAGCGCCAGCTTGCCTCCGGCAAGTCCCTGAAGGGGCGAAACCGTGCCATGAGCCTCGCGCCGAGCGGGAGCCCCAGCAGGAAGATCGAGGCCACGACGGAATAGGACATCTGGAAGCTTGCACTGAGGAACTCCATCGGATCTGCGAGGAGGACGATGAGGGCCGACGCCGTCACCGCTGCGAGCGGGTTCACGGGCCGGCGGAACATCCACGCGACCTCGACAGCCGCGAGCATTAAAAACGCGCGTACTGCCGACGGGCTCGCCCCGGTCGTGTCGACATCGAGCCAGAGCACGGCCAACACGAGCGCGCCGGCGATCCTGCGGGGGCATCTCGCCAGGGCGAGCAGCGCGTTCATCGAGACGGCCACGACCCCGATATGGAGCCCATTGATTGCGAACAGGTGCATGGCCCCTCCATGAAGGAACAGCAGGCTCTGGTCCTTGCCCAGCCCGCGCCTCCGCCCGAGCATCATCGCGCGATACACGGCGGCGATGCGGGGCTGGCGGCCGAGCCCTTCCGCCAGCAGGTCATTCATCCTGCGCGCAAGGCTCTCGCACCAAAGACGGTAGGCCGTGGGTCCGTGCTGGACGCCGAGCAGGCGGCCGCGGCTGAGGAAGAAAGTGACGCCGAGCCCGCGGAGGTACCCGTCGAAGGAGTCCGGCCGCGGATGGAGGGGGACGCGCGACAACAGGCCGACGGCATCCATGATGGAGGATCCAACCGGGGCCGGCTGCCCGCGGCGGAGCCAGAGGGAAAAGTAGAGGCGGGTGCCCCTCAGCCCAGCCAGCCGCCCAGCGGCGGACGCGATCGTCGCGGTGCCTGTCGCCCGGCGCGTTGCGTCGGAACCGGGGGCGACCCTGTCCAGGTGAAGCGAAAGGCGCGCCTCCCGGGGCGGCGAGCCCCCCCCACCCGGACGGTGTTTTCACGGCGAGGCCATAGCCCGCATGACCTGCCAGCGCCAATCCGCCGACGAGTGCCGGCGCCCAAGTCCGAAGGGAGCGGGTCGATGCGAGGAATGCCGCCCCGGCAGCCAGAAGCGCGGCACCGCACTCGACGGGCACGTTAGCCGAAAGCCCGCATCCGCCGGCAGCCAGGCCTGCCACGATCGGCAGCACAAGCCAGAGCAACGGGGCACGGTGCCCGAGGGTGCGATCGATCATGCCCATAATAGTAGCAAGTGCCCTCCGTGTAGCGTAAACGAGGTAGGGACGGGCGGCCCGCCCGTCCGGGCACCACGAATGGCTCTGCTGTCGGCCCGGACGCCCGGGCCGGGCGTCCCTGCCCGGTTTCAGTCAAATGGACCCTGTGCCCCGGCCAGAGCCTTCTTGTTTTCGGGACCGCAACCGCGCAAGCTTCCCGGGCCGATGCTCCTGCTCTGCTACCGACTGCTTTTCATACCGGTCCTGCTGGGCATGGCTCCCTACTACCTGCTGCGCATGCGGCGCCGCGGGGGCTACAGGAGGCACTTCGAGCAAAGGCTGGGATCCCACCGCTGGCTTCCGCCCAAGACGGGAGCGTGCAAGCGTATCTGGCTGCAGGCGGTGAGCGTGGGCGAGATTCTCGCGATCACGCCCATGATCGAGGCGCTGCATCGCGACGGCGTTGAAATCTACCTGACGACCACGACCAGCACGGGCTATCGCCTTGCCAACGACAGCTACCGCGGGCTCACGGTCGGAATCGGATACTTCCCGATCGACTGGTGGCCCTTTTCAGCGAGGACGTGGAGGAGGATCAATCCCGACCTCGCCGTGTTGACGGAGGGGGAGCGCTGGCCCGAGCATATTTACCAGGCGCACCTGCGCGGCGTTCCGGTCATCTGCATCAACGCCCGGCTGAGCGAGCGGGGCGCCAGGCGGTGGAAGCTTTTTCCGGCCGCCGCCCGCCGCCTCTTTCGCGATATCACCAGGATCCTGCCCTGTTCCACCCAGGACGAGGCCCGCTTCCTTTCCGCCGGGTTTCCAGCCGAGAGGATGACCATGACGGGAAACATCAAGCTGGATGTCTCCATCCCGGTCCTCGACGGCCGGGCGAGGGAGGCGCTCCGGGGCGAGATCGGGCTGCCGCAAGGAGGGCTGATTCTGTTCGGCTCGTCGACCTGGCCGGGCGAGGAGCTGGCGCTGCTCGAAGCCCTGAGGAAGGTGCGCGGCGCGGGCCTTCGCTGCTCGCTCGTCCTCGTCCCGCGCCATGCCGAGCGCCGGCTTGAGATCGAGAAGCTGCTGCGCAGCGCCGGGCTGAGGTATCACTTCCGGACCCGAGGCCGAGCCCAGGGCGAGGTCGATGTGGCCGTCGGCGACACGACCGGCGAGCAGCGGCGCCTGGTGCAGCTGGCCGATCTCGTGTTCGTCGGCAAGAGCCTGCCGCCCCGCACCGAGGGACAGACGCCGATCGAGGCCGCCATCCTGGGCAGGGCCATGATCTTCGGGCCCGGGATGACCAACTTTGTCCAGGTCGCGACCGAGCTCGCCGACTGCGGGGGGGCCCGGGTCGTGGCCGATGAGCGCGAATTGGCCGACGCCTGCCTGGAGCTCCTCAAGGACGACACCCGGCGCGGCGAGATGGCCTCGGCGGCAATGGCCTGGAACCGCGCCAACAACGGGGCCACCGCCAGGACGCTGGCGATCCTCAGGACCTATACCAAATCAGGCTCCGATTCTTCCTCGGGCATCGGGTAGCTTTTCCTGAACTCCGCGAAGTCGACGAGCTCAAAGCGCCCGTCCCAATGCTCGACGATCGCCGAAAGCGACTCCACCCAGTCGCCTGAGTTCAGGTAGTGGACATTGCCGATCATCTTGTCCGCCGGCGTGTGGATGTGCCCGCAGATCACGCCCACGCAATTCCTCTCCCCGGCAAGCCTTGCGAGGTGGTTCTCGAACTTCGACACGTGGTTCACGGCCGACTTGACCCGCGCCTTGATCGCCCTGCTCAGCGACCAGTACTCCTTGCCGCGCCAAGCCCGCCACAGGTTGTACGCGCGGTTGAGCTTCAGCAGGACATTGTATCCCCAGTCGCCGAGGTGCGCCAGGAACACGAATCTGCTCGTTATTGTGTCAAACACATCGCCATGGAGGACAAGATAGCGCCCCCTTGGACCCTCGTGGACGTAGTCCTCGACCACGGCCAGCCCCTCGAACGACATGGGCAGGAACTTGCCGAGAATGTCGTCGTGATTGCCCCGGACGTAGATGATCTCGGTGTCCTTCTTCTCGAGCTTCTTCAGGACGATGCGGATGAAGCGCGTGTGGGCCTTCGTCCACTGACCGCTGCGGTGGAGCTGCCATCCATCGATGATGTCCCCATTCAGGATAAGCTTGCCACAGCGGACGTGACGAAGGAAGTGATTTACCTCCCGCACTTTGCATTCGTGCATCCCCAGGTGGACATCGGAAATGATCACGGTCTGCACCCGTAGCTTCCGATTGTGGAGGGCGGGATCGTCGAAGGTTGCCTGGGCGCTCCCCGGCTTCGCGGCGCTCGGCGCATGTGCGGTTGAGTTCATAGGTCCAAGGCGAAGGGGTTTCCCCGCAGGTCCCGACCGCCGGCCCGGCCCTTGGCGTCGCGGGCATTGGCCGGATGGGAGACCACGACAGAAAGGCTGCTTGGGCGGACGGAAATGTTGAGAACCGCGCCGGTCTCGTGGATCTCGCCGTCGGTGTGCACAATTCCCGGCCGGTCCCGCTCGATGACAAAGTGGGTGCCCTGGATGCGCTGCACTAGGGGACTGCGGTCGAAGGATCCCATGAACAGCCTGAGGCCCAGGAAGAGGGCTCCGGGGGCCCCCACGGGTGAGACGGCGACCAGATCGAGCAGCCCATCGTCTGCCCGCGCCCCGGGCGCGACAAAGGCCCCGTTTCCATACTGGTCGGAGTTTGCCACCGCGACCAGCAGCACGTCGAGCTCCCGCGTGGCACCGCCGGAGGTGATGAGGCAACGCTCCTGCGTTCGCTTGAAAAAGACGTCGAACGCCGTGCGCGCATAGGCCGGCAGGCCCCGGCGGGTCAGCGCATTGAAACGGCGGCTCACCTCCGCGTCCAAGCCCATGCCCATGGCGTTGAAGAACGGGCTCCCGTTGACCGAGCCGGTGTCAATCGGAATGGCAATGGCATCGGGATCGCTCGCGAGGTCCAGTGCGGCGGCCGGGCTCCCGGGGAGACCGAGGTGCCTCGCGAGGCCGTTCCCGGATCCGCACGGCACAAGCGCGAGCGTGGCCGGGGAGTCCAGAAGCGCCTGCGCGACCTCATTCATCGTGCCGTCGCCGCCCACGGCGATCACCCGGCGGCACCCCGAGGCCACGGCCTCGCGGGCGAGCGCCGTGGCGTGGCCCGGGCCTTCCGTGGAAACCAGGTCCGCGTCGAGGCCCCGCGCGTCGATGAAGTCGCGGACGATCGGGAGCAGCCGTGAATTGCGCTGCCGTCCCGAGCACGGGTTGAAGATGAAGCGCATCCTCGAATCCTGCGCCCTGGCGGCCGCGGGCCGAGCGGGGGCGGGTCGCGGGGGGAAGGTTGGGTCGGATTCAACGCGCATGGGTGGCCGCGGTCCTGAGGTTCGTCTCGATCGTGTCGGAGAGGATGTGGCGGGCGATGGTGGCCGCCGCCTCGGGCCTGGCCAGGGGATCGAGCGCCCTCCGCCAGGTGCGCCAGGCCGCGCCGCGCGAAGCGAAGATCCGCCGCAATTCACCGATGACGGCCTCCGGGGTGTCGGCGAGGAGGCCGCCGCCGTGCCTCTGGAGAAGGATGAAATTTCCCTCCTCCTGTCCCGGGACCACCTGGTTGACGATCATGGGGCAGCGGGCGGCGATGGCTTCCTGCACGGTGGCTCCCCCCGCCTTGCTCACAACGACATGGTGGGTCATCAGGAGCTGCGGAATCGTGTCGGTCCATCCCAGGACCTGTGCGGGCCGGCGGCGCCGCCCGGCCAGGAGGGAGAGCTGGTCCCTGAGCCGCTTGTCGCGGCCGACCGCGAAGGTGACCTCCCAGTCCTCCTCGGCGAGCAGCCTCCGCGCGGTCTCTGCGGCGTGCATCATTCCCGAATGGGCGATGTAGAGCACCCGGGGCGGGCTTGTCCGGAGATCGGGTGGCGAGAGCCTGCCCGCGTTCTCGGAAAAGAACGACGTGACCGGAAAGCCGTGCACGTGCAGCCTGCCGGGATCAATCCCGGCGGCGCGAAGCACCTCCGCCGTGTCCTCGTTGGGCACAAACCACCCCGCGCTGTCGGCGCGCCACCAGAGCGAATTGACGCTGATCGAGTCGGTGACGACCGTGTAGTGGGGCGCGGTGAGGCGCCCCTCCCGGCGCAGTTTTTCCAGGAGGAAGGGATAGACAGGATAGGTGCTGCACACCACCGTGGGTCGCTCGGAGGCAAGCAGCGCCTCAAGCCGCCTCAGCGGGATCCGCAACGTCCAGAGCCGGCGCGGAAGGACGTCCCCATGGTCGATCCATTGGTAGACCCGGTTCCAAAGCCGCGGCGTCTTGTTGATCATCCCGAGATAGGTGCGCCGGGCGAGCGCGTTGATCCGCGGCGCGGCGAGGGCAAAGAGGTCGACAACCCTGGCTGTCCCGGGTCCCGCCGCCGCGTCGCATGCCGCGCCCAGGGCCCGGGCCGCCGCATTGTGACCCTCCCCAAACCCGGCCGTCAGGATGAGGACCCGGGCGTCGGACGAAACGAACCCCGGGCGCGAGCCGGCCGAGATCGGGTGGAGCGGGTCAAACGGCGACATGGGGTGATGGGACCGCTGTGTCCGGCGCCCGGTTGATATCGGTGCCGGAGGCGACCCGTGCGAGGTCGGCCTCAAAACGGGCTATGACGGTCTCCCAGGACTGCGCCTCGAGGGTGGCCCGTGCGGCGCGACGGAGCCGGCGGCGGAGCTCGGCGTCGGTTGCCAGGCTCGCGGCCGCGGCGACGAGGGCATCCGGCCGGTCCACGGGAACCGAAATGCCGTTCTCGCCGCTGCGGATGAATTGGCGGGCGGCGGCGTAGTTGAAGCCGGCGACAGCAAGGCCGCTCGCCATCGCCTCGGTGAGGACGTTGCCGAACGTCTCGGTCAGGCTTGCATGGATGTAGATGTCGGCGGAGGCGCAATGCCTCGCGAGTTCGTCGCGCGGTATGAAGCCGGTGAAGATGCACTCCGGATGCGCCCTCGCAAGCGAGGCCCGAAGAGGGCCGTCCCCGACGATGACGAAGCGGCACCCGGGCATTGCCGCCCGCGCCGCGCCGTACGCCCTGAAGAGCAGGTCGTAGTTTTTTTCCACGGCCAGGCGGCCGACGTGCAGGAACACGGGGTCGTCAGGGCCCGCCCTCCACGAGGTGCGAAGCGCAAAATGGCGGCGCTCGGGCCCGAATTGGCGCGTGTCGACCCCCCTGGAAAGCAGGGAAAGGTTGTTGAAGCCCATGGCCGACAGCTCGGCGCAAAGCTCCATGGTTGGGACAAATGTCATCAGGGTGCGGTTGTGCACCCTCCGCAGCCAGGCCAGGGCCGCACCGCGCAGCGGCGCCCAGCCGTACAGGCGGGCGTAGGCGTGGAAGTTCGTGTGGAAGCTGGAGGTGACCGGTATCCCGAGCCGGCGTGCTGCGCCCACGGCGGAAGCCCCCAGCGGTCCCTCCGTGGCCACGTGGACGATGTCGGGGCGGTCGGAGCGCCAGCGGCGGGCGAGATTGCCCCCAGCGGGCAGTCCCAGGCGCAGCATGGAGTATCCCGGGATGGGAAGGCCCGGCATTGCGACCTCGGTGAACTCAGGCTGCCGGGACACCCCGGCAAGATCACCGAGGCGGGGCCGGTATACCGTCACTTCATGCCGCCTGCGGCCGAGCTCGCGGGCGATCACCCCGAACGTCATTGCGACGCCGTTGATCTCTGGAGGAAAGGTTTCGGTGACAAAGGCAATTTTCACAAGGCCGGGGGCAAGCTCCCACCTCCCCCGTGCCCCGACTTATGACAGACCCGTGTTACGGTGTAGTGTCGAAATGGTTACGATTTGGGCAAGTCTCCGGCAGGAGCGGAGTTGGCCGACGGCGCTGCGGGCGGCGCGGCGGGCGGCGGGGCGGGCGGGACCGAGGTGCGGGTTCGGCCAGCCGCCCTGGCCTCGAAGAGGCGGATGACGTGGCGGCGCTGGTCGTAGCTGATGACCTCCGCGTAGCGGCCCCAGCTCAGGAGCGTTCGGAACAGCGGCCTGGGCTTCTCGTGCGGCATCGAGGCCTGGAGCTCGCGCATCAGCTCCTCCTCCGGCAGCAGCTGGTTTTCCTGGACCTTGATCAGGCGCACCAGCAGCTCGTAGATCTTGAGCTTGAGCAGCTGCTCGCGGACAAGCCGCTTCTGGTCGGGCGTCGAGGCGGCGACGACCTCGCGGCCAAGGGGGGTGAGGATCACATCGTGCTGGGGTGTCTGCACGAAGCCGAGCATCTCCGCCGCCTTGACGACGCTCACAAAGTACCCGAACTCGCGGCCGAAACGCTCCGCGAGCTCGAACACGTCACTGGGCTGGTCACCGAGAAGGGTGAGCAGCCCCAGCACCTCGGCCGGGGTGACGTAAGGAAGCGACACCGGGGCGATGCGCCGGCGTGAGTCGTCGATCTGGGTGACGACCCTCCCGGCCTCCGCCGCCGGGACATCCGGCAGGCTCGTGTGCGTGAGGATGCCGTGGATCCTTTCGACGATCTGCTTGAATTCAGGGGAATCCGGGTCGCGGGGGTAGGGGAGCGGGTTCGGGACGATCACGTCCACGCGGCCCGGCTGGGTGGCCATGACAACGATCCGCGTGGCCAGGAACACGGCCTCCGTGATGTTGTGGGTGACAAACACCATCGTCCGCAGCGGGTGGTTGGGATCGGCGATAAGGCGGCCGATTTCCCCGCGCAGCGTCTCGGCGGTGAGCACGTCGAGCGCGCTGAACGGCTCGTCCATCGCCAGTACCTCGGGTTCCGCCACCAGCGCCCTCGCGATCCCCACCCGCTGCTTCATGCCGCCCGAGAGCTCCCTCGGGTAGGCGTATTCGTAGGCCCCAAGCCCCACGGTCCCCAGCACCTTCTCGAGCCGGGCCTGCTGCTCCTCCTCAGGGAGTTGCCCGACCGGGAGAAGGACGTTGCCCCGCACGGTCAGCCAGGGAAATAGGGCGAAGTTCTGGAACACCATGGACACGCCCGGTGACACCCCGACCAGCCGCTTGCCGTTGTTCAGGACCTCGCCACGGGTCGCAACGATCAATCCCGCCATGATGCGAAGCAGGGTCGACTTTCCGCATCCGGACGGACCGAGCAGGGCCAGGGCCTCGTTCTCCGTGATGGCGAGGTTGATGTCGCTGAGCACGAGGTCTTGGTCCTGCGAGACGGCGGCGTATTCGTGGCTGACGTGCCGGAGTTCGATGAGGGGTGGTCGCGCGGGATCCATGGAAAATCGTGGTCGGTCGGAGAGATGCGCGGGATGGCTAGGTGAGGAAGCGGCAGCGGTCATTCGCGATGGTCTGCAGGGGTTTCCAGAGGAGCCGATTGATCGTGACGACGAGCGCCGCCATCAGTAAGGCGGATGCAGCCAGTTTGGCAAACTCCGCATCGTTGCTTGCCCTGTCGATGTAGCTGCCCAGGCCCGTCGCCTGATACGTCGTCGGGCCGACTTGGACGGACTCCGCGACGATGGTGGCATTCCAGGCGCCGCCTGCTGCGGTGATCCAACCGATGACCAGCCCCGGCATCACCGAGGGAATCAGGAACTTGGTCCAGCGGCGCCAACCCGACAGATGCAAAATGTCGGCGCAGCACAACATGTCGTTGGGTATTGCGGCGGCGGCCCCGGCGACATTGAAAAGAATGTACCATTGCGTGCCGAACAGGATCAGGAGCACGGCACCCCATTGGAGGGACCCGTGAACGAGAAACACGAGGGCCAGGAGCCAAGGATAGAGCATGGGAGCCGGGAACGACGCCACAAACTGGATGAAAGGCTGGAGGCGGCCCGACAGTTTTGGATTGAGGCCGATCCAAATCCCGAAGGGCACGGTCCAAAGCGTGCCCAACAGCACGGCGGCAAAGACCCGGACAAGGGAGAGCGAGGCGTCCTTTAGGATCTCAGCCCAGTCGGTCAGATGCACCCGGCTGAGCAGCCATGCCATCCGAATTCCTCCCCACGCCACAAGGGCCAGCAGGACGGCGATGAGCGCCAGATACAGCACCTTCCCGGTCCTCGAAGGACGCGGAGGGGGCAGCCCCTCGGGGACCAGCGAGGTTTCGGCTGATGGGGGCTGCGGAGGAGGCAGAAGCCAGGTCCTGAGCCTTTGCATCCAGGCGGACATCAACTGGATGGAGATGGATCTGGCAAGCCAGAGCTGAAAGGCGGTCTTCGGGGCCCGGTTTCCGCCAAAATCGTCGAGCTTGAATTTTCGCGACCAGACTATGAGAGGCCACCAGATCAGTCGGTCGATGACGATGATGATCACGCCCATGGCGACGACCCCGGCGACCTCGGCCTTCACATTGCCGCGGGTCATGGCCTCACCCATGTAGGAGCCGACTCCCGGCACGCGAAAGCTCCGGTTGCCCGAAGCAAAAGCCTCGCAAACGATCAGAAAGAACCAGCCCCCGGCCATTGAGACCATGCTATTGTAGAGCAGGGCCTGCGCGCCGAAGGGCAATTCGACCCGCCAGAACCGACTCCACCAATTGTAATTGTACAGCTTGGCCAGCATACGGAAGTCGGCAGGCGTGCCACGCAGCGAGTCGTAGTAGCTAAACGTCATGTTCCACACCTGGCCGAGGAAGATGGAAAGGATGCAGGCAAGCTCGAGCCCGGTGTTGCTGTGCGGAAACAACGCAACCAGGGCGAGTTCCAAGCCGGGCAGGAAGGCAAGCACCGGAAGGCTCTGGAGAACGTCGAGCGCTGGGAGCAGGTATCTACGGGCCCGCTGGTCGTAGAATGCCCAGGAGGCGATCATCAGCGTGAATACCAGCGAGAAAAAGTATGCGATCCATCCCCGGGCGAAGGTATAAAAGGTGTAGAGTGGCAGCGCCCTTAGCGACAGGTCGATATCGACCGTGTCCCGCAGCGGGTGTCTCCACTGTGCGGCCACCCGAAACACGCCAAATGCGAGCGCCGCGACCCCAAACACGACCACTGCGTCAAGCCAGAGCGCACCGCGGCGCTCGACGGATTCGGGTTTGACGACGGTGATTGCCATGCGGGGCTTCCAGAAACCCCCAGATTCGAGCCGCGGCAAGCCGTAATCCCAGCGTAACGACAAATTCACCCCCAACCCAATCCCAGACCAACCGGTCTCGATCAGCAGGACAACGTCGAAGGAGCATTCATTCCCCCCGCGTCCCCCCAAGTGTTCAACCCGACCATGAAAGGCCGACCAACCTCAGGCGCGGCTCCGAAGCGATTTCGGGCAGGGACAGGTCCTCGAAGGTCGACTGTGTGAGGCTTGGCGAACGAAAAGCGACCGGAGAGGACCTGTCCCTGCCCGAAATCGCACCCGCAATTGCAGGCCCGCCAACATTAGGGTTGCGCACCCCCCCAGCGCGACTCTAGGTTCTCCGCTTTTAGTCGAATGCGGTCGCACGGCCCCAAGCGGTTCTACACCCCAAATTCGCTGGAGTTTTGGTTTGCAAAACTCGAAGCCGAGTGGGCTACGGCCTTCACCCAGAGCCAGTTAGAAGAGGGGCGCAGGATCTACCGGGCGGGCGAGGTGAGGGAGCTCGAGCTGACGGACCGCGACGCCATCATCCACCGCCGCATCGACAAGAAGGAGGAATATGCGGTCATCGAGTGGAATTCCTCGGGCATGGCTGTCCGGTCCTCGACGACGGACCTGGAACTGGCCAGGGCGCTGGCCGTAGCCGGCCTCCACGAGATCGAGGAGCTCGTGGCCGACGAGATTTCGCCCCTGCCGGACGGGATCCTTTCAGCCGGGGACGACGGGGACCGGGAGCAGACCGAGGCGGGCGGCATGCAGGGGGTCAACCGCGGCCAGGGGCCGGGCCCCTCGGCCAACGGAAACGGCGCGGCTCCGGCGAGCCCGGGGCCCTCCAGAACGCTGCTGCTCGTTTTCAAGACGAAGACCGCGGGTCTCACCTTTCAGGCGTTCTGGCTGGACCCCGAGTCGCAGGGGCGCGTCCCTGCGCTCGGCAATGGAGCGCATGCGAACGGCAACGGGCATGTTTCTTCGGCGGAGCGCGCCAAGCTGATCGGCCTGGCCGCCTATGCCCGAAAGGCCCACTTTGTCTACGACCAGCCGTCGGGAGTCTACCTGCTGGAGTCGCTCGTCGAGATCCCGAATTTCCTGAGGACCGCCCTCCCGGCGTGGAGGCGCGTGTTCGCCGTGGACTTCGACGAGAAGGCAGCGCGGCTGCTCATGGCCACGCGGGCCATCGAGATCGAGGCGGTGGCCGAGTGGTCGGCTGGCTCGGGGAGCGGGGGCGGGCACGACGGAGCGGGGCTGAACCTGCGGTGGATCTTCCGCGCGGGGGAGAGGCTCCTTACTTCGGGAGAGGTGTCGGCATTGCTCAAGCGCGGAGGCCGTCCCGTGATCGTGCCCAGCCTAGGCATTGTCGCGCTGGCCGAGGACCGCTGGGAGTCCTACAGCGCCTGGCAGCGAAATGTCGCCGAGACGGCGGGCGCGGGCTCCGAGACGCTTCCTCCCTACCTTGTCTTTTCCCTCTTCAACGACGCCCGCCTCAAGCTGACACTTTCGCCGGAGATCGAGGCCTGGCGCCGCAGGGTCCTGATCCCGCCGGAAACCTCCCCGGTCCTGCTCGAGTTGCTCCGGCCGTACCAGCGCAGGGGCGTGGAATGGCTTCACCACCTGTGCGAGGTCGGGTGCCATGGCCTGTTGGCCGATGAGATGGGCCTTGGGAAGACCCTCCAGGTCCTGTCGCTGCTCGCCGCCCGGCCCGCGACCGACCGGCCGAGCCTGATCGTTTGCCCCGCGAGCGTCGTGCCGGTGTGGCGCGAGGAGATCGCGAAGTTTTTTCCCGGCCTTGCCGTCGACATACTCAAGACAGGCCACGACTTCACCTCGCCGCGAGACGCGGCGGCGGGACCCGGGCCCACGCTCTGGCTCGCCAGCTACACCCAGCTCCGCAAGCACCGGGCCCTTCTCGAGGGGATCGACTTCGGCTATGCGGTGCTCGACGAGGGCCAGTTCATCAAGAACCCCGACGCGAAGGTGACCCAGACCTGCTTTGCCGTCCGTGCCCGCCATCGGGCCGTCCTGACGGGCACGCCCCTCGAGAACCGCCAGCTCGACCTATGGAGCATTTTCCGCTTCCTCCTGCCGGGCCTGCTCGGGTCGAGGTCTTCCTTCGAGGCGGCCCTGCACCAGGACCGGGAGGGAACGCTGTCCCGCCTCCGCGCCCAGCTCGCCCCGTTCATCCTCCGCCGCACAAAAAGCGAGGTGGCCCAGGAGCTGCCGCCCAAGGTCGAGATGGACCTCATCTGCCCGCTCACCGAGGTGCAGCGCTTTGAGTATGCGCGGATCTGCTCGGAGGGCCTGGCCCGTCTCGGCGACGACGTGGGGGCCGCCATGCGGGAAAAGTCCTTCGGCTTCCTGGCGCTGCTCACGCGCCTGCGGCAGACCTGCTGCGATCCCGACATGCTGCCCTGGCTCAAGGCCCCGCTGGAGGATTCGGGCAAGATCAACCTGCTCGTCGAGAAGCTCACCGAGATCATAGGTAGCGGCCACAAGGCCGTCATTTTCTCGCAGTTCGTCATGCTCCTGGACCGCGTGCGCGCGGCCCTCGTGAAGAATTTTCCGGACCTGCCCCGGTACGAGCTGACGGGCATGACGCTGGACCGGCAGAAGCCGGTCCAGAACTTCCAGGGGGCCCAGGGCGCGGCGGTCATGCTGGTCTCGCTCAAGGCCGCCGGCACCGGCATCACGCTCCACGCGGCCGACTATGTGTTTCTTCTGGACCCGTGGTGGAACCCGGCCGTTGAGGCGCAGGCCGTCGACCGGGTCCACAGGATCGGGCAGACGAACACGGTGTTCGTCTACCGCATGGTCACGGCCGGCACGGTCGAGGAGCGCATCCAGGCGCTCAAGGCGTCCAAGAAGGACCTTTTCGACAGGCTCATCAACGGGCTCGGCGGAGACTTCGACCTGAGCCAGCACTTCACCTCGCTGCGAAGCCTGGTCCAGCTGACCGCGCACGCGGAACCGGAGCAGCTCCAGTAGAAGGTCAGATCTCGTACAGGCCCGCGGGATCCCTGGGCTCGACGTCATGGACGCCGCGCTCGTAGAAAAGCCGGACTTCGGGCGCCTGGCCCGCGAGGAATCCCTGGGCCCTCAGGAGGGCCCGCCGGGTTGCGACCGTGGGGTTGGCCTCGGCGGGGAAGAAGTTCTCGGCCCCGATCTGGGCATAAAGCCCGCTCTTGCGGAGGACCGCGGTCACGTCGGGATTGCTTCCGCTCAGGATCAGCAGCCTTCCGGTCTGGCGCAGGTAGTCATGCAGGCTCTCCAGTGCCAGGACGGTCGAGGCATCGAGATGGCGGGCATTCTTCATGCGCAGGATGAAGACGCGGATGTTCCTGTCCTCGGCCATGCGTCGCACCTCGTCCTGGAACAGGTCGGCGGCCCCGAAAAACAGCTCCCCCTCCACGTGGATGATGGAAATCTGGGGGTCCGGCCGCTTGGCCGGGTCCGGCAGCTCGGCGAGGTCCCCCCGGGCGTTGATGCCGTACTCGACCAGGCTCGGCGTGCTCGTCTTTTGGAGGAAGAACGCCAGGGACACGCCGATCCCGACGTAGATTGCGGTGTCGAGCCGGAGCAGCAGGCACGCAGCGAGAGTGACCGCAAACACGACGGCGTCCGCCCGCGTGGACCTGCATGCGATGCGGATCTGGTGGCGGTTGATCATCTTGACGCCGACCCGGATCAAATGGGCGGCGAGCGCCGCCACCGGGATGTAGTTGAAGACGGGCGTCACGAACAGGAGGACGAGGAGGACGATCGCGCTGCTCATCATGGACGACATCTGGGAGACCGCGCCGCTCTGGTAGTTCACCGACGAGCGCGCGAACGACGACGAGCCGGGAACGGCGCCGAAGAGGGCGCACGCGATGTTGGCGGCGCCCATGCCGACCAGCTCCTGGTTCGGCTCAAGCTTCTGGCCGCTCTTGGCGGCGAGGCCCTTCGTGATCGAGGCGGCCTCGAGCATGCCGAGGATCGCGATGGCGAAGGCGGTGCCCACGAGGTCCGGCAGCATGTGCAGCTTCCGCGGGCCCAGGTGAAACCCGGCGAAGGCCGGGATCACGGCCTGCAGGGCCCCCTCGTCCTTCACCATGCGGAATGGCGCCGCCGGATGGACCAGGAGAAAGAGCCGGGCTGCGATCCCCAGGAGCGCGAGGCCGATCAGGGCCTCGGGCCACCTTGGTCGAAGGCGCCTGACCAGGGCGAAGATTGCCAGGGTCAGGGCGCCGATCGCAACGGCCCACAGCGCCGTGCCGCCGGTCGCGATGTCGCTCACGGCCTGCCAGACGTTCCGGCGAAAGTTCTGGCCAAGGAGCGCCTCGGTTCCGAGCAGGTTGTGGAGCTGGCTGGCGATCAGGAGCAGGCCGATCCCGGCGCTGTAGGCCACGACCACCGACCTTGAGATGAACTTGGTGATTTCGCCGAAGTTCAGGAGCCCGGCCAGCAGCTGGATCACCCCGATGAGAAAGCCGAGGTAGATCGCGAGCTGGAGCGGCTCGAGGCCGGTCGCGCCCGTGTGCGCCGCAATGAAGGCCGACACGATCAGGCTGATGGAACTCGTTGGACCGAAGACGTGGTGATGGGAGGAAAAGAAAAGGGCGCCGACAAAGCCGCCTATGATCACCGCGGCGATGACCGGGGTCGGCGGCAGGTTCAGGATCAGGGAGAAGCCGATCGCCTGCGGGATCGAGACCAGCGTCAGGGTCGCCCCGGCAAAGAGGTCCGCGCGGCACTTGGGCCAGGAGTACTGCCGAAGCTGGTCCACAAACGGGAACCTGACCCGGAACAGGTGCGCTCCGATTGCGGCCACCTCCCCGGAAAGCCCTGAGTCAATTTCATCCATGGAACGTCTCACCGTACCCAGGTGATCACGCCGCGGGCCGGACTTTCCGCAAGTGATTTCGACATGGGCGTCTTTCCCCCGTTTGGGCGCAAACCACGGTTTTCCGGCTTGTAACCTGAACGCCATGCAACCGTAACATACGGGGATCAAAATGGGGCTGTCGGCGCCTTCGAATACCCCGAACCAATAACATGATCCGAATCCTGCCCCGAATCGAGCTGCCCATCTCCATGAAAAAACCATCCCTGCTTGCCCTGCTGTTTGTCGCCTGCATCGCGCCGGCCTCCGCCCAGCTGCTGATCAACGGCGCCGGTGCGACTTTTCCCGCCCCGATCTACACGAAGTGGTTCGACGAATACACCAAGATCGACCCGACGGTGCGCTTCAACTACCAGGCCATCGGCTCTGGCGGCGGGCAGAAGCAGATCCTGGCCGAGACCGTGGACTTCGGAGCGTCCGACGGCCCGATGTCGGATGCAAACCTTGCCAAGGCCTCCCGCCCGATCTGGCACATACCGACCGTGGCGGGTGCCGTTGTCGTGAGCTACAACCTGCCCGGCGACCCGGCCCTCAAGTTGGACGGCGCCACGCTTGCGGCCATCTACCTCGGCAAGGTCACAAAGTGGAACGACCCGGCGATTGCCGGCCAAAATCCGGGTGTCGCGCTCCCCGACCAGGACATCCTGGTCGTACATCGCTCCGATGGCAGCGGCACGACCTTCATTTTCACCGACTACCTGAGCAAGGTGAGCCCCGAGTGGAAGGAAGGCGTTGGCAAGGGCGTGTCGGTCAGCTGGCCGACGGGGCTCGGCGGCAAGGGCAACGCCGGCGTCGCCGGCCAGGTCAAACAATCCCCCGGCGCCATCGGGTACGTCGAGATGGCCTATGCCCACCAGAACAGGCTTCCCTTTGCGGATCTCAAGAATACCGCCGGGAATTACGTCAAGGCCTCGATCAGCTCGGTGACCGCGGCCCTGGCCACGGCGACGATCCCGGACGACTTCAGGTTCTCCATGACCAACGCACCGGGCGAAGAATCCTATCCCATTTCCGGCGCGACCTGGATCCTCGTGTATTCGGAGCAAAAGGACCATGACAAGGGCCAGAAGCTCGTCCAATTCCTCACGTGGGCCTACACCGATGGCGAACGGATGGCCGCAGCGCTGGACTATGCGCCATTGCCGCCTGCGGTCGAGCAGAGGGCCCTCGACAGGGTGAACAGCATCAAGTACTGACCATGCCTTCGGCCCAGGCCAGCGTGCCCGTGCTTCCCCCGCTGGGATCGCGGGCGCCGGACTCCACCTTCAAGTGGGCGGCCTTCGCCGCGGCCCTGGTGATCCTGGCCCTGATCGCACTCGTGGGCCTGGAGCTGTACTACGGCGCGCGCCTGGCGATCGCGAAGTATGGCATCGGGTTCCTTGTCAGCTCGGCCTGGGATCCCGTCTCCGACCAGTACGGCGCCCTCCCGTTCATCTTCGGCACGCTGGTCTCGTCGCTCCTGGCGCTCCTGATCGCGGTTCCCCTGGGCGTGGCGACGGCGCTTTTCCTGACCGAGCTGGCGCCGTTTCGGATCCGCCAGCCGATCATCGTCATTGTCGAGATGCTCGCGGCCGTGCCGAGCGTGGTCTTTGGGCTATGGGGAATCTTCGTCCTGATCCCGTGGCTGCGGGACCACCTGTTCGTCTGGCTGAAGCACACCCTGGGGTTTCTACCCCTTTTCCAGGGACCGATCTACGGAGTGAGCATGCTCGCCGGCGGAATCATCGTGGCGATCATGATCCTGCCGATCGTCACCTCGATCTCCCGGGAGATCCTGCGCTCGGTGCCGGGCCTGCAGCGCGAGGCGGCGTACGCCCTCGGGGCGACCCGGTGGGAGGTGATCCGCATCGCGGTCCTCAGCTACGCCAGGCGGGGCCTCTTTGGCGCGGCGGTCCTGGGCCTGGGGCGGGCTCTGGGCGAGACCATGGCCGTCACCATGGTCATCGGCAACCGCCCCGAGATCAGCGCATCGCTTTTTGCGCCCGGCTACACACTGGCCAGCGTGATCGCCAATGAGTTCACGGAAGCGACGAGCGACCTGTATTTGAACGCGTTGTTCGAGCTTGGGCTCGTGCTGTTTGCGGTCACGATCCTCATCAATGTCGCCGCACAGCTGATGCTTCGCTCCATGGGGAGCGGGGGAGTCGCCAAAGTTCACTGACACGGACCCATGCCCGACGCCGTCGCACTTTCCAGCCCCTTTGCCCCGAGTCCCGCACGGGAGCGCTGGCGCAGGGCCAAGAGCGCCGGGATGACCGTCGTCCTGTGCCTTTGCGCGGTGGCGGTGATGGCCCCGCTGTTCCTGGTGGTTTACTTCCTGGTGCGACAGGGAGCCAGTTCGCTGGACTGGAACTTCTTCACCCAGCTGCCGAAGCCCGCGGGTGAATCCGGCGGAGGCATGGCCAACGCCATCGTGGGGACGATCACCCTTCTGGCGATGGCCGCCACGGTGGGCGTTCCCATTGGCGTTCTGGGAGGCATTTATCTCGCGGAATACGGCTCCGAGGGGGCAAACGTCTGGATACGCTTTGCCGCCGACGTCCTGAACGGCGTTCCCTCGATAATCTGGGGAATGGTCGTCTATCTTCTGCTCGTCGTTCCATTCAAGACATTTTCAGCCTATGCGGGCGGCGTCGCGCTCGGCCTGATGATGATTCCGCTCGTGATGCGCACCACCGAGGAGGTGCTCGTGCTCGTGCCGCAGAGCTACCGGGAGGCGGCCCTCGCGCTCGGCATAGCGCGTTGGAAGGTCATCGTGATCATCGTGCTCCGGACGGCGCTCAAGGGCGTTGTCACGGGAGTGCTTGTGGCGCTGGCGAGGGTGGCGGGCGAGACCGCGCCCCTTCTCTTCACGGCCCTCGGCAACAACTTCTGGAACCGGAGCCTTTCAGAGCCGATTTCGGCGCTGCCCCTGCAGATCTTTGCCTACGCGATCTCGCCCTATGACGACTGGCATCGCCAGGCCTGGGCGGGCGCCCTCGTTCTGATGGCCATGATTCTCGGCCTGAATATACTCGTCCGCCTGCTCTCCAATTGGCGCAACAACCAGTAAACCGCCATGCCCTCCATCTCCGAGCCCAAGACTGCCACGCCCTCCGCCAAGACCTTCACAGCCCCGGCCGCCGGTCAGCCCGTGGTCCCCTCCGCTCCGTCCGAGCCGGAGGATATCGCCTTCGACATACGGGACTTTTCGCTCTGGTACGGGACGAACCAGGCCCTGCACGGGATTTCAATCCGCATTCCGGCAAGGCGGGTGACCGCCATCATAGGGCCGAGCGGCTGCGGAAAATCCACATTCCTTCGCGCCCTCAACCGGATGCACGAATTGACGCCCGGCACCCGGCTCAACGGCTCCCTCCGGTTGTTCGGCGAGGATCTGTACGGCTCGCACGTCGAGCCCACCGTCGTCAGGCGCCGGGTGGGCATGGTGTTCCAGAAGTCCAACCCTTTCCCGACGCTTTCGATCAAGGAGAATGTGCTCGTCGGCCTGCGATTGAACGGAGTCAGCGACCGGTCCGTGCTCCAGCGCCGGCTCGAGGAGTCCCTCCGGCTCGCGGCCCTCTGGGACGAGGTCAAGGACGTGCTCGACCGCCCCGGGGTCAGCCTGTCGGGCGGACAACAGCAACGGCTCTGCATCGCGCGGGCCCTCGCGGTCCAGCCAGAGGTCCTCCTGATGGACGAACCCTGTTCGGCCCTGGATCCCCTGGCGACGGCGAAAATCGAGGAGCTGATCCAGACCCTGAGGGAGAACTTCACGGTCGTCATCGTGACCCACAACATGCAGCAGGCGGCGCGGGCCTCGGACCGGACGGCATTCTTTTACATGGGCAATTTGGTCGAGTACGATAATACCAGCAAAATGTTCACCAACCCGGGCAATCCCCAGACCGAGGCCTACGTCTCCGGCCGGTTTGGCTGAGCCGCCGGCCAACGCCCAACCCCGCCCACGCATGACCCACTACGCCGAAGAGATGACCCACCTCAGGGAAAGCCTTCTCGCCATGGCCAGCCACGCCGAATCCGCGGTCGCGCGGAGCATCCGGGCCCTCGTCGAGCGCGATGACGCCCTGGCGCGCCAGGTGATCCAGGACGACAACATCCTGGACAAGTTCGAGATCGAGATCGACGACACGGCCGTGCGCCTCCTGTCCAAGGCGCCCCTGGCGACCGACCTGCGGCTGACCACGGTCGGCATGAAGATCTCCCAGAACCTGGAGCGGGTCGGGGACGCCGCCGTCACTATTGCGCGGCGCGCGATCGACCTCGGGGCCGAACCCCAGCTCAAGCCCTACGTGGACATCCCCCGAATGGCCACCATGTCGCTGGACATGCTGCGCGACGCGATTGCCGCCTTCATCAACCGCGACCCGGACAAGGCGCGCAGCGTGGTCCCCCGCGACGGCGACGTCGACAACCTCAACCGGCAGCTGCACCGCGAATTGTCGAGCTTCATGGTCGAGCGCCCGGCGACCATCACCCGCTGCCTCCACCTGATGGTCATATCGAAAAGCCTGGAGCGCGTGGCGGACCACGCGACCAACATCGCCGAGGATGTCGTCTACCTGTACGAGGCGATCGACATCCGCCACACCGCGCCCAAGGCGCCCGAGGGCGCATGAAGGCCAAGATCCTCATCGTCGACGACGAGCCGGATGCCCTGGAAATCCTGGGCTTCAAGCTGCGCGAGGCCGGCTTCACGCCGCTGCTCGCCCGCGACGGGGCCAAGGCCCTGGTCGCCGCCAGGGACGAGCGTCCCGACCTCATCGTGCTCGACCTGATGTTGCCGGAAGTCGACGGACTCGAGATCTGCAAGATCCTGCGCCGCGACCCGCTGACCGCGACGGTCCCGATCATCATGCTTACCGCGCGGGCGGCGGAGATGGACCGGGTCCTTGGGCTTGAGCTCGGGGCGGACGACTACGTGACGAAGCCCTTCAGCCCCCGCGAGCTTGTCCTGCGCATCCGGAAGCTCCTGGTCCGCTCCCGTTCCGTCGAGGATGCAGGCGCCCACCTGCGGGCGGGCGAGATCGACATCGACGGCCCGCGCCACGTGGTGCAGGTCTCGGGCCGGCCGATTCCCCTTACGGCGACCGAATTCAAGCTTCTCGAGCTCCTGGCCCGGCGCCGCGGGCGCGTCCAGACGCGCGACCGCCTGCTCCAGGACGTCTGGGGTTATGAGAACCCGATCGACAGCCGGACGGTCGACACCCACATGCGCCGACTGAGGGAAAAACTTGGGATTGCGGCCCGTCACCTGGAGACCGTGCGCGGAGTCGGCTACCGGTTCCTGACGGAGGACTGAGGAGCCAATTCGCGTGACAACGGTTGCGATCCTGCTCCTGTTGGCCGCCGTCGCCGCGGCCCTTGGCTGGCGCCGGGAGCGGGCGCTCGGAGCCGGCGCGGGGGCGCGGCATCAGACCGAGCTGGCGAAGCAGCGGGCGCAACGGGATGCGGAGCTGGGTGAGCAGGCGCGGCGCACCGAGGCCCTTTTCGACCGGATGGTCGAGGGCCTGATCGTGACCGATGCCTTGGGCCGCATCAGGCTCGCAAACCGCGCCGCCGGGAACCTCTTTGGGTTCAAACTGCCGGCGGTCGGGCGCACCCTACTCGAGGTGACGCGCCGGCACGAGGTCGCGGCCGTGATCGTCCGGCTCCAATCTGAGGCGGAGGTGCTGGACCATGAGCTTCGCATCGAGGGGGCGGGGGCGCCGCGGTTCCTCCAGATCAATGCGCTGGCGCTGCGCGGCAGCCGCGGCGAGCGGGACGGGGCCATCCTGGTGTTCCACGACCTGACCCACCTCCGGCAGCTCGAGTCGGTGCGGCAGGAATTTGTGGCGAACGTCAGCCACGAGCTTCGCACCCCGCTGTCGCTGATCAAGAGCGCGACGGAGACCCTGCTCGACGGAGGGAGCAACGATCCCGTCGCCCTCGGCAGGTTTCTGGAGATCATCGACCGGCACGCCAACCGGCTTACGCTGCTGATCGACGACCTTCTTCTTCTCTCAACGCTGGACTCAGGCCGGATGAGGCTTCACCTCCAGCCGATGCCCCTGCGTTCCGCGGTGCAGGAGGTGATCATCGACTTCGAGGGCAGGGCCAAGGCACGCCGCATGGTGCTCAAGAACACCGTGCCCGAGGACCTTGTCGCCCATGCCGATCCCAGCCGGATCCGCCAGGTTCTTTCAAACCTGATCGACAACGCGATCAAGTACGGATGCGACGAGGGATCGACCGTCGTCGGCGGCGCCAGGCTGTCGGAAGGCCTGATCGAGATGAGCGTCAGCGATGACGGGCCGGGCCTGGCGCCGGAGGCGCAGGCGCGGCTATTTGAGCGGTTCTTCCGCGTGGACAAGGCCAGGTCCCGGGAACAGGGAGGCACAGGGCTGGGCCTCTCGATAGTAAAGCACGTCGTTCAGGCCCACGGGGGCGAAGTCCGCGTCCAGAGCGCGCCCGATGAGGGGACGACCTTCCTGTTCACCCTGCCGGCCCTCACCAACGGCCGTATCGACGACCAGGCCGCTACCAGGCACTCCACAGCCTGACCAGGAGATACCCAGTGATGCCGGTCGCGGGCAGGGTGAGGACCCAGGCCCATACGATCCGCTCGACGATGCCCCACTTGACCGCGCTCAGGCGTTTGGTCGCGCCGACGCCCATGATCGAGGTCGAGATGACGTGGGTGGTCGAGACGGGGATGCCCAGGGTCGACGCGCCGTAGATCACGAGAGAGGCGGTGGTTTCTGCAGCGAAGCCGTTCACAGGCTGGAGCTTGACCATCTTCTGGCCCATGGTGCGGATGATGCGCCATCCACCCGCGGTTGTGCCGGCGGCCATGGTCAACGCACAGGCGACGATGACCCAGAGGGGAACCGCCTTTATCTCGGGCACTTGAAGGAATCCCGCCCACGCCGGGACGTGGAGAAAAATACCGGCCTGTGTGGCCGTGAACAGGGTGAGCGTGATAATCCCCATGGTCTTCTGCGCGTCATTGGAGCCGTGGCTGAAGCCCATGAAGCCGGCGCTCACGAGCTGGGCCTTGCCAAAAATCCGGTTCACCGTACGAGGGGTCAAGCGACGAAGCACCATATTCAGGAAGGACATGACCAGGACGCCCCCCACGAAACCAAGCAGCGGAGACACCAGCATCGGGAGGACGATCTTCGGCCACAGCCCGGTCGACCACTTCAGGACGTTCCAGTTGCCGCCCGCAGTGGCCAGGGCTGCCCCGCAGAGGCCGCCGACCAGGGCGTGGCTCGAGCTGGACGGGAGGCCCAGCCACCACGTGAGGAGATCCCATACGATCGCGGCCAACAGGGCGCACAAGACCGTGTGCATGGTCACGACGTGCGTGTCCACGAGGCCCTTTCCGATCGTCGAGGCAACGGCCGTGCCCGCGAGCGCGCCAGCCAAGTTGCCGACCGCGGCCAGCAGAATGGCCTGGCGGGGCGTCAGAACCTTAGTCGAAACCACCGTGGCTATGGCATTGGCGGCGTCGTGGAACCCGTTGATGTACTCGAAAACCAGCGCGGTCACCAGGACGACCAGGAAGAGCGTCATGGTCAGGATAGCTTCAATGCGATCCCAACGACAACGTTCCCCGCGTTCCTGCACCGGTCGACCGCCTGCTCGACCATCTCGTAGATTTCTCCTAGGATGACCAACTCCTTGGTGTCGCAGGGGCCCTGGTAAAGCTCCTTGAGCTGCCCGAGCATCACCTTGTCCGCCTCCCCCTCAGCGAATTGCAGCCGGTCGTTGGCCTCGCGGATCTTGTCGAGGCTGGGTCCATGGCGAAGTTGCTTTACCATGAACTCAACGACCTCGGCAGCCTGCTGCATGAGCTCGGCCTGGCGCGCAAAGGCGGCCTGCGGCACGCGACCCGGATAGATGGAGAGCCGCTCGACGATCTTCTCGACCTGTTTTGGGATCCGATACAGTGCGAACGACAGTGCCTCGATGTCCTCGCGCTCGATCGGCGTGATGAAGGTCCGGCTCAGGGCCTCGATCATGGTCTGGCGGATGCGCTTCTCCTTGCGCCGGGAGTGGACGAGTTCGTCGAGATTGGAAGTGGGACCGTCGGCGGCGATAGTCTGGAGGTAGCGGCTGAAAAGGCCGACGCTGGCCCTGGCCTCCTCCGCCCCGGCCTCAAGGAGGTCGAAGAACTGGTCATCCTTGCCTAGCAGCTTTTTAAGGGAGAACATGAGTGGAAATCCTGCGACTTGTGCGGGTCCTGGTTCGCTGCAAGTCGTTGCCGCCGGAGCCTTATCTTGCAACCCCCAAACCGGCCCGAAGCCGGTTCCAAAGGATCCCCAGGCCCTCGTGGGCGGCCCACGTGCTTCGCTCCAGCGACTCGATGTCCCAGCCAAAGTCCTCCAGACGCAGCCGGGGGTCCATCTTGGCCATCGTGTCGGCGGGGCACGGGAGAGCGTCCACCCCGGCGGCGAGAAAGAGACCCTCGGCCCGAGGCATGTGCCAAGCCGAGGTCACCAGCGCCACCCGGGCACTGCCGACGAGCGCCTTTACGGCCCGGGACTCATCGCCGGTGTCGTGCGCGTCGGTGACCAGCAGGATCCGCTCTGCCGGCACTCCCAGGGACTCCGCTGCCGCCGCAAGCACCGCGGCATGCGTGGGCATGCCGGTTTCGCCCGGGCCGCTGACGATCAGCTGTGCGGCCGGGAGGACCCGAAGCAGCCGAACCGCCTCGCTGATGCGGCCCAGGGCCGAGCTCGACAGCTTGCCCAGTGCCGGCAGCGCCGGGTCGTCGGTGTGCCCGCCGCCAAGCACCACGACATACCGGCAGGCAGCGAGCGAGGGCGGGGGTGGCTTCCCGGCGCGCAATTCCGGAATCGCCGGAAATCGGGACTCCAGGGGGCGCAGGAGCTCGACGCTCACCATCCTGTTGCCGAGGAGGAGCACCAGGAGGAGGGCGGCGCCGACGAGAGCTCGCCCGAGGCGTGCGGCCCTGGGAAACCGGAGGAGCCACCAGCCAACCGCGGCGACGGCCAGGCAGGCCGGCACGGGCATCAGCCAGTACGAGATGATCTTTTTCAGCAGGAATGGAATGCCGGCCAGCATCGCGACTTTTTCCGCGCTGTTAAGTTTTAAGTTTGAATCGCGGCCCGACTCGGGCGATCTGGAGGCGCCCCTCCCCATGAAATGGACGATCCTATGCCTTGTCGCCCTGGCGGTCGCGCGGGCCCATGCCGCCGATCCGTACGAGATTGCGGTCATCCCCAAGGGGACGACCCATGAATATTGGAAGGCGCTTCACGCGGGCGTGAACAAGGCGGCCCGGGAGCTCAACTCTGCGGGGATTCCGGTCGCCATCATCTGGAAGGGCCCCCTGCGCGAGGACGACCGCGAGCAGCAGGTGCAGGTGGTCGAAAACTTCATAGGGCGCCAGGTGAGCGGCATCGTGCTCGCCCCCCTGGACAATCGCGCCCTGGTGGCCCCGGTGGAGGAGGCGGTCGGTGCGAGGATTCCTGTCGTGATCATCGACTCCGGGCTGGATACAAAGGCCCTCTCCAGCTTCATCGCGACCAACAACCGCGAGGGCGGACGGATCGCCGCCCGAAGGCTGGGGAACCTCCTGGGCGGCAAGGGCCGCGCGATCATGCTCCGCTATGCGGTGGGGTCGAACAGCACCGAGGAGAGGGAAGCCGGGTTCCTGGAGGTGATGCAGCGGGAGTTTCCCGGCATCGCGCTCCTGTCGACGGACCAGCATGCCGGCGCCACCCGCGATACGGCCCGGCGCGTGGCCGAGACCCTGCTGGACCGCTACGGCCGGGAGGTCGACGGGATCTTCGCCAGCAATGAGTCCGCGAGTTCGGGCATGCTCCTTGCCCTTCGCGACGCGGGCCTCGCCGGCGGCCGCGTGAAATTTGTGGTGTTCGACTCGGGCGATCTCCTGAACGCCGGCCTGAAGTCGGGCGACATTCAGGGCCTGGTGGTCCAGGACCCGGTCAAGATGGGATATCTCGGGGTGAAGACGGTTGTGTCCGTCCTGCGCGGCGTGGCGGTCCCCGCGGCCATCGACACCGGCGTGGGCCTGGTGACGCCGGAGAACATGAACGAGCCGGCCATGGCGGCGCTGCTCTATCCTCCGGAGGAGTGACTGGATGCTGCGTCTGACTGGGATCCGAAAGGCCTTCGGCGCCACCCAGGCGCTTAGGGGCGTCTCGCTGGAGCTTGAGAAGGGAGAGGTGCATGCGCTGATCGGTGAGAACGGCGCAGGGAAAAGCACGCTGATGAGGATCCTGAGCGGCGCCTGCAGTCCTGACGGCGGGACCATGGAGCTTGACGGGCGGCCCTATGTGCCGGATGGGCCGCAGGGCGCGAGGGCGCAGGGCGTGGCCATGATCTACCAGGAGCTGAACCTCGCGCTTCACCTGAGCCTCCAGGAGAACATCGTCCTCGGGGATGAGAGGGCGAGGTTTGGCTGGATCGACAGGCGCGCTTGCCGGGCCCGCGCGGTCGCGGCCCTCGCGCAGCTCGGCCATGGCGATATGGACCCGGACAGGCCTGCCCGAGCGTGCTCGGTCGCCGAGCAGCAGATTGCCGAGATCGCACGGGCCCTGTTGGGAAGGCCGAAGGTCCTGATCATGGACGAGCCGACGAGCAGCCTGACGCAGGCCGATGCGGAGCGTCTGTTTGCAGTCATCCTTCGGCTCCGAGCCCAGGGCGTGAGCGTGGTCTACATAAGCCATTTCCTGGAGGAATGCGGGCGCGTGGCCGACCGCTATACGGTGATCAAGGACGGCGAAACGGTGGGAGGCGGACGGATGCAGGACGCCGGCATCGGCCATTTGACGAGGCTCATGACGGGCAGGGAAGTCCGGGAGTTATATCCCAGGACGAGCCACTCCCCGGGCCCCGTCATCCTCCGCGCGGAGTCCGTCTCGTCGCCTCCGCGCCTGCGCCGTGCGAGCCTGTCCCTGAGGGCCGGGGAAATCCTCGGCCTGGCGGGTCTGATCGGGGCCGGGCGGACGGACCTGCTTCGGACCATGTTCGGGCTGGACCGTCTTGCGTCCGGCGAGGTTTGCATCGTGGGCTCGCCGGCCGCGCGGGCCACCCCGGGGAATCGGTGGCGGCAGGGCGTTGGCCTGGTGAGCGAGAACCGGAAGGAGGAGGGCCTGATGCTGAACCGGTCGCTGGCCGACAACCTCACGCTCACAAAGATGGGGTCCTTTGGGCGGCTTGGCGCGGTCAGCGCGAAGCGGCAGCAGGCCGCAGCCCGGCGATGGATCGATGCCCTGGCGATCAAGTGCCGCGGGCCCGCCCAGCTCGCCGGGGAGCTTTCCGGGGGCACGCAGCAGAAGATCGCCCTGGCGCGGCTTCTCGAGCACCCGGCCAGGATTTTCCTGCTCGACGAGCCGACGCGCGGAATCGACGTCGGGACCAAGGTCGAAATCTACCGCATCATCGGGGAGCTGGCCGCGGCGGGGAAGGCCGTGCTCGTGGTGAGCTCGTACCTTCCGGAACTCCTCGGGCTGTGCGACACGATCGGCGTCATGGCCCGCGGAGACTTGGTCGATGTGCGCCCCCGCGGGCACTGGACCGAGGAGGAAATCCTCCGGGTGGCGACGGGGAGCTGAACGCCGAACCGCAATGAAACTCTCCCCAAGATTCCGGAGCCTGCTGGTCAGGATCGGCCCCTTCCTCGGGCTGATCCTCGTGATCGCGCTCTTCTCCCTTCCCGAGGAGACCCGCGGGTATTTCCTCACCTACCATAACTTCAAGATCATCTTCACCCAGACCGTGATCGTCGCCATTGGGGCGCTCGGCATGACCCTGGTGATCATTAGCGGCGGCATAGACATCTCGGTCGGATCCGGGATCGCGCTCTCGAGCGTCGTCGGCGCACTCCTGATCCAGCACGGATGGGGCACGGTTGCGGTGGTCGTCGGCACCGTGGCCTCGGGCGCCCTCCTCGGGCTCGCCAACGGCTCGGCGATCGCGGGCCTCCGGATGACACCCTTCATCATCACCCTCGGTATGCTAGGCGTTGCCCGCGGCGTCGCCAAATGGCTCGGCGACAACCAGACGGTCAACTACGACGCGTCGCCGATCAACGGGTGGATGACGACGGCGAGTCCGTTCAGCCACTCGCTGCCGCCGGGCGTGTGGGTGGCGGTCGCGCTTGCCGTCCTCACGGCGTGGATCCTCCGGAGCACCGTCCTGGGCCGCCATATCTTCGCCTTGGGCTCCAACGAGTCCGCGGCGCGCCTCTGCGGAGTCCCGACGACCCGGCTCAAGGTGACGGTCTACGTCCTGGCGGGGTGTTTCACCGGGCTTGCCGGCCTCTTCCAGCTGTCGCGGCTCCGGCAGGGCGATCCCACGGTGGCGGTGGGTCTCGAGCTGGACATCATCGCGGCCGTGATCATCGGCGGCGCGAGCCTGAACGGGGGCGTGGGTGGCGTGCTCGGGTCGATGATCGGGGCCCTGATCATGTCCGTTCTCCGCAACGGCTCCCAGCAGATGGGATGGCCGACCTACTTTCAGGAAATCATCATCGGGCTGGTGATCATCGCCGCGGTCTTCGTCGACCGCCTCCGCCAGGGAAAGGGGTCAGGCTGATAGGAACGGCTCGTTCGGGCGGATCGAGGTAGGGACGGGCGGCCCGCCCGTCCGGATCCCCTTTCGGGCTTGTCTGCAACCTTTGGACTCATCTTGGAAGGCTCCATTTGCCCGGGGTTTTCGAATGACCCGAAGGTTAGCCCGAACGCGCGGGCCGCGCGTCATCTACCCGTCTCCCCGTCAGCCTGGCCCCTCTAGTCTCAGACGTTCGCCTCTTTAGTGGGCCGCTTGCCAAAAGACCTCGATAGGTAACTCGAATAGTCGGGGATCTTCCGCTCGTAGTTGTTCTCGAGAAGGGGCGACGAGATCATGAAGTCCGCCGTCGCCCGGTTGCAGGCGCACGGAATATTCCAGACCACGGCGAGGCGCAGCAGCGCCTTGACGTCCGGGTCGTGCGGCAGGGGCGCGAGGGGATCCCAGAAGAAGATCAGCGCGTCGATCTTGCCCTCCGAGATCATGGCCCCCAGTTGCTGGTCGCCGCCGAGGGGGCCGCTCTGCATCCGGATCACCGGGATGCCGAGTTCCTTCTCCAGGAGCTTGCCCGTGGTCCCCGTGGCGAAAAGCGTGTGCCGCGAGAGCGTTCCGCGGTTGAATCTCGCCCATTCCGCCATGTCCCGTTTCAGGTGGTCGTGGGCGACGAGCGCGATGTTCCTCTTGATGGGTTCCGGGGCCTTGGTCTCCATGGTTTCCATGGGATGAGCCTGCTGCGCGGGGAGAAGGCCCGCAAGAACTCTTGCCCGGGCAGGGCCCATCGCTACGCTCCGCCCGTGCACAACCTACCCCTGTTTCGCACGCTTTGGTGCGCGCTGGTTCCAACCCTCGGCTCGATTGTGGCGGCCGGAGCCGCTGAGCCCGCCTCGCTGGGCCAGTTCGACGGCCAGGCCGACATCGGCGGAGTGAAGACGCCGGGCGCCGCCTGCTATGACCCCGACCGGCAGGAGTTCGTCGTCCAGGCCTCAGGAACCAACATGTGGGTCGACCACGACGAGTTCCACTACGTGTGGAGGAAGATGAAGGGCGACTTTATCGTCCAGGCGACGGTCGACTTCGTGGGCGAGAGCAAGGAGGCCCACCGGAAGGCGGGCATCATCGTCCGCTCAAGCCTCGATCCGCGCTCGCCCCACGTGAACGCGTGCAGGCATGGCAACGGTCTCGCGGCGCTCCAGTCCCGGAGGACCTCCGGCGCCACGACGGAGTCGGACGCCTTTACGCTGAAGGCCCCGAATGTGATCCAGCTCGAGAGGCGCGGCGGGACGTACCTCATGTCCGCGGCCAGGTTTGGGGACACGTATACCACCAAGCAGCTCTCCGACGTGGACCTGGGCGACGAGGTCTATGTGGGCATCTACGTGTGCGCCCACAACAACAACGCGGTGGAGAAGGTCGCGTTCAGCAATGTGAGGATCTCCCGCCGTGCGCCGGCAAGCCTCGTTCCCTACCGCGATTACCTCGGCAGCGACCTCGAGCTTCTCGATACGATCTCGGGCGCCCGGAAGGTGATCTACCATACCGACGACTCGCTTCAGGCCCCGAACTGGACGCCGGACGGGAAGGCTCTGCTCTACAACCGCAACGGGCGGATGTACCGCTTCGACCTCGCCTCCGGCCAGCCGAGCGTGGTCGACACCGGAGCTGCGATCCACTGCAACAATGACCATGCGCTCTCCCTCGACGGGAAGTGGCTCGGCATCAGCAGCCACGCCAATGAACCGGGCAATGCCTCGCTCGTCTATACGTTGCCGGTGGGCGGGGGCACCCCTGTCCGGATCACGCCAATCGGCCCCTCCTACCTGCACGGCTGGTCGCCCGACGGCAAGTACCTGGCCTTCACCGGCGCGCGCAACGGCGACTACAACATCTACCGCGTCCCCGCCGCGGGCGGGCCCGAGGAGCGGCTGACGACGACGAAGGGCCTGCTCGACGATGGATCGGAGTACACGCCGGACGGCAGCTGGATCTATTTCAATTCGGACAGAACGGGGCGGATGCAGGTCTGGAGGATGCGCCCGGACGGCAGGGACCAGGAACAGGTCACCTTCGACGAGTTCAACAATTGGTTCCCCCATGTGTCCCCGAACGGAAAGTCGATCGTGTTCATCAGCTTTGGGCTGGATGTCCCAGCCGGCTCGCACCCTTTCTACCAGCCCGTGTACCTGCGCCAGATCCCGATCGCAGGCGACGAGAAGCCGCAGGTGATCGCGTATCTCTACGGCGGGCAGGGGACGATCAACGTGAACTCCTGGTCGCCCGACAGCCAGACCCTCGCCTTCGTCAGCAATTCGGATAAGTTGTAGATCAGGCTCAGAACCGTCCCGGTTTGGAACGCCCAGATCGAGGCAGGGACGCGTGGCTCTGTCCGCGTTTGGAGGTAGGGACGCCCGGCCCGGGCGTCCGGGCCGGGCGTCCGGGCCTTTCGACCCTCGTAGGTCAGCGAGCTTGCTCGCGCCTTCCCGGAGCGCGAGCAAGCTCGCTGACCTACGACGGACCCTGCCTCGTCAGTTGAACGACCCCTTGTGCTGGCGGCGGAAGATCAGGAGGAACAGGAATATTCCGAAAAGGATTACAGGCAGGATCGCGACCTGTCCCAGGATGTGAAGACCCGCGTCCGCTTGGATCTTACTCCAGATTGCGGCGAGGTCCGACCCCGGGACGGCCGACTTCAGCGCCTCCGCCGAAAAGCTCGCGGGCGTCCGCAGGATTATTCCCTTGTCGTAGTAGTGCCCGATCCTTGGAAGAACCCAGCTCGAGCTGAGCATTCCCGCTCCGCCCATGATGGCGAGGCCAAGAGCTCCGGTCTTCGGGAAGTTCTCATTCGTGTAGCCCAGCATGGTGGGCCAGAAGAAGCACACGCCCAGCGCGAAGATTGTTGCCCCCACATAAAGGAGGGCCCCGGACGAGTGGCTCATGACATAGAGCCCGGCCACGCTCAGGGCCGCGCTCGCGAGCAACGTGCCCAAGGGCGACAGGCGGTGCACGAAGGGGCCGGCGCACTGACGGCCGACCGCCATCAGGCCGGTGATCCAGGCGAGCACCAGCAGGCCCGGCACGCCTGCGTTCGTGAGGATATTTGGAATCCACTGCTCCGGCCCGAATTCCGTGGAGGCCGTCAGGAGCATGCAGACGACCATGAGCAGGAACCAGGGGTTCAAGCAGGCCAGGAACATTCCGCCGGCCGACACGCCCTTCTGTACACGCTCGGTCTGGGGGAAGGCCTGCCCGCGGAACAGCAGGCCGTAGATCGCGAGCGGAACAAGCATGCTCGCGAAGTGAACCTGCCAGCCGAGCCCGATCGCCGACATGAAGTAGGCGACGAGGCTTCCAATGACGATTCCTCCCGGGAACCACACGTGAAAGTGGTTCAGCCTGGTTGTCTTCTCGGTCGGATACAGGGTCGTGATCAGCGGGTTGCAGGCGGCCTCGACCGACCCGTTCGCGATCCCGAACAGCAGGGTCCCCACGTAGAGGCTCGAGAAGTTCCAGGCGAGCACCGTAAGCAGGATCCCGGCGAGGTGGCCCGCGAAGGCCAGGCCGAGGATCCGCCTCATCCCGAGCGCATCGCAGAGCGGTCCGCCGATGACCACCGCCAAGGTGAAGCCCCAGAATGCCGTCCCGTCGATCAATCCCACCTGGTAGTTGGACAAGTGAAACCGGGCGGCCCAGGAGGCCGCCGCTCCGCCGCGGATGGCGAAGGACATGGCTGTGACGACAAGCGCGATGCGACTCGCCGTGAAGAGACGGGAGGGATTCATGCGGGGTATTGGGGTAAGGCGAAAGCCGGTATCAGAGCTTCAGCGACTTGACGTAGGCCGCGCTCAACGGGATGTCCTCGGCCGGGGAGACCGACTCGTCCTCGATGAAGTACCACTGGACGCCAATGGACTGCGCCACCTTGAACACCGAGGGCCAGTCGACCTGGCCTGTGCCGACGGGAACATCATCCGTGGCGGGCGCCTTGCCCGTGTAGATCCCAGTGGGCGCCCCTTTCCTGATATCCTTGACGTGCATCATCTTCCATCGGTCCGGATACTTCTCAAGGAGGCGGACTGGATCCTGTCCGCCATGGGTCGCCCAAAATACGTCCATCTCGAAGCAGACGAGCTCGGGCTGGGTGGAGCGCACGATCACGTCGAAGAGAGTGTCCCCGTTTGCGTCGGGCCGGAATTCGTAGCCGTGGGGATGGTAGCCATACCGGATTCCCGCCGCCTTGAACGCAGCTCCCCAGGTATTGAAATCCGCAGCCGCCTTCTGCGCCTGTTCCAGCGTGAAATCGCCGGCCCCGTGCGGAATCCACGGCGTGATCACGTAGTGGACCCCCAGGGCCCTGGCCTGGGCCACCATGGCGGGCAGGTTGGCTGCAAGCTGATCGTACCCAATGTGCATGCTTAGCATCTTGAGGCCGAGCGACGCGAGCTTGGCGTTGTACGCCTCCGGGGTCACGCCGGGGTCAAGGACGCCGCCCTCGACGTAGGTGAAACCAAGGGCCCGCGACTGATCCAGCACCGGGCTCCAGCCAGCCCGCATCTTCGTCAGCCTGAGGCTCCAGAGCTGCAGGCCGAGATGGTCGGCCACGGGGGTTGCGGACGCGACGAGAGCGGACAGGAATGCAAGCAACAGGGTTTTCATTCAAAGGCCTCCGGTGGGGAATCCGGGGCCGGGCGAAGCCAATCCATCACCGGGGCGAAGTCAACCGCCGACGGTGACCGACATGTCCGGGATGGGATTGCCCTCGCTCCGGAGGCTTGCTGCGTACTGCGTCAGATTGTCGACACGCGTGGCATAGTCCCGGGTTGCTCGAGGTATCCGGCCGGAGAGCACTGCGTGCGTCCCGCTGTTCCACGCGGCCGCAATGTTCCACGCGGTTGCCGAGATCCCGTGGGAAACAAGCTGGCGGACGATCTTGATGAAGTGCCGCACGGCGACCGCGTCGGACGCTTTCGTTCCCGCCTCGGACGCCGGTGCGTCGGTATAGTGGCGCCATACTTCGGGGCGAAACTGGTACGGGCCGACTTCACCGCCCCGCCCCTTGGGGCAGTCGTACCTGTCCCCGGACTCGACCTGGCGGATGGCGTAGAGAAAATCGGCGACCGGGGGAGGCGACGCGGCATTCCCTGCGGCGTTCAGCCCGGCGCCGACCGGAAGTATCAGCAAAAGTATTTTTGGATTCATTCGTCTTGTTGGTGTGGTGCCACTGTGAGGTTCCTCCCCTCCCATCTGTTCCGGGAACGGGCAGCGGAGGAGAGGGGGGAGGGCGGCCGGCCGAGGAGGGCACCGGAAAGCGTATGCATCAACACGCTGATAACGAAATGGTTGCAGACATCCGTTTCTTTTTCGCGGTGTTGTTCCCGGAAATTTTGAATAATTCCGCCGCCCCGTGAACGACCCAAACAAACGCCATCTGCTCGTCGACGGCTCGAACATCATGCATGCGTGGCCGGAGTTGCGCACACTTCTGGCAAGGGACCGCAACGCCGCCCGTTCCCGCGTCTCCCTTGCGGTGGCGCCGCTTCACGACATCGAGCACGTGCGCGTGACCCTGGTCTTCGACGGCAGCGGCGACAAACTGGCCGCGGAACTTCCCTCGGGGCAGGCGACCTTTGCGCACCTGCACACGCCGGCCGGCACCAGCGCCGACGAGGTCATAGTCCAGCTTGTGAGGCAGTCCAAGGCTCCGGAACGTTGCCTCGTTGCAACCGACGACCGGGGCGTGCGGGCGGCGATCGAGGGGCTGGGGGCGGCCGCGATCTCAGCCGCGGACCTAGCGGGCTGGGCCCGGAGGGCCGCCGAGCGGCAGGTCGCCCAGGTGGCCCACCTGGGCCGCGCAAACGACAAGGGGTGGCGCAGGGGGCCCTGCTAGCCCGCCTTGGCGATCGCCGGCGCTCCGAACACGATCTGGCGCACGTTGTCGAGGGCCGTCTTGGTCTCCTCGACGCACATCTTGTACTCGACCTCGTTCAGCTTCGCGTGCTCGAGCTTGGCCTCAAACCCCTCCCAGCACGGTTCCTCGCCCTCGAGGCCGTAGCCGAGATCCTGCGTGATCCGTCCCGCGATGTTGAGGGCAAAGGCCGAGATGCCGCCCATGGGCTCGCTCTCCGGGCGGTAGTGCTGGCGCACCGCGGCCCCGGTTTCTCCCGAGAAGTTCCAGCCCTTGAGGAGGACCGCGGCGATGGCCGCATTGTCGCAGCCGAAGTTTCTGATCTCCCACTCGATGAGCGGCTCCGTCCCCGGCAAAAACGGCTTCGGGGTGGGTCTTTCCTCGGAGGCAAGCCGGTCGAGGACGATCTTCCCGATCGAGCGCATCAAACCGATCGTGTAGGAAGACCGCGGATTCAGGCCGACATACTGTGCGATCGACTCCATCGCGAGGGCGCTGCAGAGGAAGTTGTCCCAGAGCCTGTCCGCCTTGTACCCGTAATAATGAAGGTCGGCACTTACGATCTGGGACGCGACGGTCAGGCCCACCACCTTGTAGATCTCATTGTAGCCGACGCAGCCGACTGCGTCCTCCATGGACGTGCGCGGCGAGGCTGACCCGTAGAAGGGACTGTTGCTGATCCGCAGGATCCGAACCGAAAGGGCGAGGTCGCGCTTGAGAAGGGCGCAAATGTCCTGCAAGTCGGAGTCCGAATTGGCCAGCATGCGCTGGAGCTTGCCGAGTACGGCTGGCGTTGTTGGCAGCTTTTGGGCCACGCGAAGGATGGCCTCACGGGACGGTGCGGCAGCAGGCATGCGCCCAGACCATCGGCACAAGAGGGAGAAAAGTTTAGGAGTATCGCTCAGCCGACCGTCACGAGAAAGGAGCCGTCGAGCCTCTTCGACAAATCCACCGGGTCGCCGACTGAAACCGAGCCGTGCGGCACTTGGTAGGCCCAGACGTCGAAGTAGGAGAGGTCGGCGGCGCCGTAGATCGTGGAAAACGCGCCGTCCACCGCGTCCAGCCCGCTGGCCAGCTTCACCCGGCCGATCCGGGGGGCGTTGTACCGGGCGTCATAGGCGCACCACGCCCCGCCCAGGTAGACCTCGACATAGGCATGAAAATCCATCGGGGACCCCGGATCGACCCATCCGATGTCCGGCAGGTGGCCGGTCACATAGCGGGCAGGCAGGTTGAAGGCCCGGCACAGCGCGATCACCACGTGGGAGAAGTCGCGGCAGACCCCGTAGCCGCGCGCGATCACCTCCGAAGCCGATATGTCCGGGCGGCCTGAGCCGAAGCGGTACTCGATGTTGTTGTGCACCCAGTCGCAGATCGCCTGCACCCGCTGCTGGCCCGGCGCAAAGTCCCGGAACTTCTCCCAGGCAAGGTTCAGGAGCTTGTCCGAGTCGCAGTAGCGGCTGGGGAGCGTGTAGCGCAGGGCGTAGCCTGGCAGGGACTCGGTCGGCAGCTGGGCGCCGCCGCCATGGTCATTGACGTCCGGGACGGCGCGCACCCGAACGAGGGCGTCGTGCCTGATGTCGTGGGAACCCGGCCTGAGCACGACGCGGTCGATCCGGTTGCCAAACGCATCCAAAAACTGCTCAGACGACAGGCTGTCGCCAAACACGATCCTCTCCTGTTCCACGGACTGGCCCGGATCCGCCCGCGGTCTCAGGTTCAACAGCAGGGTCGTGTCCGCCTTGGCCGTGTAGCGAAGGAGGCATCCCACCCGGACGGTCAGCTTCAATTCCTGAGGAAGTTGGTTTCCCATGTTGTTGACCCAATGCTCGAAGGCCGGGGGCCAGCAGGAACTACGCCCCAAACGGACGAAGTTGCAACACCCTGTCAGGCAACGGTCACCTCAATCTTGGCCGCCTCCGGAAGACCCAGCGTGGCCTCGCCGGTGCGCAAATTGCAATGCATCACGCCGCTGGTGAGGTTTCGATCCAGCACCCGGACCCTGGCTCCGGGCTTGAGCCCCGCCCGCTGGACGTACTCAAGGAAGGGGGCGCTCTGGTCGAGGATGCGCTCGACCCGGTGGAATTTATCCAGCTGGCAGGTCGCAAGCGTCACATGCCTGCCGCGGTCTATCCGGGGCGACTTGACGCTGGGTATGGGGTCCCCGTGAGGGTCGGCCGCGGGGTGGCCCAAGAGGTTGTCGATCCGGTCCAGAACCCGGTCGGAAATCGCATGCTCCAGGGTCTCGGCCTCCTCGTGGACCTCCTTCCAGTCCATCTTCAGGACCTGGACCAGGAAGGCCTCGACCAGCCTGTGCTTGCGCAGGACGGCCAGCGCATGGGCGCGCCCGTCCTGGGTCAGGCGAACGCCCTCCCTGGGAAGGTGGTCGACCAGCCCCTGGCCCGCGAGGGACTTCACCATCGTGGTGATCGTCCCGGGGGTTACGCCGAGCGCCTCGGACAGCGCGCCGGTCGGCACGATGGCCCCCTCGGCGGACGAACGGACGAGGATCGCCTTGAGGTAATTTTCAACGGTGCTGGTCGGCATCAGGACAGATAATACCAAGGGGACTTTGGGGACAATCGAATAATATTTTTGACTATTCAAACTCAATATTTCTATAAACCATAATAATGGATTTCCGCAGCCCGCCGCAGACGCCTCCCGGAGAGCCTCCCGAGACCCCCGGATCGAGGGTGTCGCTCGACGGATACCACGCCAGCGTGGCCGTGCCGCCCGCCTCCGCGAAGCCGTGGCGCCAGTACCTGGCCTTTGCCGGCCCCGCCCTGCTCGTGAGCGTGGGCTACATGGATCCGGGCAACTGGGCCACGGACCTCCAGGCCGGGGCCCAGTTCAAGTATGAGCTGCTCTGGGTCGTGGCGGTCTCGAGCGCGATGGCGATCTTCCTCCAGGTCATTTCGGCGAGGTTGGGAATCATCACGGGCAGGGACCTGGCCCAGTGCTGCCGCGACTTCCTCCCCGCGTGGACCCGCTGGCCCAATTACCTCAGCTGCGAGGTCGCCATCGCGGCCTGCGACCTGGCGGAGGTTCTCGGGAGCGCAGTTGCGCTGCACCTGCTCTTCCCCCGGCTCTCACTCCTCGCCGCGGTCCTCATCACGGCCTTTGACGTCCTGCTGCTCCTTTCCCTGCAGCGATTCGGCATGCGGCTGATCGAGGCCGTGGTCCTGGTGCTGATCTCCACGATCGGGGTTTGCTACTTCATCGAGATCTTCGTCCTTCCCCAGACGCAGCCGGACTTTCCCGAGATGGCCCGCTGGCTGTTCGCGCCCGACCTGCACTCCTTCATCGGGAGCAACGACCTGGTCCTGCTGGCGATCGGCATCATCGGGGCCACGGTGATGCCCCACAACCTCTACCTCCATTCGGCCCTGGTCCAGTCCCGCCGGATCGGGAAGGACCCGAAGTCGATTCGCCAGGCCGTCCGCTACAACACGCTGGACACCTCGATCGCGCTCTCGGTCGCGTTCTTCGTCAACGCGGCCATCCTGGTCCTTGCCGCCGTGGTCTTCTTCGGCCACGACAAGGTGACCCTCTCCTCGGGGCAGGTGATCGCCTTCAACTCCGACTCGGACTGGATCCAGGTCGCCTACGTCACGCTTGCCCCGCTGGTCGGCAAGGTGGCCGCAAGCTTCCTGTTCGCGATCGCCCTGCTGGCCAGCGGCCAGAGCAGCACGATCACCGGCACGCTGGCCGGCCAGGTCGTGATGGAGGGGTTCATGAACTGGCGGATTTCGCCCTGGATCAGGAGGCTCGTCACCCGGGCCTGCGCGATAGCTCCGGCGGTCGTCCTCATCGCGCTGCGGGGGAACAATGGCATCACCGACCTGATGACCCTCAGCCAGGTTGTCCTCGCGATCCAGCTTCCGCTCGCGATGTTTCCGCTGCTCGCCTTTGCCGGCTCGCGGCGTTGCATGGGCGACGGTCGCGTCGGCGGCCTCCTGCTGGGGGCCGGCTGGATCAGTTGCATCCTGATCACCCTCCTCGACGTGTACGGCCTGCCCGGCGCGATGCGCGACGCGGTCAGCGTCTTCACCGGGAAGTGACTCTCCGAGGTAGGGACGCGCGGCTCGCGCGTCCGGGCCGACAACCGATTCATTCGAAGCCCCAGTCTCAGATTCCGTATCGGACGTTTGACAGTGTCCTCGCTGTGATTGACAACGGATTCGTTCGGTTGTCGTTTGCCTTTCCGATGCGTTGCCTTCTTGCCTGCGCCCTGCTCGTCGCGCTAGCCGCACCCCAGGCCCGCGCCGCCACGCCTGAACCCGATCCGGCGGTGACGCAGGGTCTCCAGCTGTACCAGACCGAGTCCAACGGCCTTGAGGCCTGCCTCGGAGTCTGGTTCAACGACAAGCCCAAGCTGGCCGAGGAGCTGTTGGAGCAGATCGGACCCGTGGCGAAGGACCTGGGCGTTGTCCAGGGCGCCGAGGTCGTGGCCACCCAGCGCGTCTCCCAGCGAGTCGAGCGGTATTTCATCGCGGTGTACTACACGCGGCGCCCCCTCTGGCTGTCCCTGGAGCGCTATGCGCTCCCGGACAAGACGACGTCCCTGGGACTCAGGTTTTCCACGGACGAGGACAAGATCCTCCCAAGCTACCTAACGGACGTGCAACCGTAGCCACTCGAGCGCGAGCTTCCACGCGGCTTCCGCCGCGGCGGGATTGTAGGCCGCGCGGTCCTCGCAGAAGAAGCCGTGCCCGGCGCCGGGGTACACCTCGACCTCGAACGGCTTCCCAAGCTCCTCCAACCGGGAGCGGAGAAGCGCAATGTCCTCGGGAAGTATGCTCGAATCCTTTTCTCCGAAGACGTGGAGGGTGGGGCAGTGGAGCCCCCCGAGGTCGTTGAGAAGGGGACCAAACCCGATCCCGGGCCCGGCTCTTGTGATCCCGCCCCCGTAAAACGAGACAGCCGCAGCCAACGGGAGGTGGATGGCCGCAAGAATCGAGGCAAATCCCCCCATGCAGAAGCCGATGCAAAACGTGCGGTCCAGGCCCACGGCAGGGTCGCCCCTAAGCGCGCCGTAGGCGGCGAGGATGTCGGCCAGCATCATCTCGTTCGTGATCCTTTCCAGGACCGGCCGTACCTTGGCGAAGTCGTCGTAGCCAAACTCGGCTCCCGGCCCCTCGCGGTGAAACAGCTCGGGCGCGACCGCCAGGTAGCCCGCCGCCGCGAGCCGCTCGCAGACACGCCGGATATGGGGATTGACCCCGAACGCCTCCTGGAAAACCAGAATCCCCGGCAGGCCCTTTTCAGGCCCCGGCGAAACGGGCCGCGCCCAATGCAGGATCATCGGTCCGTCCGGCGTGGAAACCTGGGTCGTCTCCATCATGAAGGGCACACCATGCTGCATCCCGCCGCAATTTCAACCACGAGCGGCCGGTCGTAGGCCCTCACGAGGCTCTTTGCCTTGGCCCTCGTAGGTCAGCGAGCTTGCTCGCGCTGACCCACCTTCCCATTCTGCCCCATACCTTCAAGGCGATTGTTCCCATCCCCTCGTTCCCCCCATGAGATCCTTCGAAAGCCTATCCGAAAGCGAAGTCCTCGCTCTCGCGATCACCCTCGAGGAGGAGGACGCAAAAATTTACGACAATTTTGCCGACGGCCTGCGCAAGACCAACCCCACCGAGGCCGCCGAATTCGAACTCATGCGCGGCCAGGAGGACGGCCACCGACACCGCCTGACTGAGCTCTACAGGAGCCGCTTCGGTGAACACATCCCGCTGATCCGGCGGCAGGACGTGAAGGGGTTTTCCGAGAGAAGGCCGCTCTGGCTCGAGCGGCCCCTGCCCCTGAAGTCGGCGAAGGAGATGTCCGAGGTCATGGAGGTGGAGTCCAAGCGCTATTACGAGACCGCGGCCAGGCGCACGACGGACGCCGGTGTCCGGCAGCTGCTGGGCGACCTTGTTGAGGAGGAGAGGAAGCATGTCGCACTTGCCGCATCCATGGACGCGGGACCCGAGAGCACGGTGGAGTCCGACGAGAAGGCCCGGAAGCGACTGTTCCTCCTCCAGGTCGTGCAACCCGGGCTCGCAGGCCTGATGGACGGCTCGGTGTCCACCCTGGCGCCGCTGTTCGCCGCGGTATTCGCCACCCACAACAGCCACGACACTTTCCTTGTCGGCATGGCGGCCAGCATCGGGGCTGGGATCAGCATGGGCTTTGCCGAGGCGATGTCGGATGACGGCAGCCTGACCGGCCGCGGCCGCCCCTGGACCCGCGGCGCGGTCTGCGGACTGATGACCACGGCGGGCGGCCTCGGCCACACGCTCCCCTTCCTGATCCCGGCAGTGCACGTGGCCACGGGAGTCGCAATCTGTGTGGTGGCCGTGGAACTCGGCGTCATCGCCTGGATCCGCAAGCGCTACATGGACACCCCGCTCCTCTCGGCCATCTTTCAGGTGGTCCTGGGCGGCTTCCTGGTTTTTCTCGCAGGAATCCTGATTGGCAGCGCCTAACAGGGTATTGAGTTTTTCAACGCCCTGCTAGATGGACAAATCCGCCCTGCGCCAGGCGATCATCGCCCAACTCGAGGCTGAACTTGCCCTGCAAACGTCGGCAGCCCTTGCCTCGAAGAGCGAGGCGACGGACGCCGACAGCAGTGGCGAGGGCAAGTACGACATGCGGGCGCAGAGCGCCGCCTACCTCGCCGCCGGCCAGGCCCGGTTCGCGACCGAGATTTCCGAGGCCATCGCTGCCTACCACGCGCTCAAGCTTCCCGCGGTCGGGCCCGGGGATCCGATCGTGACCGGCACGGTCGTTTCCCTCGGCTCGGCCAAGGGCGGGCGCCTCGTGTACTTCCTGGGCCCGGCCCGCGGCGGGATGGACGTGGACTGCGGGGGAGCGACGGTCACCGTGATCACGCCCGTGTCTCCCCTGGGCCGCCAATTGGTCGGCAAGAAGCTGGGGGAGTCCGTGGTCCTGCCAGGGGAAAAGGGCCCGGTCAGCCACCCCATCATGGCCCTGGAGTAAGACCCTCCGATGAGTTTTCCCATTTCCGACCACTTCGACGGCAGGAGATTCTTCAACCCGGGCGAGCCGGCGGACCGGGGGCTTCGCGATCTTCTCCGATGGAAGCTCTCATCGAAACCTGCGCGATGGCCGGAGCGCGTGGAAGTTCGCCCATCACGCCCGCCGTCCCCGCCGGCCGGCGAAGGCATGGTGGCGACCTGGATCGGTCACTCCAGCTTTCTGATCCAGACCGACCAGGGAAACCTCTTGACCGACCCCGTCTACTCCGGGCGCGCCGGACCTTTCTCGTGGGCCGGCCCCCGCCGTGCCACCGCCCCCGGGATCGCATGGGAAGACCTCCCGCGGATTGACGCAGTTTTGCTGAGCCACGACCACTACGACCATTGCGATCTTCCGACGCTTCGCAGGGTGGCGCGGCGTTGGAACGCAGCCGCAGTCGTTCCCCTCGGGCACGCCGGCCTTCTCCGGAAGGCAGGCGCGGCCGGCCCCGTGTTCGAACTCGATTGGTGGGAGACACGCAGCTTTGGTTCAGGGATGTCCGTAACCCTCGTGCCCGCCCGCCACTGGACCCGCCGCAGGCCGGGCGACACAAATCGCCGGCTTTGGGGCGGGTTCATGATCCGCGCCGGCAATCGCCTCGGCTATTTCGCCGGCGACTCAGGTTACGACAAGGCGCTTTTCCCTGAAATCGCCCGCCGTTGCGGGCGCCCCGACCTCGCGATGATACCGATCGGCGCCTACGAGCCGCGCTGGTTCATGAAGGACGCCCACATGAATCCCGCCGAGGCGGTGCGGGTCCACCGCGACGTTGGCGCCAAACTGAGCGTCGCCATACATTGGGGGACTTTTCAGCTGACCGACGAGGGCCGCGACGATCCCCCCCGAGAGCTGGCCCTGGCCATGAAGGAAAAAGCCGTGCCGGAAGGGGAGTTTCTCGTGTTGCAGCCCGGGGGCTCTGTTGTTGTCTGACAAGCCTCCATGCTGAAGACACTCCATGCCAAGGGAAAACCTGTCGGCTCCCAGATGAGGGAGGTCATGTTCGGGGATTTGCCCTGGGACGTGTGGTGCCGCAGGGAGGGTCCTGCGGAGGAACCTTGGCCGCGCTTCCGCGCCGCCTGGACCGCAAAGAAAATCGGAGATCTGGCCGGCTGCTGCGCATTTCTCGAGCAGGTCACCGCGATGGTCGACGTCGAAGCCCGGCATCATGTCCAGGCTTGGCACTACCTTCGAGAACTTGGACGGGCCGCCCCCGAGGCGGAGGCCAAGGACGTACTCGGGATCATCATCGAAAAGGGGCTTCCGGAAGGCGTCGAGGTCCTGGGAGCCTACGAGGACCATACGGCAAGGTTCTGGGGCGCCGACGGGGTGGGGATCCTCTGGTCCCGGGCCAACGCGAATCTGGACGACGAATTCGACGCCCTTTTCGCCATTGCCCAAGTTGCTGTCAAGAAGATCAAACCCAGGAAGGGCGAGCACCCCCCGGTGCCGGGCCTGGATTTGATCCAGATTTCTTTCCTGACCCCAAGCGGCATTCATCTGGGCATGGGCCCTGCGTCGATCCTGCCCCAGGATCCCCTGGCGAAGAGCCTCGTCGATCGCGGCGCGGCGCTGGTGGACAAACTGTTGGCGCAACGGAAGGACAAACCATGAGCAAGAACGTTTCGATCGTCGGACTGTCGGGCAGCCTCAGGAAGGCATCGTACAACACCGCCCTTCTCCACGCAGCGGCCGGCATGTTGCCGGAGGGGGTGGAATTGATTGTCAGGACCCTTCATGGGATTCCTCTCTACAACGGTGACGACGAGGACGCCACCGGCATCCCGCCGGCCGTCGTTGAGTTGAAGGATGCGATCGTCGCAGCCGATGGCCTGCTGCTCTCGACCCCGGAGTACAATAACTCGATTCCAGGAGTATGTAAGAACGCCATAGACTGGTTGTCGCGGTTGGATGACTCGGACCGCGTGTTTGGCGGAAGACCTGTGGCGATCATGGGAGCCTCTCCCGGGCCCTATGGCACCATTCTCAGCCAGAACGCATGGCTCCCGGTCCTCAAGACCCTCGGAACCCGGCAGTGGAGCGGCGGCCGGTTGATGGTCTCGCGGGCGCGAACCGCCTTCGACGCCAACGGGGTCCTGATCGACGAACCTGCCAAGAAGCACCTGCGGGAGTTTCTCGAGGGCTTCACCAAGTTCGTCCGAGGGTAGGGAAAAGCGGATCCGTCCGCGTCTGGAGGTAGGGCCACCCGGCCCTGCGCATGCCCTGAGCTTGTCGAAGGGTCCGGGCTGCTCGACCCTCGTAGGTCAGCGAGCTTGCTCGCGCCCTTCCGGAGCGCGAGCAAGCTCGCTGACCTACAACGGATCAGACGCATAGCGGCTCGTAGGGCCGCCCGTCTTTCGCAATGCATGCCGAATATGGCTTGGCTCCCCCGGCCCCAAATTTGCTTGCCGGTCCAGCCGGCCACCCAGCATCCTAGCCCATTCGGGAACCGCCAGGGTAGCTCAGTGGTAGAGCAGAGGACTCATAACCCCTTATGGCATAATAAGCTACAATATGCCTGAGCCATCGGGTGCTATCAATTCCCGAATCTTCCGGGGCTTGCATGATAACTGTCTCATCCTGAGTCATCCCCGGGTAGCTGAAATCTTAAAGTCGGGTGACAACATGGGTGACAACGAAGTCAGCCTCCGGGGGCTTCCGACTTCCCGTTTGCCAAAGCCCATCGCTAGCCTAATCTTTTTGCCATGAGCACGGTTCAGGAAATCAAGAGCGCGATCGGAAGGCTTTCATTGGAAGAGCGGGCTGAACTCGTATCTGACCTCTGCGGATGGTCGGATGATGAATGGGATCGTCAAATGAAGGCGGATGCCTCCGCTGGAAGATTCGGAACGCTAAATGAGGAAGCCGATGCGACGAGCCGCGACGGCCAGACCAGACCGCTATCGGACCTGCTCGGCGAGTCGTGACCATACCCAGTCACGGAACGCCAGAATTTTGGCGTCTTTACGGGGCATTGCCCTCGGAAGTGAGGGCATTGGCGCGTAAAAACTATCGGCTCTGGCAGGCCAATGCCTTTCATCCGTCCCTGCATTTCAAGTCGATCGGCAAACCGAATTGGTCGGTGCGGATAGGTGACCACTATCGGGCGATCGGGAAGTTTTCTGGCTCGATGTTTATTTGGGAGTGGGTCGGTTCGCACGCGGACTATGACAAGCGGTTTCGAACCTGAAGAAGTCATCGTCCACACGTTCCATAACTCGGATCACCTCAACGTTCGCTTTCAATCTATGCGGAGAACCAAAACAGCAGTCCTTATATTAGGAATTCTGGGCTTGTTCGGGTGTAACATAGCTCCATATACGTTCCCTGAAAGCGGACCACAGAAGAAACTTCAAGCAATTGACGCGACGCGCATTCGCGTGAAAGCTGAGTTCCGGTATCTGCCGACGTTCACCTCGTATGTGTTTCCGGCTGGCGAGTACATTCCTGTGCGTGCGGACGGGATGGGTACCTTCTACGAGTCGCCGAGAGGTATTTTGGTCCAGGCTACGACAGGATCCTTTCTGGTTCGTGGAGGCATCTACCGCGCGAGTGACGAGGCCCAATCATACCCGTTTAGCCTTTATGTCTTCATGCCCGTGTTGGGCCTAACGCAGTTTCCTTTGCATAGTATGTGGGGCCTGAATCTGAATGAGAAGATCGAGTGTGCCCCGCCATATGAGTTTAAGTAGGAGCAGGAAAGGAGTCCCGCCAGGTAAAGGGCGATTCCGCCTGACGCCCGTACTCCCCAAATTTGCTTGCCGGTCCAGCCGGCCACCCAGCATCCTAGCCCATTCGGGAACCGCCAGGGTAGCTCAGTGGTAGAGCAGAGGACTCATAACAGTAAAACGGCGTTTTAGCCCATTTTGCCTCAATTGCCCAGATGTGCGCTAATCTCTCCTCAGGTGATACTTATGGGAATTTAGTGAGTTTCCGAAGTGACCCCAGTTAGGCCCATTTTTGGGCTGCACTGTAGAAAAGCCCTGTAGAAAGAATTCTACCCGACGTTATGGCGTACGTGACTGCCCTTAGCCACATGCACAGGGCGGTGAAGTTCTTCTGGGCCTCTTCAAGCGAAGCGAGCACCCCCTCAAATTCATGATCCGCCATCGGCGGATCCTCCGCGCTTATTTTGAAGCGACCTAGGTATCGCTCCTTATCTCACCTAAAATGCGCCGCATCTCAGCGGCATTTACGGAGCCGCCGAGATCGGAAAAGAGAACGTCCGCGTCTTCGGCATCGATCTCCGTCAAGTCGAGCTTTGCCTCCTCACAAACCTGCGCCGCTTCAGACTCGACGTAGTGCGTCCGGCCGTGGAAAATAAAATACTGATCCGGACGGTGGAATCCGCGAACCTTGACCCGCTTGCGCTCGTAGCGGGCAACTGGATCGCCGGCGATTGACGAGTCACGCACCGTCTTAAGCGCGTTCAAATACTCCGACGGGTTGGGCAGCTTCTTGTGCAGGGTCTTCCCGACATCGCCAAGGAACTGATGCAGTTCGGCCTCGTCGTGCGCGTTTAACATGTTGAGTCGAGCAATCGGCCCGGAAAGCGACCCGCCGTTTGCCCCTTTGGCAAGCAAGCCGGCGAGCGGCGCTTGTGTTTGCCATCGGGCTCCCAACTCGGCCAACACGTAGGCCGAGCGCAAACTGGCGGGCGTTAGCAGTCCAATGAATACTTTCGCAGCGGCGATATCCGCGCGAATCTGCTCGTCGGTATCCGCTCCGACGCTTAATTTCGAACCCGGGATACTGGTGCAGCGGATCCGGTGGGGTGGGATTCCGAGCGCAGCCCGCAGCAGCTCCATCACGGCGCTCGCGAACTCCTTGTCCTTGCTTGAATGGCTGATGAACACCGAGATCCTGCCGCGCGCTCGGCCGGACCCCGCCGCCCGCCGCGACGCAGCTGGCCGCTTGACCGGCACCGCGGCCTTCTCCTCATCCTCGTCCGAGAATGTCGCAGCGCTCGCAATGCGGCTGAGCGCCTGTTGCCGCGCATCCAATCCTACGGGAAGCCTTGGTTGATAACGCCGCGCCAGCATCGCCTCCAATCGCTTTCGTGCGTCTCCCGGCTGCCCAATATCGAAGAACCCTTTGGGAATTCCCGCTTGCCAACCGACAAAGGGCGGCGAGCCGTACCCCAAATTCATCATTTCGAATGGATGGAAAGAAAGCAGCCGCCCCAGATTTCTCAGCTCGGTCGCATCCATGCGCGTCCGGCGGCCCACTTCCTCGCTCGGAAACCCGTCGGTTCGGGCAGGATTCTCTCCAAATGCCTCCCGCATGAATTCCCAGAAGCCGGTGAGGAGACCGAGCCATTCATCGCCGTGCGAGCTCGCAAGCGCTCCGAACAGCCGCAGTTCAAACGTTGGATCATTCGAGGGCTCGCATTCGATCAAATAGGCGTCGTTGAGCTTATTCGCGGCCCAATCGACCTCACTTTTTCCACACCTATGGCAAACCGAGCGAGCCAATGGCCACTTTAACGGATCGGTCTCTGACCACCGGTCCCACAGATAGTCAAATATCGGCTGGGCCCGTTTGGCCCGACTCCGGATTTCTGTCAGCAAACCCATTAGCCAACCCTGGCGCTAGCCTTCCGCCATCGCAACGGCAGACTGGCGACACATTACACCACGATTAGGGTCGCAAAGGCGATCTCGTCAGCCAGCCTCGGCACTCCGTGAAGCGGTACGACGCCACCGACCGAAAGCTCGCCGAGGCGACATGCCATTATCGGGCCCGAATCGTCTTCAGATGTGTCTTTCGGGAGCTTTGGCTGAAGAGCAACCCCTTTGACCTCGGAAAAAAGGAAAGCCTCCTGTATGTCGCAAGGTCCAGTGAAGCTGGCCTCAGATGCTCGCAATTAAGTCATATCCCGCACAAAACGGAGACGCCTTCATAATCAAGACTGATAATCCGTCGCCCACCGCCGTGTTGATCGACGGCGGTTATTCAGCCACGTTTCATCAGCAAATCCGGCCCGATTTGCAAGAATTGGCGCAGAATGGTTACAGGCTTGATCTGGTCGTAGCGACGCACATCGACGCCGATCACGTCTCCGGGCTTCTACGGTTGTTCAAGTCCAACGGCGAATCCCATGCTCCCAAGATCATCCGCGTGGACCGGGTATTCCATAATAGCCTGCGCAGCATCGCCGGTGCGAGCCCGCCAGCGGCAGCCAAGGCAGCGGACGCGGAATTGCTGGAGGAGGTTCGCCGCGGCGGCTTTCCTCTCCCCAAAGCCGAACAGCGAGTCGAGAGTGAGATCAGCGCTCGGCAGGGCAGCTCACTTGCGGCTCTCCTAAAATCAGGTGGCTATGTCTGGAACGAGGGCGAGGGCAGGACGAGCATCTGCGGCGACCATCTCACGTCCTATGCCATCGGCGCCGCCACGATCACGGTCATCGGACCGCCCCGAGCGAGACTCGAAAAGCTCCTGGTCTGGTGGAAATCGGAGATTCGGCGCCTCGGGTATGCTGGCCTCCTGGGCGCGGACGATCCCCTTGATGACGCCTTCGAATTTCTCTGTGCGGCCCCGCAAGCCGTATCGACGGGTCATCCGATCTCCGGCCACGACCTGTCCAACCTGTCTCTGCAGGATTGCTACCTGCCGGACGATTCCGTCACTAATGGCAGCTCCATCACCTTCATCCTCCAGATCGGCGCCCAACGCGTGCTCTTCCTGGGGGATGGCTGGGCGGAAGATGCCGAAGCCGCTCTGCGGGCGCTGAGCCCAGGGCCGGACAAACAACTCTTTGACGCTATCAAGGTGTCGCATCACGGCAGTGCCCGAAATACGAGCCCATCCCTCCTGCAGCTGATCGATGCCTCGCGCTACTTCATATCCTCAAATGGAGAAGGATATGACCATCCGGATTTGCCCGTCTTGAAGGCGATCGTGGACCGTCCTGGCCCGTCCCGCGAACTCCTCTTCAATTACGCCACCGCCTCGTCGGCACGCCTAAAAGCGCACCAGAGTAAGTCCGGTGCGGCATTTGCCGTCCGAGAAGCGGTTACGGGCTGGGTGTCGCTTAGTGTTGAGACTCCACCATGATCGACTTTCTCAAAGGCTCGAGCTGCAGGGTCACCTCCGGCGAAGAATATGGCACTGGATTCCTGGTGGCGAAGGGAACAGTCCTGACCGCCCGGCATTGCGTGCTCCCGGCGATTGAATCGGGGCAACCCATCTCGCTCAAATTCAGCCTGATCACCGGCGACCTTTCCGCTGCGGCCGAGATACTCGGCCACTCGGAGGAATTTGACGCATGCCTGGTCCGCTTTGAGCAGCCTTTCGAGGCTCCCGCCATTCCCCTCCAGGCCCCCAAGCCACGCGAAGGCAGCGAGTGGCGCTCATTCGGCTTTCCGGCCGGCAAGTTTGAGATCGGACATCGGGTAACTGGCAGGATCGATCATGTCCTGGCAAGTCCCAAGGCGCGTATCGACCTCGACGTCACCGTAGATCTTGACACCGCCATCGCCAACTACCGCGGCTACTCGGGCGGCGCGGTCGAGGTCGACGGAGCCGCGGTGGGAATGCTGCGGTACCGCTCCGCCGGCACTCTCGGCGCCATCACCATTCATGCGTTGGCCGAATTCCTGAAGGCACACGGCGTGGCACCGCTGGAAGAGCCGCGCAGGCGAGGGCTGCCGGCTCTTGCGGACCGCGGAGCCTTCCTGCGTCCATTTGAGGAAATCATCAGGAAAAACCCCGGCTGCTATCTTTTCCTCCAAGGGGGACACGGCCTCGGAAAGACCACCTTCTGCAGCACCTTTCAGCCTTCCGACCCAAGTCTGCTCCCGTTCGGGTCCTACTGCCTTTATCTCCCGGGCGATTCGCTGAGCGTCATCTATCGGGCACAACCGGAAGTGTTCTTTGACTGGCTTCTCACCACCGCGACCTACTTGATCACGGGGCAGGGAGCCAGAAAGGAGAATCGGCCTTACACCCAAATGGCCAAGGATACCGAGCGGATCCTGCACCAGATCTCGGAGTATGCTCGCTCTCGCTCCCAACAGGTCATCATTTTTATCGATGGCTTGAACGAAGCCCGGGATGCCGATCCCACGCTGCTGACCAATTTGATCGGTCTTCTGCCGGCCACGCTCCCGGCATGTGTGGCCGTAATCTTGACCGCACCGAATTTCAGCCTCGTCGCCCAGCAGCTGGACGGTCGCGTCAAGGCGGAGCATGTCCTGAACCTGCCGCCGCTCTCTTTCCCGGCCAGTGCAAAATATTGCCAGGCGCGGCTTGCCAGTGAACGGGTCACTCCGGCGCTCGTCCGGCGAATTTGCGACAAGGCCGCCGGCCATCCGCTATACCTGCACTACATCATCGAGTATGCCAATGCGCAGCCGGCCGATGAGGCGCTGGACAATTTTCCCGTATTGACGGGGCCGATTGAGGACTACTACCAGACGATCTGGGCCAAGCTTGCCCAGGACGCCGATTCGGTCCGTCTCATCGCCCTCTTCGCACGGCTGCGGTGGGGCATCGCAGTCCCGCTCTTCGTTAAAGCACTCAGCGGCGCCGAGCAAGCCGTCCTCACGGTGACCCTGGCAAAAATCCGCCACCTGCTGGCGGAGGACGGGAACACCACGGTCTATCATCAATCGTTCGCTGCCTTCGCCGTCGGGCAGACCCGGCTGGACGAGGAACCCTCCCACGATCGCCTCGCAAATCTCTGCCGCCTGGAGGCCGATTCGCGCTACGGCCGCCTGAATCTTGTCTATCACCTCTGCCGTGCGAGCGCCAGCGAGCGCGGAGCAGCGATTGCGGCATGTGATCAAGCATGGGTTGACGCGGCCGTGTCGCTTTCCGCCGAACCCGAGGAACTGCTGGTCGACATTGAAAAGGTCCTGGGCCTCGCGATCGAACGTGGGCCCGCCGCCGAGTTCTTCAGGGTCTTACTCCTACTGCAGCGGGTGCAATTCCGCTACAACGTCCTTTTCGCCCAATCGGCAGCACTCATGGCGGAAGCGTTGATCGCCCTGGCCCGGCCTCACGCGGCCCTGACTTACCTGATCCGCTTCAAGTCGCTCATTGTTGGAGCGGAGGAGACATTGGTGGTAGCACATAGCTTGGCGCGAGCGGGATTCGGCGACGAGGCCCTGGATTTGCTGAGCCGGTTTCAGGATCGGCTCGAGGATTCCTACCAAGGCCCTCTCAAGCTCTCGGAGTTCCTGCACTATTGCACTCTCCATGTGCAGGCCATCTTTATGGTCCGTTTTGCGGGCGGTCCAGGAGGGATGAAGGATTTCTTTCGGATCGTCAAAGCTGCAGAAGAAGCGTGCAGCAATGCGCTCCATGACGACCAACAGATGGTCGATGCGGTCATGGCGCCGATTCGCTGCCTCTCTAATAGTTACTTTCTCACCTTCCGCGATTGCTACACAGACCTGGCGAGCCTAAAGCCAATGTTGAAGGGACGGCCGCTTTCGCCGGCTATGCTGTCATTGCTTTGCCGGGCGCTGATCCAGTTTGAGACCTGGGTGGACCGGTACAGCCTAAGCAAGCGGCGCTCTACACTGGCAGCGAAATTCCAGGATTTTGCCGAATTGCTCGCTCTGGGCCAACCCATGGAGGCGGAGATAGTCCCTCTCGTCGTCGATTCTCTGGTGCGATTCGGCGCACCCGCATCCCTGATTCAATCGATGATGGCGCGGACTGCGAAGGGCCCGGCCCCCGATCTGACCTTGCGTGCCCAAAACGGCGTGAATGTCGATTTTTCCAACCTTACGGAGGTCATGAACAGTCTTCGGACCACTGCCTTTCTGGAAGCAACGCCGACCCCTGAGGCCGCCAATTTTGGCACGACGACCTGGTTCGAATCATTCGGGCAACTTGCTCGGGCGCTTTTCTGGTGCGACGGCCGCGCCCGACGGGCAAAAGCCGACGGCGACAGCGCCTCACTCGCCAAGTGTTTCAGCCACCTGCAGGCGGTGGTCCTCGATGTCCTGCTGCCCACCCTCGCTCGCAGGGTGGCCTGGAAGGATGCCTATGCGATACCGGAGCAGCTGATGCCGTATTTTCACCGCCAGGTGATCGAGCTTTTGGTGGATTGCTTCCCGGAGCATCTGCCCGAGCATCTAGGCGGGCTGCTCTCTGCCGCGCCTGACCAATGGGGAATGTACACCGAGGGCTTCCGGGAGGCAATCTACTGTGTCATGCGGGAACTCAGCCGCGAGGAACGGCCCGAGCCGGTCAATATACTGGCAATAAAACTCCTTGCCGTCTGGCGCGAGCACGTCCTGCGGGGGGTAGAAAATCGACGCGAACTCGTCCCCGACATACTGCGGCTTATTCCTCTCCACGCCGCATTCGGTGCCACCGAAGAGGCCGAACGGCTTTACACACGCATGCTGGCGGTCTCGATGGGACCGAGCTGGTACAAGGAAGGACAGTTCGGGCTGATGACCGATACGCTGAAGCACATGCCGGCAGGCGACAACGTGCTTGGCGCGTTGCAGCGCATTGCCGGCTACCTTGAGCGCGCATCCGGAGAGATGACTTTTCAACGGTATGTCCGTGCCGGGAAGTCGGATTTGATTGGAGAGCTCGCACGGAGAGACCTGCTTTCCGCGGCTTTCGCATATTTTCAGCGCCAAACTTGCGGCAATCCCGAGCAGCTGATGGCGGAGTCACGAACAGGCATAATCGACAAGCCATCGCCGGAAAAAGGCGGGCGGTTCCCGGGCGGCGCGCTGGAGGAACAGGACTCCATCCTGAGCCTCGTGCGACAGGCCAAACTGGTCGACTGGCGGATCCGCTGGGCGGTCCTGGAGGTTTACGTCTGCGGAGATAGCCGACACACCGCTGATTACGCCGAGGAGTTTGCCGCGCTCGCCAATGAGGCTGCAATTCGGATCGATCAGATTCCAAGTCTGGTTCGACGATTGGAGACGGTGGCGATCGCTGAGACGTCCGCGGAGCTGCAGCGAAAGTTTCTCCGCCATTTTAATGTGAAGCTTCTGCCGGCCTACCGGCCCCATTTCGCCCACGTTTCGACCGACCCGCAGGCTGCCCAAGCTCCTGACCCCGGAGACGAGGCAGAGGAGCGCCCAGTGCCTCGTCAAAGCGATAAGGTCGCGGACCAATCCGATGACTTCCTCTTCATGCCCGGCGTGTTTGGGCGCCAGTCAGCCATGAAGCTCGCGCCGAGCCAGCTTTCCGCTGCACAAGCCCAATTAGACCTCGGCAATCGCCAAGCGGCGAAGGAGCTGGCGGCAGCCCTGCTCGCCTTCCTGCAAAAGGCCGAATGGAATATCTGGTCCGATAACCTCTCCGAGGAGCACCGGAAGGCGGAGGCCATCATTCGCGACGGCGAAAGCGACGCCATCAACGTAATTCGCCATTACGGCCCGATGGTGCTAGCCGAGAAGAATACTGCTCTTTGGATGATCGCCGGACATCTGATCGTCCAGGTGGCAGGACGTATGTCCGAGCTGGAACGGCACCAGTTACTCATGGAAGTCATCGAACACATCCGCCACATGGTCGGCAATGCTGACCCAGAGATCGCCGACCACGAGTTCCTGGCAACTGCAGTTGCCGCCGAAAACGGCGATCGCGAGATGCTCCGTTTTCTCTTTTGGCTCATCGACCACCCGGTAGACCTGCGCCGCCAGCGGGCCGCGACCCTAATCGCATGGCTCATCGACGAGATTGCCGATCTGCCGGCGCTGATGGCCCCAATCGCATTCTCGAACCAGCTCGGCTTTACCGGAGATGTGCTGGCGACGCTTCTGGATCATGTCTCCAGTCGCGATCCGGCCGCGACCTGGGAGCGACTTTTGCCCGCGCTCGATCTCGATGCCTTCCTTCGCGGCGGCGCGCATGCGGCTCGTGTGGCTATGCTCTTGAAAATCGCCACACGCGCGGAAGCGGCGGGATCGGATTCCGCCAGGGTCGCGGCCGCAGAAATTGACCGCGCGTTGGCCGCGCGCCGTGATCGGCCGTGCCCGCCGGATCGAGCGCCCCTGCCGCCCTGGGCGCAAAGAATACGGCCGACGTGGGAAGCGCTTGAAGAGATCCGCCTTGCCGGGCCCGATGTCCTCGCCGCATTTCACCGGGAAATAGGGATGATCTGTGCGCCATTTTCAGTCGACGAGATCTGGGCCCTGGAGGGGGCCGTATCCGATGGCTTCCGCGAATACCGTGAAAAGACGCACAACCGATGGGAAGCCCGAGTACGGACTGCCTTAAATCTCGCCCTAAGCACATTCGTCGGTCGCGACCAACTTGAACAGGTAGAGGCGCTCTCGCGGGTGTCGAACCCCAGCCTGCCGGACATTTTCCTGCGGCCCGGCCGGAACAAATTCATGACGCGTCTGCTGGCCGCACTCGTAAAGATGGATTTCACTGGCACGTTCGTCGATGCCGATCACATTCTCCTGAATTTGCACGCCGGCTATTTGGACCCGCAGAATGTCCGTCGCTTCGTCGAGATCGTGGCCTTTCAGGTCGTAAGCAGCCTTAGACATCGCGCGCTCTTCCCGCCAAAGCTACTAAGCTCATTCGGATCCTCCCAACCGCCGGAGCTTGCACCCGACGGCGGCCCCCAGGAGACCTGCAGTCGGCTCGTACTCGAGTCCGTGTATTTTGGACAGTTTACACCATCGCTGCCGCTGCCACAGTTCGTGAAGCAAACGGGGGCGTCTGCTAGCGACTTTCTCCGTCAGACCTGGCGGTACGCCCGCAGACATCAGCTCCGCCACTTCGGCGTTCCCGTTGAGGAGGGTTGCATGCTTGCGATCCGGGCGCCCGCCTTGAAGCTGCCTCCCGGAAAGAAGCTGGCTTGGACGATCTGGACAAACGGTAATTGCCGTGGGATGTTCGACGAACAGGGTAATCAACTCCTTTGATTCCATGCAATCGATGCCGCAACCAAACACCCGCGCAGAATTCGAGCGCAATGTTTATCTCCTTCACCGGAAGTTCGAATTGAAGGAGATCCATATCTCCCCGCATCTCCTGCATTCACTCGAAGGGCTGGAACACGTTCGTCGCCTGCCGAACGGACGGGTGGACTTCCTCAGCGTGGATGAGTCCGCCCGGCTGCAGGCGAACATGATCGCAAACATGAGTCAAATGCCGCGGCCGACGCCGACCGAGCCCAAGCCAGGCCGAGTTAAAGCCGATCAGGACTCTCCCAGCGACAAGGCCGAATCTAGCGGCTGAAGGCGCCCTGCTGAGATGACAATATCGAATAAGCCCAGCAAAGCGAGACAGCCCAGCGGCTCGACCGCATCTCCACAATACGTTCAAGCGGCGCAACTGAACTGCTTCGGTTTTTCGGAAAAGACTTGGCAGGCAGCCAAGGATGAGGCCTGCGCAATACTAGTCGCGAAGGCGCGAACGCGGTCGTTCATCACCTATTCCGATTTAGCCGCTCAGCTTACGACGATTTACTTCGCCTACGATGACGAGCGGTTCTTTGCGCTCCTCGGCACCTTGGCATCAGATGAGGAAGCTGCAGGACGAGGCCTCCTGTCCGTATTGGTGATTCATAAGTATGGGGACATGCAGCCCGGAAAAGGCTTTTACCGGCTAGCGAAATATTGGGGCCGGAATATTCCAGACCCTACGACCTTCTGGGTCGAAGAATTCAAAAGTATCTGGAACTACTGGCAATCGCACTGAGAAGTAGGATCGGCGGTATAGGAGCCGCAGTCCGGACACATGACTCGGCTAAGGAAAATACGCGAACGCTCGCAATAATATCGTTTTGGCAGGATGGCACGTACGACCAGCATGTTGCGCACGCGCGTCCAGTTTCCGGCCGCCAACGCTATTCGCCCGTAGCAACAGCAGACGGCTGCGCAGCGGCGGGAGCAGGAGCGGTCTGTACAGGAGCCTTCTTTGCCGCCCGCTTCTTGGCCACCTTCTTTTTAACCGGCGCCTTCCCCGGTTCGGGCTTGCGGCTCTTCACGAGGCCGGCCGCCTTCTTGATGTTTTGCACGCTGGGCAGCGAAATCCCCACAGCCTTGGCGATCTTCGAGCCCGACTTGCCAGCCTGAACAAGCTTCTTCACCCGGGCGCGGATGGCGGCGGTGATCTTGGCCCGCTTGCGGGTCTTCGGAGCTGCAGCCGCCTTCTTCGGCCGCCCGACCTTGCGGCTCGGTGCCTGAATGCCAGTGCCCGTAGCGGCCCTAACGGCCTTGAAGAACGACTTCAGATCGGAAAAGCCATACTGCTTATGGAGCACGGCAAGCTCCTGGTGGAGCTCGTTTTCGACCACCTCTTCGAGATGGGCCAATTTTGCACGAACGGCATCGAGTTGCTTGAGTTTGGAGGTGACCATAGTGGCCGAACTATGGGTCGGCTTCGCGTTGGTTTCAAGCGGGATGCGCAGCAGCCCGTCCAAAACGCACCGAAATTGGCGTAACGGTGCGCGTTGGGCACGGATTCAGCTTCCCTTGGTAGCAGACATTGGCTCGGGAATGTCGCTGGGGACGGCGCCGGCGAGTCGCGGAGCGCGAGCCGGCCTTGCGGGGTCTGCGGGCGAAGGGGGGTGAGGGTCCAGGGAGAGGGGTCTCATGCGAAGCTCACCGGCAGTGAGCAGCCCAAGTCCAGAGTCGCGCGCATCTCGGCAGCATGATGTCCGGCTTCTGCAGCACCAGCTGATCCAGCCGCTGCCAGTGCCACGCCAACATTCATTCCGCCGGTCGGTCTCAAACGTCCCATCGCACTCGGTCGTACAGCCGCCAACCGAACCGTTTCTGCGCGCTTGCTGCCCACTGCCAAACGCCACAAGAATCAGCACCCGACACTTGAGCACTTACGGAACAATGAATCGCCCGCAAAATATCATTTCGGGCAGGCAAATCGGTGCTGATCGGGGCGCATTAGACTTCGCAATCGCGCACGGCTTCGGGCACGGCGGCAGTTGCGCACGCGGCCGGAAGACGGCCCAATCCCAACCAGGTACAAGCTCCAAGAGCTCGCATCGGCAGAATATCTTTATCGGACGATTTCGACAATCCCTTGCTCTAGGGCTCTCTGGAGGAATTTAATTGCTCGTTCATCATCGATAGCTTCAACCCCGAAATGAAACGCTTTGAGATTGCCTCGATTTAGCGGACACGCCGGGTAAGCTGGTTGGGCGCTCCCGAGGACAGGAGCCATAGCTTGCCGCAGGGAGCGACCAACCCAGCGTTGGACGCGGACGGGCACCAGTTCGGGCGGTGCAAAGGACACAATGACCAAGAATGATCAGAATGGGTCCGGGGCCATGCCCCGGCGCAAGTTCGACGAAACCTACAAACGCCATGCCGTGGAATTGACGTTGCACGGGGACCGCACGGTGAAGACCGTGGCGAAGGACCTGGGGATAGCGGCCTGGCAGCTGTACGATTGGCGCAAGTTGTACGCGCCGCGGCCTGGGGGAGGTGGGCCGGCGCCGCAGACCCTGGAGGAGGCGGTGAAGGAGAACGAGCGCCTCCGCTCGGAATTGATCCGGATGCGAGAACGGGAGGAAGCGCTAAAAAAATCACTGGGCATCCTCTCAGAAACGCCCGAGAGAGGTATGCCCAGATTAAGGCGATGAAGGGCGAGCACCCGATCCGCATGTTGTGCGAGCTGCTGAAGGTATCGCACAGCGGATATTACCGCTGGTGTCAGCAGCGGCCGAGTCCCAGGCAGCACGAGGACGCAGCCCTCGCCGCAAAAGTCGCGGCGGCCCACCGCGCCAGCCGGGGCACCTACGGGGCGCCGCGCATCGTCGAGGATCTGCGCGAGGAGGGAATGCGGACCAGCAAACGCCGCTGTGCCCGTCTGATGCGGGAACAAGGCCTGCGGGGCCGCAAGAAGCACCGTCGCCGGCCACGCACAACGGATAGCCGTCATGCCCAGCCGATCGCCGCAAATCTGATCGCGATGCGACCGGCCCCGACCGGCCCCAATCAGTGCTGGCTAACCGACATCACCTACATCGAGACAGCCGAAGGATGGCTGTATCTGGCGGCCATCCTAGACCTATGGAGCCGTAGAATCGTCGGCTGGGCCTGTGCTCCAACCCTCCATGCCAGTTTGGTCCTGGCCGCCCTCCACGACGCCTTAAAACGGCGTCAACCGCCCAAAGGGCTCTTGCATCACTCCGATCGCGGTAGCCAGTACGTCGACGAGGATTACGTCAACGCGCTGATCGCCGCCGGCATCGAACGCAGTATGAGCCGCTCCGGGAACTGTTTTGACAATGCCGCGATGGAGTCGTTCTGGAGTTCCTTAAAAAGCGACACGGGCCTTGATGAGTCGATTCCGGCCAGTCGCCGTCACGCAGAGCTTGCCGTCTTCGATTATATCGAGACGTTTTACAACACGAGGAGGCGCCACAGCTCTCTCGGTCAGATCTCCCCTGTGGCCTTCGAAAACAAACAAAAACTAAACGACATCAAAGCCGCCTGAATTGGTGTCCACTTTTTCGAGGCAAGCCCTGTCCCCCCTATCGCCTGCGCAGTTTGGCTAAGCTCACCAGCAACAACCCTGCGGTAAACGACGACCGGAATGCCACCAAACAAGCATAGGCTAAAAGCGCCGGCAGCTTTCGGATCAACCTTCGAGACGATGGCTAGGGGAATCGATGCGGCCATCATGAACAGCACGAAATAGAAAAATCCGTTGATGCCGTTCCAAACGAACCAGCCGCCCTTCATCTTGCTATCAATCTCGAGCCAGGCCTTTAGCTTGGCTAGGCACGAAAGCAGCTCCGGGGCATGGGCCAGCCGTTCGACCTCTGCAATCACATCTTTCGCCAACAAGCTTTGGGCATCGGCGCGGACCTTCTCGGCTTTTGCAAGCACTTGCTGAAAAAACTGCTTGTCTGAAAACTCGGCGAACGACGCCGCCGAAATGCTGAGGTTCTTGCACCAAAGCTGAAACCTGAGCGACAAGAGGAGGGCCGTGGGGTATTCCCCTCGCCCGGCAGTGGCATCAACCTCGGTGCTGAATTCGAAAATTGTGTCTTTCTGCGCCGAAATGGCCTCCCTGTGCTGCTGGTCGAGGTTTTGTTGGGTCAACATTCCGGACAGCAGCCTGTTGGTCTGACGCTGCTGGACGTTTTGGGCGACGCTGAGCCCAATCGACA
>Ga0302319_10001208_pt1 | contig 58083 bp, 52 predicted proteins | sample Bog_T0_2_FD_203319 | JGI IMG/M metagenome (GOLD analysis project Ga0302319, IMG submission 203319) | Peat permafrost microbial communities from Stordalen Mire near Abisko, Sweden - Bog_T0_2 | ecosystem: Environmental > Terrestrial > Soil > Wetlands > Peat | place: Sweden: Abisko, Stordalen Mire...
GTAAAGAAATGACCCAACAAAGCCAACTCATCGCCCCTTTCGGACTCAAAACTACCGATCCAGGACTGGTTCAGGCTGCCGCCGCTTGAGAAAATGTAGAAACTCCAGGCCCCGGGTGAAACCCGGGGAAACCGTCCCCGCCACGGACCCGCCGTCCCGTAGGGCCGGCGCGACTCATCCCGGACAAATACCGCGGATGGTGTCCCATCCGATGCTCGCGGGCGGCCTCGCACCGCAGGGCAATTGCGGGAACGGCAATCCTGCTCGTCGATACGATTCAATCCGCCCCGCCGGGGCGGGCTCATGCTTTGGAATCGCATTCCCAGGGTTTCACCCTGGGCTATTTTCACCGCCTCCCGCTGGGAGGCGCGCCGGATGTTGCGTGGACGATTTGCGCGCCGACTGCGTCCCCGTGATCTTTCTCGCCCTTCGCCGGGTACCCCACCCTTCGCGCACTTTGCGAAGGGTGGGTCGCACAAACCCCGTGCGAGCCTCCCGCGAGCGTCTGCCTCACCGCAGGTGACGTCCGCCCCACCGCAGGCGGCTCCCGTAGGGAGCCAATGAAAATAGCCCCGGGTGAAACCCGGGGAAACCGTCCCCGCCACGGACCCGCCGTCCCGTAGGGCCGGCGTGACTCACCCCCACACATACCGCGGATCGTATTCAATCCCGTGCCGCTTCAAGATGGACAAAAACTCCGCCTGAAAATCCCGCTTCCGATGGTGCTCCTGCTGCCCTGCAATGTACGCCCGCGTCGCATCCACCTGCGAACATCCGATGCTGAATGCCCCATACCCCTTCTGCCACTCAAACCCGGTCAACCCGCAACTCTCGTGCAGCCATCGTGACGATCCGCCCTTGATCTTCCGCATCGCCTCGGCAATGGTCAGAGTCGACGGAAGAGACAGCAGAAGATGGACATGGTCCTCCGTGCCTCCCACCGCCAGAGCCTTCATCTCGTTTTCCCGCGCAATTCCACCCATGTACGCCCACAGCCGCTCCTGCAACTCGGGCGCGATGGCCCTTCGGCGCTCCTTGGTGGAGAAAACACAATGAAAGAGCGCGGAACAATAGGTGTGCGCCATAGAGACCATCCTCCCGACCAATCGCCACGCGGGTATCATACCGCCCCGACAGGGCGGTGCATTCCGCCTTGAACCTGTTTCCAGGGTTTCACCCTGGGCTATTCTCATCCCTCCCTACAGGAGGACCCTTGGCCCATCCCGCAAACTCACCACCCCGCCGTGCCCCAGCAGGGTGCCGGGAGTACCGCTCCTTCGCCTTTTTCCTTGCCGCATGGGTGGGAAGCAACCAGCCCAGTGCGAGCGAACAGCGAGCGTCCGCCCCACCGCAGGTGGCTCCCGTAGGGAGCCAATGAAAATAGCCCCGGGTGAAACCCGGGGAAACCGTCCCCGCCACGGACCCGCCGTCCCGTAGGGCCGGCGCGGTTTGCGATGGCTGGGCTCCTCGAAGAGGCGAAGCGCCTTAAACTCCAGAAGCCGACAGCGGCAAATGCGGCTGCGCGAGCGGCGTCTTCAGCCCCAGCCCGCGCGTCGCGGTCTCAAGATCGCGACCGTCGCACCGCGCCAGCAGCGCTTGCAAATCCTGCTCCGTCGCCAGCACGCGAAACTCCTGCGTAGGCGCAAAGTACACCAGCGTCCGCTTGCCCGCTCCAACCAGGTTGAGCATGTTCTGCAATGTGCCCTTGCTCTTGGCATCCCACAGCATCACGCCGCAGCGGGCCTCCTCGGCCATTACGAAATCCTTGGCCGCATAGTAGCTGAAATCCTTTCGCGCGCTTGGCGGCTTCACGTTGCGCGTAGGCCACATGCCCGCGTTGTTCCGGCACTGCTCCATGCAATACACAGTTACATTGCGGTAGCCGCTGGCCGCCAGGTACTCCTGCACGGCCTTGTCCGCGCCGTTGGCGTCCCCGATCAGGATTGTGTCACCGCGCCGCATGAACTCGTCGATGCGCGCGCGCAGCGGTGCATTCAGCTTTGCAACCGCACGCGATCCGCCAAAAAACACATTCATGCCGCGCCTACTTCGTGGTCAACGTGAGTCCAGGGTCCGCCCCGCAACCGTCTCGGCTTGATCTCGATGCTCAAAAGGCCGACCTCGCCATCAAGTCTAACGCTCCCAGCTCCGGGAACACCCCACCCGCCGTTCCGCCTCACCTCCCTCAGCCGCGCCAGCTGCGCCAGCTGCTCCTCCGTAAGCCGCGGAAGATCGGAGTAATCAATCCCCGAATCGGCTCCCCATCCGTTCTTCCATGACGAAGTGGCTTGGCTGATGCGATACTGCTCAGAACCACCAAGGGTTTCGAAGTTAAATCCGGGGCCGGACGCCAGGTGCGAACCAGGGCCAAACCCGGAATCAGGAGAGGAGAATATCTTTGACAAGACCAGCAAAGATTCCGGCGCGGTTGGCCATTGCCTCCACATTCATGGGTTTGGCCCTGCTGCCGGCAGCCGCGCCGCAATCCGGTCCCCAGCCGCCCGTTGCCGAGCAGCCCGACAAGTACACCTGGCTCGAAGACATCTCCGGCGATCGCCAGATGGCCTGGGTCAAGGCCGAGAACGCGCGCACCGCCGCCGTCCTCGAAAAGGACCCTCACTTTGCGCCTCTTCAAGCCGATGCCCTGAAGGTTCTCGATTCTCCTGAGCGGCTGCCCTCCCCTCAGCTCCGCGGCGGCGCGGTCTACAACATGTGGCAGGACGCGAACCATGTGCGCGGCATCTTTCGCCGCACCACGCTCACCGATTATCTTCAGCCGGAACCGAACTGGCACACCGTGCTCGACTACGATGCGCTGTCCAAGCAGGACAACCAGAGCTGGGTGGGTCATGGGCTCAACTGCCTGGAACCTGCCGAAGAGCTCTGTCTGGTGGCGCTGTCGGCCGGTGGCGAAGATGCGGTGACCCTGCGCGAAATGAACATAAAGACCGGCGCGTTTGTAGCCGGCGGCTTTCAGCTCCCGCGCGGCAAGCAGCGGGTGGCGTGGGTAGACAAGGACACCTTGCTGGTGGCCCGCGACTGGGGCGCGGGGACCATGAGCGACTCCGGTTACCCCATCGAGATTCGGGAGTGGAAGCGCGGCGAACCGCTGGAAAAGGCCAGGGAAGTGTTTCGCGGAGAGACAAAGGACACGGAAGCCGGTCCGCGTGTGCTCCGTGACGCTCAAGGCCATCGCGCGGCAATGGTCTATCGCAACCGCAGTTTCTTTGAGACGGAAACCTTCCTGGTGTTGCCCGGCGGCGTAAAGAAGCTGGCGCTGCCGCTGAAATCCGAGGTGGAAGACCTGCTCGACGGCCAGTTGCTGGTCACCCTGGACGAGGACTGGACCCCTGAAGGCCAAAGCGCCACGTTTGTCCAGGGCTCCGTAGTCTCGCTCGGTTTGGAAGCCGCGGAAAATGATCCGGCTCATCTCAAGCCAACCGTAGTCTTCGCCCCCACAGCCGAGGAATTTGAGCAGGACCTGGCAACCACCGCGAACCACCTGATCATGACCACCTTGGAGCATGTTCAGGGCCGCGCCTACATCTACACCCGCTCCCGCGATGGCCGCTGGTCGCGCCAGCGGCTTCCCGTGGAAGACAACCTGTCGGTAGGCATCGTCACCGCCAGCAGCACCGACGACCGCTTCTTCCTCAATCTGTCGGGCTTTCTCACGCCGCCCTCCCTCCTTCTGGGCGATGCCGCCGATGGCTCGCTGAAGATGGCAAAGACAGAAAAGCCGCAATTTGACGCCGGCAGAGATGTGGTCGAGCAACTGCAGGCGACTTCAAAGGACGGCACCAGGGTGCCCTACTTTGTGGTGCATCGCAAAGATTTGCCCTACGACGGCTCCAACCCCACGCTGCTCACCGCATACGGAGGATTCCAGAACTCGATGACGCCGTATTACTCGGCGCTGACCGGCAAGCTCTGGCTGGAGCACGGTGGAGTCTTTGTGCTCGCCAACATTCGCGGCGGCGGCGAGTTCGGCCCCGCCTGGCACGAGGCCGGCCTCAAGACCCACCGCCAGCGCATCTTCGACGACTTCTACGCCGTCGCCCAGGACCTGGTCGCGCGCAAGATCACCTCGTCGCGCCGCCTGGGAATCGTGGGCGGCTCCAACGGCGGCCTGCTCATGGGCGTCGAGTTCACCCAGCACCCGGAGATGTGGAATGCCGTTGTCATTCAGGTGCCCCTGCTTGACATGCTTGGCTTCGAGCACATGTCGGCCGGTGCATCCTGGGTCGGCGAGTATGGCTCGGTTTCGGTGCCCGAGGAGCGCGCGTTTCTCGCCTCCATCTCCCCCTACAACCAGTTGAAGCCCAACGCACATTATCCGGTGCCGCTGATCTTCACCACCACCAAGGATGACCGAGTCGGCCCGGTTCACGCCCGCAAATTCGCCGCCCGCATGGAAGAGTTTCACCAGCCGTTCTTCTACGACGAGATCACCGAGGGCGGTCACGGCGCCGGTGCCGATAACAAGCAGTCCGCCCGAACCTTTGCCGAGTACTTCGCTTACCTCGCGATGAAGCTCATGGATTGAGCTGAATTCGCATGTGCGAGCTGGGTCGGGTTTCACCCCACAGGCAGTCAACGGAAGTTACGGCTTCATTTGAGCTTTCTTCAGGAAGTTCCATGCCTGCCTGTTCACTTCATCGGAGATCGCATAGTAGTTGTGGTCGTGATCGGGAATGACGGACAGCTTCATGGGGAAGCTATTCGCCTCGAGCAGGCTCTGTGTCGCGGTGACGGCGTCTACGTGGAAGAGCGGATCCCTGTCCCCAACCCAGATGGCAATGGGTGTACGCCGGTCGGCTCGGGAGATGATCTGGCTCTCATATCCCGGCGGCAGCGCGCCGGCGTGAACCGCGGCGGCCGCGTAGAAGCGGGAGTCGATGACGGCAACGATCAGGGCGTAAACAGCGCCTGCGGAATGGCCAAACAGATAGATTCGACTTGCATCGACCGCATGTTTTGCCCTCACCTGGTCCACCGCGGCGTGTAGGAACTCAGGCGGGTCCATCTTTACGCCCCAGCCGGAGGGATCGTATGCATCTGGCGCAACAAGCATGAAATGCTCTCTTGAAGCCAGGCCCTTCCAGGCATCGACCATCACCTGGCCGCTTCGACCGGAACCATGCAGCAGGACGAGTACAGGCAGCGGGCCTTCGTGCTCCGGAATGAAGGCGTAGTAGGTTCTGGTTTTGCCCGCGAACTCGAAGGTCAGACTCGGCGACAGTTCCTTTGCCGGCCCGGAGCTGGAATCCTGGCCCGGGACCCTTGCGTCGTCTCCGGCGGTCGAAGGCGTGGGCTTCTGCCCGCCCGTCGGGAGCGTAAAGAGAGCGCAGACCAGGAACACAATGACCATCCCGCGCTTCCCGTGACTGCCCATGGCGAATTCCACAATAGCAATGCTCCTTTCCCAACTCCGCCAGCCACGCGGCTTTCCTTGCGCTAAACCAGCTCCGCCCTGATCTCCTCAATCTGCTTCACATGCCGCAGCGCGTGCAGCCCGATGCTGAGCAGCATCTCTTGCGCGGTGCACTCTTTCAGGATCGGGTGCCAGGTCGTCTTCCTGCGCAGGTCCTCCTCGCAGCCCCGCACAAACGCAATGGTCCGTTCCCGGCTCTTGAGGAAGTGCGCCACCGCGTCGCCAAGCGTGAGGAAAGCTCCCGCGGGATGCCCCTCCGGCGGCGACTCCATCCGCCGGCTGCGGTCGGTTCCACGCGCCAACATCTTCGCCTCCCGCTCGCGGTTGATCAGCGGCGTCTCCGGCGCAGTGGCGATACCGATCTGCGAGAACATGTAGTCCTCCGAAATCGCAATGTGCTCCGCGCAACCCAGAATCGACCACCTTCCCTCGCCAGGAATGCGTCTGGCCATCTCCTCCGTCACGCCCTCGACCGCCGCCGGCAACGCCGTCCGCCCCTGCTCCAGCATCTCCAGGATCTCCAGCTTTTCCTTAGCTTCCATGCGCGGCTCCTCCCCATCTCCCGTTTTCTCTCCAGCGAACCCCGGCCTGGATCACCGTGCCGGCCACAGCCGGCGCAGCCCCGGCAAAGTAAACCCCCACCGCCGCTCCGCCCGCTGGAAAAGATACACCCCGAGCACCGTCATCAGCGGCTCCAAAGGATGCCGGAACCGGGCATGAGCGGCAGTGATGTAGTAAGCCGCCGGCAGCAGCAGGAAGGCCGCCGCAAACATCCACGCGCCGGGAATCCTCCGCCGCACCGCCAGCCCCAGTCCCAGCGCTCCCGCCAGGCTCGCAAAGGTAAAATTCAGCCCCCGGAAGAGATCGTCCACCCAGTGACCGCCCGGATTCGGCACTCCAAACCAGTAGAAGTAGACCCGCGTGAGACACAAGCGGAAAAACCGCGGCAGATCGGCCCGGATCTCCGCTTTGGCCTCCGCCCCCCGCCAGGCCGCATACGCCAGCTCTCCCTCTTGGCGATAGATCTCGAACTCGGCCAGGTCCTTCGACGGATGGTCATACTCCATCAGGAAGCCCGCCGCTCCCGGGCCGTTCCCCAGGTACAGCTCAACCCCAAAATTCGTTCTCAACGGCACAAATGCATGGAACACCCGTTCGTTGCGCCAACTCCAAGGCGCAAGCACAGTCAGAAAGACCAGCCCCGCGCAGAACGCTTTGGGCAGATGTCTCGGCCACGCTTTTCCGCTTCGTGCCAGCATCCAAATCCCGCAGACCGGCAAAAACAGCAGCACCCCGGGATTGGAAAGCGCAAGCAATCCCCACACCAGCCCAAATCCCAGCCATCGCCCCCAGGCCTGTCCGGCTCCGCGATCCCCGCTCTCGGCTTCGCTGCCCACGTTGCCAACCCGCAGCGCAATCACCATCGCCAACTGGAAGAGCAGCGCAGTCAGCGTCATCTCCCATACCCACTTCACCGCGTATTGCATGGCCGCCGGATAGAGCGCCCAGATCCACGCCGACCACCGCGCCACGCGCAGGTCAAAGCACCGTTTGCCCGTCTCCCAGATCAGCGGAATCATGAGCGCATTCAACAGGCTGTCAAAGGAAAGAATCGCCCATGCCGAAAGCCGGGAGTAGACGCCGAAGACCTTGAAGATTCCAGCCAGGATGAGCGGAAACAGCGGCGTCACCCACGCGGTGGGTCCGGTTTGCCCATGAAAAGGGTCAGCGTAGCCGCGCCCCTCGGCCAGCGCGCGCGCAATCCGCCCCATCTCGTACCCGAAGGCAAAATGGTCGTCCAACGCTGAAATGCGGACCATGTGCGCCAGCGGGATGTAGGCCAGCCGGATCGACAGCCCAATCCAGAAGATCGTCCACGGAGATTGCCATCGCCCAGCGGCGTCAGAGTTCTCCCCGGTGTGCTTCATGGAGGGTTCCGCGGCGGAGAGGCGCATGCCCTTCACTGTAATGGATCGTGCCTTGCCCTGCATGGCTACGGCCGCGCCGGAACCACGTAGAACAGAATGGCAAAGTAGTGAGCCACGCTTCCGGCCAGCACAAACATGTGCCACGCCGCGTGAAAGTAGCGTCGGCGGTCCAGCGCAAAGAACACGATGCCCAGCGTATACGCCAGCCCGCCTGCGCCCAGCCACAGCACCCCATGCCAGCCGATGGCCTGCGCCAGCATCCGCGCCGCAAACACGCCGAACCAACCTTGCAGCAGGTAAACCAGCGCCGAAGCCACCGCAAACCGCCCCACCGCAAAGCTCTTGAACACCACGCCCGCCAGCGCCAGCCCCCACTCCACGCCAAAGACCCGCCACCCCAGCGTCCCATGCAGCGACACCAGCGTAAACGGCGTGTAGGTCCCCGCAATCAGCAGGTAAATCGCCGAGTGGTCCAGCACCTGGAACACATGCCGCGCCCGGGTCCTCACCAGTGAGTGGTAAAGCGTGGAGCACACGTACACCAGCACCAGCGTAGCGCTGAAGACGCTGCAACTCACCACCACCCAGGCCGATCCCCGCGTCGATGCAACGATCAGGAAGACCGAGCCCACAATCGCCAGCACTGCCCCCACTCCGTGGGTGATTGCGTTGGCCAGAATGTCGCCCAGGTGCGCGTGCGTCTCCACAACGCGATCATAATCCCGCCGCATCCGGCCCCGTCCCAATGGCGGTGAGCCAGTCTAAAGGGCACGGGCTTTACGGGTTGAAAAAAAACTCATTCGGGCGGTAGGCCGGGGATTTATCCCCGGCAAAAAGCGGCTCAAATCGACGTGGGCTTTAGCCCCTGCGGGAGATCACCTTCAAAATGCCCCGATTCCGTCGCAGCCGCGCAGCCTACTCCGGCTTTCCCGTGTAGTGCTCGCGATGATGTACCTCGGCGTGGTCTTCCAGCGATTCCAGGTGCGTAATCACCTCCGCCGGCGTGCCCAGCTCCGCGGCCAGCCGCTCCTCCAGAATCGTCGCCAGCCCGTGCGCCTCGCTCACCGAAGTCAAATTCGGAAACAGCAGGTGTACCTCGATGATCTGCCTGTAGCCGGTCGTACGGAAACGCACCCCGTGATATTGGATCTCCAGCTCCGCGCAGATCGCATCCAGGCGCGCCCGAATCTTCTTGCCTTCTTCGGGGTCGGAGTAATCCAGCAGCCCAATCGCCGATCGCCACACCAGTCGTCCGCCCGACCACAAAATATTGACTGCCACGGCAATGGCTACCAGCGGGTCGAACGGCTTCCAGTGCGTCAGCAGCACCAGCCCCAGCCCGGCGACCACGCCAAAGCTGGTCCAGCTATCGGTCAGCACATGCTTGCCGTTGGCCTCAAGAATCAGCGAATTGGTCCGCCGCCCCGTGCGGATCAGGTAGGCGCCGAGCCCCGCGTTCAGAATGCCCGCCGCCAGAATCAGCACTACGCCCCAGCCCAGGTGCTGCAGTTGCAGGCCCGCAATCCACTCGTGAATCGACTCCACCAGGATCGCGATCGCGGCCACCACGATCAGCGCTCCCTCGAACCCCGCCGAGAAGAAGCTGATGCGCTCGTAGCCGTAGAGAAAATGATGCGAGGCCGGCTTCACGCTCAGCCGCAAACTGAAGCTGGCAAACGCCACCGCAATCACGTGAATCACCGACTCGGCCGCGTCGGAGAAGATGGCCGCCGAGTGCGTCATGAAGTAGGCCGTGGTCTTGCCCACCAGCATGGCCACGCCAAACAGCAGCGAGAGCCGCATGGCAAAATGCGCCGCGCGCAGCTCTTGCTGTTCCCGCTCCGGCCGGAATCCGTCGATCGCCTGCCCGGGCTCGTTCATCGTTCCCGCCCGAAAAGTTCAGGAGTGAATTACTGCCCGGTATTTTATACCCATTTGGATTTCTGCCGTCGCGCCCAGAGTGCCCACCCCTGAACTCCCCATAAACGCTCCGTGCCCCATCCTTGCTGTCATTCTGAGCGGAGCGAAGCGGAGTCGAAGAACCTGCGTCTTGCAGTCCTGGCGCAAGGGTGGGAAACCACGAACCCCTGAGCCGTCACATCGGGGCACACTGCGGGGTCTTGCATCGACTATTCTATGAGGAAACGATCCTCGATTGGCGGTGCCTGAAAGGCCACTACTCTCAATCCGACTGCCCGTCGTCTTTGTCGCCATCCTTGTCCGCGTCATGATCGTGGTGGTGGCTGTACCGGCCGATGTCGTCGTCCAGGTGGCTCGGGTCGACGGAAACCTGCACCACGTCCATCTCGTTGCCGTCGAGGTCCACCACGAACAGGGCCATGCGGTCGCCTTCCGGATGCGTGAAGACCAGGCTCTGCTCATGGCCCTTCTTGCTGGTCTCGCGGATCATGCGCTCCCAGCCGGATCCAAGCTTTTCTTCCACCATGCGGTTGAGCTCGTCGCCGTCTACCTGCTCCGTGAAGTTGTCGATCTCCGCTACGTGCAACCCGCCCACGCCGCCATGCGTGGCCTTCTTTGAGACCAGGCTGATGAGCCCTAGAAACGGGATGCGCGTCGCGTGAACGTGGTAGCGGCTCTCAATGGAGCTGACCACGCCGTCAAAGCCGCTCTCCCCGCTGCCGGCCAGCACGGCCGCCGGCACCGCCAGGGCGATGATTCCCATGGGAACGAGCCACAGATGCTTCATTGTGCGCCGCCTTTCTTGTCCTTGGATTTGTCTTTGTCCTTTTCCTTGTCCTTTTCTTTGTCCTTGCCGTCGACGTCCTTGGCTACGTCGCCCAGTGCGCTCAGGCCCCCAATCCCCTTGAGCTTGCCCAGGTCGTCCAGGTGGATTGGGCCGAGAATGAGCACGATCGACAGCTCCTTCGGCTCCACGTCGAGGATGAACATGCCGTGCGACTCCCCGTTGACCAGCTTCACCATCACGTCGGTGCTCTCGCCGCTCTTGCGCTCGCGCTCGCGGACCAGGGGCGACCACTCGCTGGTCTCGAAGTACTTGCGCAGTTGGTCGACTTCTTCCGGAGTGAACTGCCCGGGCTTGTCGAACTCGTACTCGCGAACGTAGATGCCTTCCAGACCCTCGATCAGGTGCCGGATCTCGGCGTCGTCCTCGTTCTTGCCGTTCATGATTTTGGCGGCGAAGGCCAGCATGTTCTTGCCCAGCGTCACCTCGGTGACGTCGGAGGCGCGCGCCGCCAGCTCCTTTTCAATGGGCGCGCCTTCGGGGAGACCGGTATTCTGCGCCAGCGCCGGTGCGGCCATGGCGGCGGCGAGAAGGATGGGAAGAATACGGATTTTCATCGGACTTTCTCCTTTTGCTTGCAAATCAATCCTGCGGTGTGCGGCGGCGGGCCGCCAGCCGCGTGTTCATGTGATCCAGAGCCTGGCTCGTAATGCGCAACGCCGTCAGCACCTGCTCGCGCGCGACCTCTTCGCGTCGCCGCTCTTCCGCGATCCGCCACTCCACCGAGCCGGCCAGCACCGCGGTCAGCACCAGCGATGCTGCCAGCCGCTGCCAGGTCACAAAGGTCCGCTGCTCGCGGACCAGCCGCGGCCCCTCCGTTCTCCGCCGTTCCATCAGCCGCCGCTTCAGGCTGGGCGGCGCCGGCCGGCGCGCAAAGGCCTGCCGCAGCTCGCCTTCAAATTCGTCCATCGCTTCAGGCTCCCTCAACGTACTTCCTCTCCCGCACGTATTCCTTCAAATGCGCCGTTGCCTTGGCGCGCAGCAGTTTCAGGCCCCGCTGCAGGTGGCTCTTCACCGTAGCCAGCGGCGCCTCCAGCGTGCGCGCAATCTCCTCCGGCGTCAGGTCCTCCTGGTAGCGCAGCACCAGCGCTGCCCGCTGCGCCTCGGGCAGCGTGGCCAGCAGTTGCTCCAGCCGCGCGCCCAGCGGAGACGACCGCTCTTCCGTCGCCTCCCCGTGCACGTCCTCTATCTCGACCCAGAGATCGATGCCCCGCACCCTGCGCCTCCGCAGCGCATCCGCCGACCGGCTCATCGTCACCCGCCGCAGCCAGAAGCATGCGTGGTCTGCGGATTCGATGCGGCCCAGGTTGCGGTCCAGTTCCATGAAAACATCCTGCGCGATCTCTTCCGCCAGCCCGCGGTCGGCCGTCATGCGAAGCGCCAGCGAAAAGACCATCGACTGGTGCGCGTCCACGAGTTGTTCAAAGTCCGGCTGCCAGTCGTGGGCCATGCGATTCGCTTCTACTCCCTTATCCGCAAAATTCCCCGCGCGAGGATGCAGAGAGTACGCGATTGGGAGGAAAAAGTTCGCAGGGTTTGCGCGGCGGGGCTTTCTTTGGGGCGGTTCGGCTTAGCGGAGAATGGCGAGGTGCGCCCGGACTCTGGTCTCCAAGTCTTGCAACTCGGGGCAACGGTCCCGGATAGCTGTATAGTTCCGGAGGGCCGCAACCATCAGCTGCTTACGTCCTTCATCGGGATAGCGGGATTCGTCCTGGCCGTGTTTCTGGAGGAATGGGTAGAAGTAATTTTCTTTGATGGAACGATCGGCCTGCATCCTGCTCCATTTCCAATCCGGCTCCCATTTGTCCGCATGGCCGGCGAGGAGCCACGCCTCCACTTCCGGGACGGCGGCACAACAGATCAGGCGAATGGCCTTGCCGAGAGCGATGGCCTGTTGCTCGAATGCTGCTCCCATGCTGGCGAACTCGCCGCTCCGATCCTCGCCGTCGGAATCTGGAAGGAAAAGGACGAGATGCTTGTGGCTGTAGAGGTCCAGGATGGTTGCGGGGAAGAGACTCTTAGCGTGCTCGTAACCATTTGTCCGGGGATTTGCGAGGACCTCGATATTGGCCTGGGTCCTGCCGCACTCCGCGAACAGCCTTTCGCAGAGCGGCTTGAGGATTGCACCGTTGTAGGTCGGATTCTCGGGAACGACCAGGACGTTAAGACTCATGGAGAACGGACTCGAGCCAGCCTTCCTCAAAGAGTTGATCGAGGTTGTAGTTCTCTTTAATTAGGTTCTCGAGGTTTGGGACTTCGGCCAGAGACCGCATCTTCGTGGCTCCGGACTCGGCGTCGCGGGTGCAGACGAAGGTGGTCTTGCGGTCTTCTTCGGTGAGCCACGCCAGCAGTGTCGGCGAATGCGTGGTGGCGAAGACCTGCGTCCCAGTGCGCTTCGACTGCGAGCGCATGAGCTCGAGCAGTAGACGCAGGCGGCTGGGGTGCAAGCCTTTCTCGATCTCCTCGATGACGAGGACCTTGGGCATGGAGGGCTGGAAGAAAGCTGCGGCCAACGCGATGAAGCGCAGCGTGCCCTCGGAGATCGCCGGGGCAGGAAATACTGTATTGCCCTCTTTGATAGCTGCCATAAAGTCATTGACCGCTCCCGGGAGTGCATAGAGATCAGATACTTCATCGGGGCGCAGTTCCTTGAGCCATTCCAGAAGTGCGGTTTTGCTTCCGTTCGATTCGATCTCGTGAACGAGGGCTGCGAAACCTTCCCCATCCTCACCGAGCCTCCACACATTTGAGGAGTATCCCCTGAGCGCCGCCGGATGTGGATCGAGAAACTGCATACTGGCTAAATTGTCAGCAGCATGTTCCAAGTCGAAGTATTGGTCGGGACCATTGATGAGCTTTTTCGGAACGTATCCGCTCAATACTGATGGAAATGGACCATGGCTGCGGTGTGCGAAGTCGAACCCGGGCTTCGCCCTGGGTGATTTTTTCTCCCGAAGCGTTCGTGTCGAGATATTCTCCGAATCGGAGGCGTAATTCACGTGCAAGGTTGTGGCCGCATCGGGATTCTGCAGAGTCAGTGAGTCTTCAATAACATATGGGGCGTCCGTGTCTGCTGAAAAGCGAACTTTATACCGCAGCGGCTCTCCGAAGGAGCTTATGATTTCAGCGTCTTGAAAGCTGACATCGAATTCGATCCTCGTTGCCTGATGTCCGTTGAGTCGCCTGAATCCCACGTACTTGGCTCCCGCACGAATGCCTTCCCACTTCACCCTAGTGTCGGTTCCCGGCAACCCATCCAAAATTTCCCGGAGGTTGAACCTCTTTCCAATACCTTGGACGAACCTCAGCGCATCAAGAAAATTGGATTTCCCGCTGGCGTTGGCGCCAACAAGCAGATTGAAATGGCCGAGTTTGAGATCGACGCTCTCCAGGCTTTTGAAGTTGCGGATCTTGAGTTCAGAGATCATAAGCGCGGCCTCGGGGGTATCGTTCCGGCACACATTCTCTGCTGCCGGGGACTTCTGGAGTCAGTGTAGCCTCATGCGGGGTTAGCGGGAAAGAAATTGCGCTGGTGTCGGCGAATCCCGATCCTCAATCCAAAACGTCAGAACAACTCCGGAATGCTATGAAACGCGATCCGCGTCGGCGCGGCCTTGTACGCGGTCAGCATCGTCGCCGGGGCCAGCGTGCTCATCCCGTACTTATTGTTGATCTGGTCCATCACCGCCAGCAGCCGCGCACGTCCCTGCTCGTCCTCGGTCCCATCGAACAGGTTCAGCGAGTGCAGCCGGTCGGGAACCAGCCCGTCCAGGTGAACGCCGATGAAGTACGGATGCGCGAACTCCGCTCCCGCCGGCTTCGCAGCCCACAGCCGCGCCAGCGCGGCGATCAGAGTCTGGTTGTCCTGGCACTCGCTCAGCTTGATCTCGCTCTTCCATCCCTTCTTGGGCACGCCGAAGTTGCTCACCGGCCCGCGCTCGCCGTTGGGTCCGGCAAATCCAATCGCCAGCCCGATGCTCGACGCCCACAGCCCTCCCGCGCGCAGTCGCATCGCCGCCTTGTGCAGCAGCTTGTGGGCCACGGCATAGGCCTTCTCCGGGGTCCGCATCTCGGGCGCCAGCACGTGCTGGTGGCTCAGCGACTTCAGATGCTCGGTCTCGGACATGTCGAAGTCTTCACCGCGCAGCCAGTGCCACAGCCGCTCGCCCCACACCGAGCCCCACAGCTCCCCGGACCTGTCGCACTCCAGAGCCATCAGTTGCTCCATCGTTCGTATGCCCTTGTCGTTCAGCCGTTTCTCCGTGCGCGGGCCGATGCCCGGCAGGTCGCGCAGCGTAAGCTGCCCCAGCGCTTCAGGCAGGATGTCCAGTGGCAGCGCCACCAGCCCGTCGGGCTTTTCCATGTCGCTGGCCACCTTGGCGAGATAGCGGTTGGTGGCCAGCCCCACCGACGAGCGCAGCATGGGGCCAACCCTTTCGCGGATCGCCGCCTTCACCTTGCGCCCCAGCTCCAGCGCCGCCAGCAGCGGCCGCTCGCGTCCCATCAGCCGGCAGGCCATCTCGTCGATGGAGAGCACCGCCGTGACAGGAAGGCAGCTTTCCACGGCTTCCACGATGCGGTGGTGGTAGGCAACGTAAATCTCGTGGCGCGCCTCGACGAGAACAAGATCGGGGCACATGCGCTTGGCTTCGCCCACCATGGTGCCGGTTTTCACGCCATAGGCCTTGGCCTCGTAGCTCGCTGCGATAGCCACGGTGGTGTCCGCCATCATGGGCACCACGGCAACCGGCCGCCCGCGCAGTTCCGGCCGCACCTCCTGCTCCACCGAAGCAAAGTAGGAGTTCAGGTCCACGAACAGCCAGTTCAAGGCGGGGCCATGAACCTGATCCTGCGGGCAGACTGGCTCTGTATCCTTTGAGGCAGTTTCGGCTCCCCATTCCGGGGTATGGTCTTCCTGCGGATCATCGTTGACCATAGGGTCCAGAGCCGGATTGGGAGCGGGTTTCATCCTGAATCAATTTTCGCCTTTTATTCTCTTCAGGGCAAGACCAAATTGAAGGGATGACGAAGAAAATCATCCGATGCTAAAATGAGTTCGCCGGGATTCCGGTGTACCGAAGCTCGACTCCCTGATTCGCATCCTCGGTTCACCGGCGAAACATTTTGTCGGTCATGTGGGTTTCCTGGATATGCATAACCTGGTGCATTGGTTTTCGATGAACGGAAGCGTGATCGCCGTGCTGGTGACGGTATGCGTGGCTGTGCTTCTGGTCTGCTGCCTGGGCTGTTCCAACTGCCCCAGCCGCGACAAGGACGACCTCTTCCGCCGCCACGAGCTCTAATCCCCTTGGAGCGCCGTTACGGCGTCTTCGTTCCCTGGTGGAATCGCATCCGCCAATCTCCGCATTCTCTTGTCCATAAAGAGCTGCGCAGCGCCGCGGAAACCCGCCCGGATTGCGGATCGGCACGTACCGTCCGATAGGTCACCAGTGCCACATCCTCGGCAATCAACTTGCAGTTGACGTCTTCCATCGTGGGCGCCTCGTACTCTTCGGTTGCCAGTAATTCGAGAACCTGCTCCCGCGACCACACTCGCCCGGTCGACCCGAACTCCTGAAAATCCTCGGCCAGAAATGCCGCGGCACGCGCCCTGTCGCGCCGCACCGCGGCATCGAGCAGCGCTTCTTCGCATCGCCGCAAACGCGCGCACGCCGCCTCGTCCTCGCCGTTTCCGCTCATTCGGCCGCCGGCTTCAGATACTGCTCAAAGTGCGCCACGATGCGGTTGAACAGGTGCATGCGCACATCCGGCCCGGCGATCGCGTGCGTCTTGCGCGGGTAGATCTGCAAGTCGTACGGGATTTCTGCCTCGATCAGCTTTTGAATGAACTGAACGCTGTTCTGCATGTGCACGTTATCGTCGCCGGTGCCGTGCACCAGCAGCAGCCGTCCCTTCAGATTGGCGGCGGAAAAAGCCACCGAGAAATCGCGATAGCCCGTGGGAAAATCCTTGGGCAGGCTCAGGTACCGCTCGGTGTAGATGGAGTCGTAGTTGCGCCAGTCCGTCACCGGGGCCACGGCCACCCCGGCGCGAAAGCGGTCCGAGTGCGTCAGTGCGTAGAGGGTAAACGTGCCGCCCCAGCTCCAGCCCCACCAGCCCAGTCGCTTGGGGTCGAGCTGCGTGAACTGGGCCAGAGCCGCGTCCACCACGGTGAGCTGATCCTCGAGCTGAATGGACCCGAAGTTGTGATACGCCGCCTGGGCAAAGTCCCTCCCACGCCCGCCCATGCCCCGATTGTCGGCGCGCAGCACGGCGAATCCGTGCTGCGCGAGCAACTCGTCGAAGAGCAGGTTGTCGCTCCATCGGTTGGCCACGGTCTGCGCTGCGGGCCCGCCGTAGGGGTTCACGATGAGCGGAACCGATGCCGGAAGGTTGGCTCCCGCCGGAAGCAGCAGCGTGGCGTAGAGGGTTGTGCCGTCGTGGGCCTTCACCTCCAGCTCGCGCGGGGCTGGGAAGTGGTAGGACTCGATCGCACGGGTTGACCAGAAGACGTTGCACTTGTCCGCGTCCTGGCAGATGCGCAGCGTGGGCGCGCCGGCCAGCGTTGACGCCTTGTCCACAAACGCGCCGGAAGCAGCAAAGTTGCCTTCGTGGAAGCCGGGAGCGGTGGTGAGCGGCTTGATCTCGCCGGCAAAGCTCACCTGATTCAACTGCTGATTCCGGGGGTCGCCCTCGTTGCTGGCGTAGCGAATCACCTTGGCCTCGTGGTCGACCCCCAGAACATCGCCCACCTCGAAGTCGCCCTTGGTCAGTTGCCGCTCCAGCTTGGCTGTGCCCGCCGAGGGATCGGCCTGGTTGTAGCTGTAGAGGTAGAGATGATTGTGGCCGTCGGTCCAGTTGGTCAGCACGATCGAGCCATAGCCGACCGAGACGTCGTAGTTGTCGTCGATGAACTTGTCGTCGCTGAGATGCAGCGCCGGGTGCGCCGCGCCTGTCGTGGCGTCGGCAAAGTAGAGATCGCGATGCTTGTGGTCGCGGGTGAGAGCTTCTATCCAGAGGGTCTTGCGATCCACCCATCCGAAGCGCGGAATGTAGTCCTGCCCTGGCTCAATGGGTAGCCGGACCCAAACGGTCTTGCCGCCGCCGACGCCCACCACGCCCACGCGGACGTCCGGATTGGGGTCGCCGGGCTGCGGGTAGCGCTGAAAACTGATCTGCGCGTGGATCGGAATCCAGTCGGCGATGGGATACTCGCCCACTTCGTGCTCATTGGTCTGCAAGAAAGCAAGGCTCTTTGAATCAGGAGACCAGAAGTAGTTGCTGCGCGTCTCCAGTTCTTCCTCGTAGACCCAGTCGACCTCGCCGTTGAGGGTGGTCAGATTGGGCGGCGGAGCTACCACGATGGGCGGAAACTCGGGGTCCTTCAGCCGCAGCACCGACAGCCCGTGGTCGCGCACATACGAGACCATCTCGCCGTTGGGAGAGAACTTCGGATCGTCGCCGGAGGCGATGCCGGTAAAGCCCACCTGCACGCCGGTGCCGTTGTGCAGATCGTAGAGCCAGAGCCGTCCGTTGGCGTCGAACAGCAGGTGCGCCGAGTCGGGCGCCCACAGGTAGTTGGCCATCTTGTAGCGTTCGCGACGGTCGCTGTCGGTCTCGGAGTCCGATGCGCCGGAGAGCGCGGCCAGCTTGGCCCGGCTCACCAGCACGTGCTGTTTGGCCGTGGCGGGGTCCAGATCGATCAGTTCGCCGCCATCGAGATAGGTGAGGTGCTTCCCGTCAGGCGACCAGGAGAGCCCGTCGGGCGGATGCCCGGCCATCGAACCGTGCGCAAAGAGGTCCTCGACGGTCAGCGGCCTGGGCGCGGTTTGCGCCTGGTTAGCCTGGCTCTGGCCGGCCTCGGGTTCTGCCTCATGTGCGGCGAGTGGAAGAGTCGAGAAAGAGCAGAAAAGAGCGGCAGAGAGCAGAAGCGCGGCGCGGGTCAAGAGAGGTTCCTCCCGAAGCGGAGCTCAGCCTGGGATGGACACGGCAGTCCAGGCGGTGCGGGGCTTCCAGCCAGCAGTGTATCGCACGCAGAGCAACCGAGTTGCGCGCTGCGCGGGCCATCGCGTATGGTGCGGGCTATGCACTGGTCGACTCGGCAGGAACGCACCAAGATGGGGCAGGCGCGGCGCAAGCAGGTGGGCCGCCAGCAACACAGCACCCTGAACATCAAGGCTCGGACGCACTCTCCGCTGGAGCTGCTTGCGCGCTCCATGAAGGGGCGCCTCGCCCCGCTCGTCAAGCTCAAATACGAGCTGATGGCCATGTCCCCCTTCGGCTACTATCGCGGCGCGGTGCCGGTGATGGCCGCGGACCTGGCCCTGCTGCCCAACACCGGCATCGTCAGCCAGCTCTGCGGCGACGCGCATGTGCGCAACCTGGGCGCCTATGCCGCGCCCGACGGACGGCTGATCTTCGACATCAACGACTTCGACGAGACCATTCGCGGACCCTTCGAGTGGGACCTGAAGCGCATGGCAGGCTCCATCTCGCTGGCCGGACGTGGGTCAGACCAAAAGGACTCGTCGATCCGGTGCGCTGTCGAACTGTGCATCGAGCACTACGCCGAACAGATGCGTGCCTTCGCCAAAATGTCGCACCTCGATGTGGGCCACTTCATCGTGCACCGCCTGGGCCAGGTTGAGCCGGTGCATGCGGCGCTGCTCAAGGCCGAGCGGGCCACGCCGCAGCGCACCCTCGAGCAGCTCACCGAGCCGGTCGCGGGTAAGGTTGGGCAACGGCGCTTCAAGCAGATCAAGCCAACCCTGACGCGCGTATCGGGCGCACAGGCAGCGGTCGTTCTGGCCTCGCTCCATTCCTACAAGCAGATGCTGGAGCCGCAGCGCCAGCATCTGCTCTCCTTCTACCGTCCCGTGGACGTGGCCTTCAAGGTGGTGGGAACCGGTTCGGTGGGCTTGCGTGACTATTGCATCTACTTTGAGGGCAACGGCCCCAACGATCCGCTCTTTCTGCAGATCAAGGAGGAGCCGGACTCCGCTTACACCGCCTATCTCCCCGACGCCCATCCCGATCCCCACAACGGCAAGCGCACCGCCGATGGGCAGCGCGCCATGCAGTTGCAGTCCGACCCGTTTCTGGGATGGACGCACATCGGCGGACGGCAATACTTGGTCCGCCAGCTCAACGACCACAAGGGATCCATCGAGCTCGAAGACCTGGCCGGCGGAGGCCTGGGGGCCTTTGCCGAGGTCTGCGGCGAGCTGCTGGCGCGGGGACATGCCCGCTCCGGCGACCCCGCGGTCATCGCCGGCTACCTGGGCTCCGGCGACGGCTTTTCCGAAGCCCTCGCCAAGTTCGGCTTGGCCTACGCCGACCAGTCGGAAAAGGACTGGCAGGAGCTGTGCCGGTCGCGCAAAGCCGGAAAGACGCCTTGATTCCGGCTCAAGCAAACCTGTGAACAAGTTGACGTTTTGAAAGGGCACGACTTCAGTCGTGCCGATAAGGCCAATAGAATGAAAAGGGCCGGGTGCCCCCGGTCTCGCGTTTGAGACCGGGAGACCCCTGATCCACAAGGTCACAGCACGAAAACGAACGAATCAGGAGAACCCCATGAATCGCCGTACATTTGCTCAAACCCTTGCCGCGGGCGCCCTCGGCGCCGCAGTCCCCGCCTTCCCCGCCAAAACTTCAGCCAACCCTGCCGCCGCTCCCGCCGGAGCCCCGCCGCCCTTTGCGCTTTCCGTCATGCTCTGGACGGTCTTCAACGATCTGCCCTTCGAGGAGCGCCTGGCCAAAGTCGCCGAGGCCGGCTACTCCAAGGTCGAGCTGGTGGGCGAGTACAACTCCCGGAACTGGACCCGGGCCGATTATGACCGCGCCAATACCGCGCGCAAGCGCCTGGGCATCGAGATCGACGCCACCGCCGGGCTGAAGTACGCCGTTGCCAACCCGGCCGAGCGCGACCCCTTTCTGGCGGAACTCAAGGGTGCGCTTGCGCAGATGGAGACCCTCGGCTGCCCAGCCATGATCGTGATGTCCGGCGACACCGTTCCGGAGCTCAGCCGAGAGACCCAGCACCAGAGCTGCGTCGAAGGCCTCAAGCGCGCCGCGGAACTCGTCGAGGGCAAGCAGATCGACGGCAAGCCGGTGCGCCTGCTCCTCGAGTGCATTCACGTCGAGGAGCGCGCCAAGTACTTTCTCACCCGCGCCAACGAGGCCATCGAAGTAGTGCGCGCCGTCAACCACCCCCAGGTGCAATTTCTCTACGACATCTACCACGAGCAGATGGGCTTCGGGAACCTCATCGACAAGCTCGACAAGCACATCGACGTCGTCGGCCTGGTCCACATCGCCGACGTCCCCGGCCGCCACCAGCCCGGCACCGGCGAAATCAACTACGGCAACATCTACAAAAAGCTGGCCCAGCTGAACTACCGCCACAACGTAGCTATGGAGTTTCAGCCCATAGGGGACCAGGTGTCCGCGCTCCGCGCAGCCAAGGCCGAGGTCTGGAGCTCCATCCCGGCCTGACATTGCCTCCGCCGTGCTTTGGCAACGCGCCCCGTTGGCTGGCTGCGCAAACACTCCTTCGGACGGTAGGCGGGGATTTATCCCCGGCAAAGAGCTACGAGAACGATGCCTTATTCCGCAGCCTGCCAGTAGCGTAGTTGCAGATCGGAAATCTGGCTGTTTGGTAAGCTTGCATTTCTGTGTGTCTGCGCCCGTTCTTGTAGCGGAGTGCATGGTAATGAATTTGCCTTGCCTGCGCGAAGGAAAAGGCCAATTTCGCGTGCTCCCGTTGCTGCGCGCGCGAAGCAATTCTTCTGCATGAACCGGCCACACGATTGTTCCGATTGGGAGGAATGAAGCAATGCTGAGTCGCCGTCTACTTATTCGAGTCTTTTCTTTTCTTTTTGCAATGACCGCCCTGGCGGCGCAAGCGAACGCCCAGAACCATCCGCCATTCGAAGCGGGCGCGGCTCGACGGAACATTACCCCCAGTGCGTTGCTTCCACTCACGGGCGGGATGGGGCCGACCAGTCCGGCCAAAGGCAAACAAGGCGAGTTGATGGCCCGTGCGATGGTTTTCCGGTCAGGCAATGAGACGCTGGCGGTGGTAGGCCTCGACCTGCTGGGGTTTCCGGGAGTGCTGGGGGATCGTTCGCGTGCGCTGGTACCCAGGATCCCTGCCGATCACATCCTGATCGGGTCGACGCACACACACAGCGCTCCGGACGCCTATGCCTTTCCGGATGGCAAGGGGGGACACACAGGGTCCCTCGAGTATATGGACTTCGTCGCCAGGGAGGCGGCTGCGGCGATCAACGATGCATTGGACCATATGCAGCCGGCCGAATTGCGCGTGGCGAGCGGGAATGCCGAGGGGCGGATTGCCTACAACTATTACGCGCCGGATCTCTACGACCGGCGGGTGGGCGTGCTGCAGGCGCGCAGCCTGGCGGATGGCAAGACGATCGGCACGCTGGTGAACTACGCGATTCATCCGGAGGTCATGGGCGCCGATCACGGCATCATGAGTCCCGATTTAGTGGGTCCGTTGTGCGATCTGGTTGAGAGTCAGGCGGGCGGGGTCGCGGTGTTCATGAACAGCGCGCAAGGGGGCATGGTGACTGCCGACAACCGCCTCCTGGACCAGCCCAGAGACCCGGTAGGCGGCTATTGGAAGGATGAGTCCTCGTGGAGCGAGTGCGAGCGGATCGGGAAACTGCTGGCGAGCGAGGCTCTGCGCATCGTGAACGGCGCATCGTGGCAGCGCGACCCGGCGCTCGTGGTGCGCTCGCGAAGGGTGAAGTTTCAGGTGGATTCCCAGGAGATGTGGCAGGTGGTCGAGTACTCGCCGTTGAATTACCCGCATGGTGCGGACCGGACCGTGACTGCGCAGATCAACCTGGTGAAGCTCGGAAATGCCGAAATCCTGACCATTCCCGGCGAAGCGCTGCCCAATATCGGCTTTTACCTCAAGCGCAAGATGAAGGGGGAACACAATTTCCTCTTCGGATTGACGAACGACGCCTTCGGCTACATCTTGACCAAGGTCGATTTCATGAGCTTTCCGCGCTATGAGTATGTCTCCCAGACCTCATTAGGCGAAATGACGGGGGAGGTGCTTATCCAGAACGCGTTGGAGATGGTGCAGGAGATGGACGGGAAATAGGGAAAGACGTACAGGAGATCTGTTGCTGGTCCTCCAGCCACAGAACCAAGTACAACTGTAGCCCTACGCCTCAAACGGCGAAGGCCCAACCAGCCTCATGTCGTATCTGCGAAACATCTCCGCGTCGAGCGCGGGCAAACCCGGTACCGCGGTGGCGCGGAAAAACTCCTCGATCTTTCCCGCCGGTGTAAAAGCAATCAGCATCCTCCCCGGCTTTTCGCCAACAGACGAAAACGCGTGGGGGATGTTGCGCGGACCCAGCACCGATTCCCCGGCGCGGAGCCGCTTCCTGCTGTCGCCCACCTGAAACGCCACCTCGCCCTCCATCACGTAGAACCACTCATCCTGATAAAGGTGAAGATGCAGCGGAGGCCCGCCCTTCACCAGGTTGGCATGTTCGATGATGAACAAGCCCCCGCCCGTATCGCGCGAAGCAACCTTGAACAGGAGGTTGCTGAACCCGCGGCTGTGCGACTCGCCAAACCGGTCCGCACCGGACCCGACCACGTGAATCTCCGTTGAAGCAGGAGCAGCTGCCGCCTGGGCCAGGGCGAACTCTCTAAAACCCGCCGCAGGAACCAGCGCGGCACTGCCCTTGAGAAACGAACGGCGCTTCATACACGTCTCCGATCTTCGGCGAGATGGACGGCATAAGGCTCTCAGCCTTCGTTCCGGCCGGCGCTTCGTCTATTTCGGGGATACTCCAGAAGAACCGCTCCAATCTATCGCAGAGATCAGAGGTTTGCAATGGGGCATCGTGAGATGGGCCAGAGAGAGTGGGGTCGTTCCCACCGCCCGCGCACTACAATAGGCCGGTATGCCGACCGCCGTCCGCTCCCACGCCAAGATCAACCTGGGCTTGTATATAGGAGCGCCCCGCCCGGACGGATTCCACGGCCTCACCACGGTCTACCAGACGCTGAAACTCTATGACGTGGTTACGGTTAGGGCGCAGAAAGCGGACGCGACCCGGCTGCGGCTCACCTCCAACGACAGCCGCGTCCCCTGCGACGCGCGCAATACCGCGTGGAAGATGGTGGCGCTGGCGCTGGAGGCGCTAGGCGTCGCAGCCGAGGTTGAGATTCATATCGAGAAGCGGCTCCCGGTGCAGGGCGGCCTTGGCGCCGGCTCGGCCAACGCGGTGGCCGCCCTCATCGGCCTTGAAGCCGAGCTGGGACCAGAAGGTCAGCCGGGTGCCCCAGCTCTCGCCTCTGAAACCTGGGAAACAGCCCGCCTCCAACTTGCCGCCCAGGTCGGCTCCGATGTGCCTCTATTCCTGATCGGTGGTACTGTTCTCGGACTCGATCGCGGCCAGCAAGTCCACCCCCTCCCCGACATCGACCCCACCTGGTGCGTCATCGCCACCCCCGCCATCGGCGTCTCCACCCCCCAGGCCTTTCGCGACTGGGACGCCCTCTGCGCCACCGAGGGTTTGACCCAGCAGGCAAGCCAAGATAAACTAAATGAGTTGAGCCGTGCCTATGCCAGCGCCTTTGCGGAAGCGATTCCGCGAGGTGGGCAGGGAACAGGCTCCTCCGGTGTCCTCTCCTTGGGAGAGGACCGGGCGGGACCACAAGAGTCCGCGCTTGTCCGCACCGGGATCACGAGCTGGATCCAGAACGACTTTGAACGCGTCGTCTTTCCCCAGCATCCTTCCCTTGCAGAAATCAAGCGCATTCTTGCGGCCACCGGCACACCGGAGGCAGCCCTCCTTGCCATGCTGTCCGGGTCCGGTTCGGCGCTCTTCGGGTTGTACCTGACCCGGGGAGATGCGGAAGCGGCGCGCCAGCGTCTGCTTGCCGCGGGGGTTGCCAGTCAGTTGACGCGCACCCTGCCGCGGCCGGCTTACTGGAGCGAAATGCTTCTGGAAAAGGGAGATTGACAGTCAGCCGTTCCGCGAGAGAGACTCGCCATCGGCTGTTTTTGATTGAGTGTTGGGCGATCGTCTAATGGTAGGACAATGCCCTTTGGAGGCATTTGTCTAGGTTCGAATCCTAGTCGCCCAGCCAGGTTTTGCGAGTGAATAGTGGTTAGTGATTAGTGGATAGTGATCAGCCGTGGCGAGCCGTACTTACTGACCACTGATCACTAACCACTAAACACTGCATTTCGGCCCCGAAGAACAGCCAAAGCAAACCAGCTTGGAGGGTAATCGGAGATGGAAGCGGGAACAGTGACGTTGACGGCGGAAGAAAGACAAACAGGCGACCCGAACGCGAAGCCCGACGGCGCGCCCAAAGACCCCAACCCCAAGGACCCTAACCAGGGCTCTTCGGACGCCGCCAAGCCTCAAGGCGCCAAGCCCGTGCCCGAGCGCAAGCGGAGCCGCAACCTGAGCGAGGACAAACGCTTCAAGCTCTTCAGCGGCACGGCCAACAAGCCGCTGGCTGAGGAAATTGGCCGCCACATCGGGGTTCCCGTGGGCGAGGCCAAGATTCAGCGCTTTGCCGACGGTGAGGTCTACTTCCAGCTGCTGGAAAACGTGCGTGGTGTCGACGTGTTTGTCGTCCAGCCCACCTGCTACCCGGTGGACCAGCACTTGGTCGAGCTTCTGGTCATGATCGACGCATTGAAGCGCGCCTCGGCGGCCAGGATCACTGTGGTCGTGCCCTACTACGGCTACGCCCGCCAGGACCGCAAAGACCGCCCCCGCGTCGCCATCAGCGCCAAGCTCATCGCCGACCTGCTCACCACCGCCGGCGCCAATCGCGCCCTTTTTGTCGACCTGCACGCCGCCCAGATTCAGGGCTTCTTCAACATTCCCGTCGACCATCTCTTCGCCAGCCCGGTGCTGGTGAGTCACTTCCGCGAGCTCAAGCTGCCCAACCTGACCGTGGTTTCTCCCGACGCCGGCGGCGTGGAGCGCGCGCGCTTCTTCGCGCAGAAGGTCGGCGCTCCGCTGGCCATCGTCGACAAGCGCCGCACCGACATCAACGTAGCCGAGGTGATGCATGTGGTCGGCGACGTGGCCGGCAAGACCTGCCTCATTATCGATGACATCATCGACACCGCAGGAACCCTGGTCAAGACCGTGGACGCCCTTTTTGCAGCGGGCGCGGCAACCGTATACGCCTGCGCCAGCCACGCCGTACTTTCCGGCCCGGCCATCGATCGCATTGCCAACTCGCGCCTGGCGCAGGTGGTGGTCACCGACACCATTCCTCTGCGCGAGGCGGCGCTGAAAGTGCCCAAGATCAAAGTGCTCTCCATCGCCGGCCTGCTGGGCGCGGCCATCGAGAGCATCCACATGGAGACGAGTGTAAGTTCGTTGTTCAACTAGAAGCAGTGATCAGCGGTTAGTGACTAGGGATTAGTTGACGAGTCATCGAGCTAGTTCCAACCACTAACCACTAATCACTAACCACTGGCTTCACCAACAAAGGGAGCGGACCTCAACAGCCCGTGCCCGACAAGAAGAAACGAGAGACTTGAATGCCTGAAGTAGTCGTAGCCAAGCCCCGTGAGGGCAAGTTCAACAAGAATGCCGCTCGCCGCGTGCGCGTTGCGGGCAAGATTCCTGCCGTGCTGTACGGTTCCGGCCACAACGCAGTGGCCATCGAAGTGGACCCCAAGCAGATTTCCCGGATTCTCTTTTCAGAGGCCGGACGCAACACCATTTTCGATGTCGAAGTCGCCGGCCAGCCCGCGGCCAAAGCCATGATCGTCGATTGGCAGCGCGAGCCCATCAAGGATCAGCTCATCCACATCGACCTCAAGCGCATCGCCCTCGACAAGACCCTCCGCGTCAAGGTGCGGGTCAAGCTGCTGGGCATCCCCGTCGGCGTCAAGGCCTCCGGCGGCATCCTCGACCAGGTGCTCCGCGAAGTCGAGGTTCAGTGCCTGCCGGCCGACATTCCCAGCCACATCGACGTGGATGTGAGTGGCCTCGAGATGCACGGGGTGCTACGCGTAAGCGACCTGCCCCACTCGGAGAAGATTGAGTATTTGAAGGCCGAGGATGCAACCGTGGCGCACGTCGTGTCGATCCGCGAAGAGGCGCCGACTGCTGCCGAGACCGAGGCAGCCGCGGTTGCCGCTGCTACTGCCGCCGCCGCCGCCGAGCCGGAAGTGGCCAAGAAAGGCAAGCCGGAAGACGCGGCCAAGCCTGCCGATGCGGCCGCCAAAAAGCCCGCGGCGAAGAAGTAAGTCTTGGCGGAAGCAAGTGAACCCGGAGTTCGCCGCGGCCCCTATCTGGTGGTGGGGCTGGGCAACCCCGGCTTGGAGTACCTGTGGACTCCGCATAACGCGGGCTCCATGGCCATCGACCGCATCGCCCAGCAAGAAGGCGTTGTGGTCCAGAACCGGCGTTGCCGGGCCACCACCGCAACCTGCCGCATAGCGGGACGCGAGGTGATCCTGGCCAAGCCGGAGACCTTTATGAACCTGAGCGGGCTGGCAGTGGCCGCTCTGGTGAGGGAGTTTGAAGCAGACCCGGCGCGGGACCTGCTCGTCATCTACGACGAGCTCGATCTCACACTGGGGACCTTCAAGATCAGGGAGCGCGGTTCGCCTGCCGGGCACAACGGAGCCCGCAGCGTAACCGGCGCCCTGGGAAGCCAGGAGTGGTTGCGCCTGCGCATCGGCGTGGGGCTGAATCTTCCTCCGGAAGCAATCGCAGCCGGCGGAGGCAAGCGGCCGGGCAGGGATTATCTGCTCTCGCCCATGCGCAAGGCGGATTTGACGGTTCTGGACGAGGTGCTTGACCGGGTGGCAACAGCCACGCGGCGCATCCTCAGCGAAGGGCCGGCAGCCGCGATGAACGAGTTTAACCGAAAAGACAGGGAAGAAGAACGAGGAAACAGGGAATAGGAAACAGGGAACAGGATTAGCGACCGGGGCAAGGAACTGCGAACTAAGAACTTTGAACTGGGAACTGTACCCGTTAGCTGGAGCCGAAGCTCCGGCGGAAAAGGAATGCTGATGTCGCGTGTGTATGAGGTTATGTTCATTGTTCGGCCCGATGCGGCCGAAGAGGATGTCGACAAGCTCATCGCCGGCTTCTCCGCCACCGTTACCGGTGGGGGTGGGGTGGTCAAGACTGTCGAGAAGATGGGTCGCCGCAAGCTGGCTTACCTGGTGCGCAAGTTCAACGACGGCAACTACGTTTTGCTCACCATCGAGGCCAATGGCGCGGTGGTGCTCGAACTGGAACGCCGCCTCCGCGTCACCGAGCCGGTGATCAAGTTCATCACCGTGCGCATCGACGAGGAAGAGAAGCGTCTGGCCAAGGTGAAGGCTCTGCGCGGAGTTCGCCGCAAGGTCGAGCACGCGGCTCCGGCTTCAGCGCCTGTGCCCGCGCCGGTTGCCGCTCCCGTGGAAGCAGTCGAGGCCGCGCCGGCCGTCGTTTAGGCTTGCCGTTGCCAATGGCCGTCAGGCAGGCATGACCGCCGCGGCTGGGTTTTCAATTGTTCCCCGGCGTCCCCTGGGCGCAGGATGAACCGAAGAGAGTAAAGAGGAAACACTATGTCAGAAGAAACTCCTGGAAGGGCGCCCGAGACGAGCGCACCGCAAGCATCTGAATCCGGTCCCGGTCCCGGCTCCGGCTCCGGCTCCGGCCACGGCAATGGGCCTCGCCCCGGCGGCCGGCCCCAAGGCGGCCCTGGCGGCCGGCCTCAAGGCGGCCCTGGCGGACGCGGCAAGTTCTTCCGCCGCAAGAAGGTGTGCAAGTTCTGCACCGAGAAGATCGATGCCATCCCCTACCGCGACGTCCGCCTGCTGCAAGGCTTCGTGGCCGAGCGTGGCAAGATCGTGCCTCGCCGCCTCACCGGCGTCTGCACCACCCACCAGCGCCGCCTCACCCGCGCCATCAAGCAGGCCCGCAACATCGCCCTGCTTCCGTTTGCCACGCGGCACTAGAGCGAGTCGCTTCGTTGCAGGGGCGCGGCTTCTGCCGCGCCGTGAATGCCGCATTTCTCCCGGGCTTTAGCCCCCGAGGGAATGAAGGCGGCCATAGCTGAGAATCGTGCGTAGCGCACCGCATCGCTTGGGAACCCGCCCGCTGAGGGGCCTCTAAGCGGAATCACCAACGGCGCCGTCGCACAACTGGAGAGTTTCCCATGGAAGTTATTTTGAAAGAAGACGTAGTCAACCTGGGCCAGCGCGGAGACGTGGTCAAAGTGGCCGACGGCTACGGACGCAATTTTCTGCTGCCCCGCAAGCTGGCGCTCCAGGCTACCGACGCCAACAAGGCCGTCATCGAAACCATGAAGACCGCCGCCGCCCGCCGCTCCGCCTCTGAAAAGGTGCTGGCGGAGGAATTGGCTACCCGGCTCGAGCCGCTGGTGCTCAGCTTTACCCGCAAGTCGGGTGAGGCCGGCCATCTCTTCGGCTCGGTCACCTCGGCCGACATCGCCGCCGAGCTGGCCGGCCAGGGCTTCGAAGTCGACCGCCGCAAGATCGTCCTCGGCGAGCCGCTCAAGACCGTTGGCGACCACACCGTGGCCATCAAGCTGCACCGCGAAGTCACGGCGCACATCAAGGTGAAGGTGCTGGCCGAGGCGACGGAGGAAGTTGCCGCCGCCGAGCCCGCGTCAGCCGCTGAGCCCGCCGCCGAAGAAGTCGCGGCCGAATAGCTGCAACCTGCTTCAATGAAGGCAACCCCACGCCGTCTCTCGGTTCGCCGGGAGGCGGATGTGTGTCTGCCGGGTGCCCCATCCATTCGCGTTTTTTGCGAATGGGTGGGAGACCACGAACCCTGACCGGCCCTTCTCGAACTCGGTTATTAAACAGGATCTCAAAACAGATCCTTCTCCGGCGTCCCCCCCGCCAGAGCGATCAGCTTCTTCACCGCCTTGCCCATGTTGTCCGTGAACTTGGGTAGGGCGTTCGACATCGTAAACGAGAACAGCAGCCGCGCCCGGTTCGAGGCGATGCTGGTGTCCACCTGGTTGCTTCTGTCGTAGCACACCCTGGCCTTCTTCCCGCTCAACGAGGTCAGCGTCAGCCGCAGAACCTGTTCCCGCGTGTGGTAGGTGTCGCTGGGGTCGAAGACCTCCCAGATGGCGCTGTTCGAGTCCATCGCGCCCAGAAAAATGTCGCACCGGCCGTCGGGCTGCGTGATGATGAGCACCGACGTCGCCAGGTCGAACGAGACCTCCGTGTTGTCGTTGATTCCGTCGCTGGGGCTCAGGGCCAGCAGTTCGCCGCGCACATAGTCAAACAGCTCCTGCTGCGTGGGCTCGGGCTTCGCAGGCTTCTTTGCGTGGTGCGTCGCCGGCGCGCTCTGCGCCCAGCAGACGGGCAGCACCAGCAGCAGCGCCGCGGCCGGGATGCGTGCCCCGAGTCTCATGCGCATTCAATTTCCTGCGGGAGCGTCATGGGGAGAGTATAGCCCCGCTTCCGGCCGTGATTCGCCAATCATCGCCAGCGGACGGCTGCGGTCCGTGCGCAGCGTGGGCACGGCGGCCAGCAGGCTCCTCGTGTAAGCGTGTTCCGGGCTCGTGAGCAGCCGCCGGCACGGCCCCGTCTCCACAATTTCTCCAGCGCGCATCACCGCCACCCGTCCCGCCACCTCGCCCACCACGGCCAGATCGTGCGAGATGAACAGCATCGCCAGGCCGTGCTGCCTCTGCAAGTCTTTAAGCAGTTCCAGCACCTGCGCCTGCACCGTCACATCGAGCGCGGTCGTCGGCTCGTCGGCAATCAACAGCCTCGGCCGGTTGATCAGCGCCATGGCGATCAGAATTCTCTGCCGCTGCCCGCCTGAAAACTGGTGCGGATAGTCGCCATAGCGGCGCGCCGCGTCGTCGATGGCCACTGCCTCCAGCGCCGCGATCGCTTTTTTCTTCGCCTCCCTGCCCGTCCAGGAGGAAGCATGCGCCGCAAAGCCCTCCGCCACCTGCCGTCCAATGCTCATCGCTGGATTCAGCGCCGTCATCGGCTCCTGGAAGATCATGGCGATCTCCCGCCCGCGCAGCCGCCGCAATCCCTGTGCGCCCAGCCGCAGCAGGTCGATCGGCCCCGTGCCCGCCTCGCTCCGCCACAGCATCTCGCCGCTCACCTTTGCGGCAGGCCCCAGCAGGCCCAGGATCGCGAGCGCCGTGGCGCTCTTCCCGGAGCCGGACTCGCCCACCAGCCCCAACACCTCGCCTTCCTCGATCTCCAGGCTGATTCCCCGCACCGCCTCCGTGCCGCCGAAGCGGACCTCGAGGTTGCGCACGGCAAGCAGCGGAGCCATGAACACATCCTAGACGATCGCCGCATCCAGAGCGCATCACGACGCCGTCCGCGCTCCCGCGCAGATCTGCTCCAGCCGGTCCGCCAGGTCCTGGTCCGTGAACAGGTGCTGCACCAATCCGCTGCGCACCGCCGCATGCACCACCGGCGCCTTGCTGGCCCCGATAGCCACCACCAGAATCCCTGGGGCGTTTTTTCTTTGCGCGCGAACCACGCATTCACGAAGCTGTTCGATCGTAACGCCGGTCCATCGCTGCACGATGCTGTCCACCTCCGCCAGCGCCTTCTCGTCAAGGCGCGGCCGGGGAATCAGCGCCCCGCAGAAATCGCCCACCACCAGGTCGTTCAGCTTTTCCCTGGGCACTCCGGCGGCGCGAATCACGCTGTCGTCTTCAAACCCCAGCGGCCGTTCCCGCGTCGACGTGCTCGTCAGCACCGCATCCACCCGGTCGATCAACGGCGGGCTCTCATGCGCCTGGCCGGAATCCTGCCCATCCCTCCCGAAAATCTCCCGGTAAGCCGTAATGTGCCCGATTAGCTTCCTGATCGCCTGCGTCTCAGCTTCGTTCATGTTCGCCGGGATCAGCGCCGGAACCGGCCTCAGCGAGAGCGTCCGGCTCTCCCCCGCTTCGCTCTCCGCGTTCAGCGCCTCGTCCAGTCTTGCCGCCAGCTCGCTCGACGAGCGCTTGATGTTCAGCCCCAGCGGCTCGCCGACCAGCGGGATGATGGTGCGCGGGTGCGATTGCGCTCCCCGTACTCCCGGCGCAATCTTCTTCATCGCCGCAATCGCGCTGGCCACCGTATCGCCCCACGAAACTCCGATCACCGAGGCCGTCCTCAACACCCCCAGCAAATCCATCGCGCACGCCGCACCGAACTCGTCCAGTCGATGCCGCCATGCAGCCTCCGACGTATTCCGGCTCGTGCTCGGATATACATGCACCGTCGGCCCCGCCTGCTTCGAGGCCTTCAGGCTCAGATTCGAGAGCATCTCCTGCAGCCGCGCGGGACGAACCCGGGCCCGTACCCGCTTCATCTCTTCCTCGCCCACTCGCTCCACCATGAAACGGGTGGTCGTCTCCAGGTACCCTTCCCGGCTCGCCCGCGATAACAGGCGCGATACCACCGATTGGCTCAGCCCCAGGCTGCGCCCGATCGCCTCCTGTGTCTGCTGCTGGCCGTAAAGGTATGCTGCGGCAAGCGCTTCCAGTTCTTCTGCCTTTCGTCGCATAAAGCCCTCTTGTGCTCCTGTAAGTCTTGCGCTAAGATTCTCGCTTGGAAGACTAGCACATAGACTAAAACTTTCCATAGATAGCATATTTAATTATTTTAATATTCCGCTTATTCTTTAGACCTTTTTTACAGTATATTCATCAGCGGACCTGAAATCTCTGTCCGCCTGCTCCAGGGCGCGTACCTTCAGTCGCGGCGCCTCTGCTCAAGGAACACCCGGCACTGTTTGGCCCAATCCGTACCTGGAGGCTACACATGCCCGCAAATGCTTCCCCTCAACTCTGCGAAGCAAGGTTCGATCCTTTCACTGACCGGGCCGTCCTCATCGCCACAAAGCGCCGTCACCGGCCCACTGCACCCGCCATATGCCCCGGATGCCATGAGGAGCAGACCCCTCCTGCCGTCTGCGTCTTTCCCGAGGGCGCTCCGCTCGACGCTCCAGGGTGGACCGTCCGGGTCGTGCCTAACAAGTTCTCCTGCTTCTCGCTCGCCGGAAGCAATCAGCGCTACGAAATCTCCGCCGGCCTCAACGGTATCAAAGATCCGGCCGGCCGCTGCGAAGTTCTTTTTGAAAGCCCGCACCACACGCATCCGATTCACGCGCGCTCCCCGGAGGAAATCGTCCTCTGCCTGCGCGCCATGATCTCCCGCTACCAGGCTGCCCGCTCCGATTCCCAGGCCAGATTCTGGTACGCATTCAAAAATTTAGGCAAAGCCGCCGGAGGAACCCTGGATCATCCTCACTGGCAGCTCTACACCCTGCCCTTCGTCCCTCCGGCCATCCAGGATCGCTACCAGCGCGCCGCCCAGTACTTCAACAAAACCGGCCGCAGCCTTTACCGCGATCACTTCTCCGCCGAAGCCGCATCCGGTGACCGCGTGGTGGCCGCCTCCTCGCACTTCCTCACCTTCGTCCCCTTCGCTGCTTGTTGCCCCTTTGAAATCCGCATCGCCCCGCAAAGAGACTCGGCCGACTTCTCCGCCATGTCCGCGGAAGAGCTCATCGACCTTGGCGGAGTCCTCCGTGACGCCGTCGCGCGCCTCTGCGCCGTCCATCCCGATCTGGCCTTCAACATCGAGCTCCACACCGCATCCTTCGAGCACTCCAGCTCCCCCTGGTTCTGCTGGCACATCGCCGTCATCCCGCGTGTCACCATCCACGCCGGCGTCGAGCTGGGTCTCAACGTCATGGTCAACCATATGGCTCCCGAAGAGGCGGCAGCGCGTCTGCGCGCCGCGTCCGTGGGATGAGTTCTTCGCTCCGCGCCGGGCCGGCCTTGTGCTCACCTGGCGCTCTTGTCCCTCGCGGCTGGGCGCAGGCCTTACGCGCCAGCCTTGCGAGGGTCGTCATGATCCGGCGCCGAACACCCCCGACTCGGCCCTCTCCCGGCCTGTGCGCAGGCCACAAGTAAAAGGAGTGCTGGCATGCCCATGCCGGAAAGTCCCGCCGTTGAAGTCCTCAGCAAAAAGATGAGGCAACACTCCATTTTGTCGGAGCGTCTCTCCGACCTCCAAGACGACATCGTGGAGCTGGTCGAGAAAATCGCCCGAACTCCTCCCCGCGACAACCTCGCACCGGCGATCGAGCCGGTCCCGCAAAAGCGCCACGGAGCCTGCGACCTTCAGGTCTGGGAGGACGACAACGGCCAGTGGTCCTTCTCCTTCGACCTGCAACAGCCCTTTCCCTTGCAGGCCCGCCTGGCCAAGGCGCTGATCTTTCTCGCCACCGAAGCGAGCGATGATTCCTCCGGCGACGGACTCCTCGGCTTCCGCACACGCGCCGATCTCCTCGCTCACCTGCAAAAGACGGCAAAGCCGGGAAAAGTGATTCTGCGGCGCTACGTGAACAACGTTACCGGTCTGCTGCGCGCCGCCCTCATCAAGCACACCGGCCGCGACCTCATCGGCGCCAACGACGAATGGGGTGTGCGCCTGCTTCTCAAGCGCGGCGGCCTGCACGGCCTGGAGTCAACCTCGGCCCGCAAGTGGCTGTGAACGCGCCGGCGACGGTCTCGCCCCGGCAAACCGCAATGGCCCAGCCGGGAAACTTCCCCCCCGTGCTTAACGCGAAAATTCAACGGGCTGGATCCAATCCTGGGAAAGCGAATGATTCCTCCCCGCTCTTTTTCCTGTTGCTTTCCCAAAGGAACTATGCCATATTTCCTGTTGGATACCAAAAGGTCTGCTCGATGAATGAAAAATCCGATGTTCGCCAGGGCACGCTGGCGCTGATGGTTCTCAAGACGCTCGATGTTCTCGGTCCGCTCCACGGCTATGGAATCGCCCGCCGCATCGAGCAGATCAGCGGAGATATGCTGGCCGTCAACCAGGGAACCCTCTATCCCGTGCTGCTGAAGCTGGAGCATGAAGGCTCCGTCAGCTCCGAGTGGGGCGCATCGGAGAAGAATCGCAAGGCACGTTTTTACCGGCTCACACCCGCCGGACACCGGCAGCTGCAGTCCGAAACCCGCGAATGGGAGCAGACCGCGGCCATCATCGCGCGTTTCTTCGATGTAAAAGCGGAGGATTTGCCATGAGATTTCTGAGGCGGTTTCTGGAGCGTCTGGCGAATTTCGCGGGCAGGCGCAGCGCTGACCAGCGCTTGCGCGAGGAGATGGAAGAACATCTCGCCCTGCAAACAGAGGAGAATCTCCGCGCCGGAATGCCGCCGGAAGAGGCGCGCCGTCGAGCGGTGCTGAAGTTTGGCGCGGTGGAAGCGGTCCGTGAAAGCTATCACAGCGAGCAGAGCCTGCCGTTCGTCGAAAGTCTCCTCCAGGATCTGCGCTACGCGATTCGCCAGATGGTCAATTCCCCGGGATTCGCCGCCATCGCCATTCTGACAGTTGCCTTGGGAATCGGAGCCACCACCGCGATCTACAGCGTCGTCGATGCCACCCTGCTGCACCCTTTGCCTTACCCGCAACCGGAGCAACTGGTGAGCATCCAGGACGATCTTCCCGGAGTTGCCGCACGCGATGTCGGTTTGTCGGTGCCGGAGTGGAGAGATCTTCAGAGTTCCGGAATCTTCCAGAATGTAGCCATTGAAGGGTCAGGTTCAGTCAACCTGACCGGCTCATCGCAACCGGCGCGCATCGTGTTCAAGCCCGTCACCCCGAACTATTTTGCGATCCTCGGCGTCAAGCCGGAGCTGGGCCGCGTCTTCGATCCCCGCGATCAAACCCCTGGGTTCAACCTCGAGGTTGTGATTACCGATGGCCTGTGGAAGAGGGAATTCGGAGCCGACCCAGCCATCCTCGGCAAAAGTTTGCGGCTCGACAACGACGCCTACACTGTCGTCGGCGTCATGCCGCCTGGTTTTCGCGATGAAGGTCGAACCAGCGACGAAAGGAACACCGAGCTGTGGGCGGGAACTGGCTTCGCCGGCGATCCGGCGCCGCCGCCGCTCCGCAAGACACGTCTGACTCTCGAGGCCATAGGCCGCTTGCAGCCAGGACTCACCGTTGAGGCGGCACAGAGCCGTCTCAACGCGCTGGTCGCATCGTTGCAGAAACAATTTCCTGATGATTATCCGCCGCAAAGTCAATGGACGGTGCGCCTGGTGCCGCTCACCGAGAACGTTGTCGGCGATGTGCGCCAGCCGCTTGTCCTTCTGCTTGGCGCGGTGGGTTTGGTCCTTTTGATCGGCTGTGTGAACGTTGCCAATTTGCAGCTTGCGCGGGCCAGCGCCAGGGGACGCGAGATGGCCGTTCGCCAGGCGCTGGGAGCGGCGAGAATGCGCCTGGTGCGGCAGCTGCTGACCGAAAGCCTGCTCCTCTCCGTGCTTGGCGGCATTGCAGGCATAGCGATTCTCTTCTGCGTGAAGGGGGCTTTGTTGCGCATGGTGCCCGACAGCCTGCCGCGGCTCAATGAAATATCGATCAGCTGGAGCGTCTTGCTCTTCGCTCTCGGCGTCTCCGTCCTCGCCGGCGTCATCTTCGGCATGGCCCCCGCCTTGCAGGCCGGCCTCGTCGATCCCGGCAATATGCTTCGTCAGGAAGGCCGTGGCTCCAGAGGATCCAGAACGCAGGCGCGTACCCGCAGCGTCTTGGTTGTCTCGGAATTTGCGCTGTCTCTGGTGCTCATGATTGCCGCGGGCCTGCTGCTGCGCAGCTTCTGGGATCTGTTCCAGGTGCGCCTCGGATTCGATCCGGAAAATGTCATGGCCGTGCGCATGTGGCTTCCCGTGCCCAACGATCCAAGCACCGATATCTATGGAACCGCTGCCAAGGAGGCGCCATTCATTCGCGAAATTCTTCGCCGCGCCAGGTCGCTGCCGGGAGTGAACGAAATCGCCCTCGGAAGCCTTTCCTCCGTACCCTTGAATCACACCCGGAACATGGGCCCGCTCATCCTGGAAGGACACGACCTGCGCGGCAGCGATCCGCCCATGGTCGAAGCGTCAAGCGTTACGCCGGAGTATTTCCACCTCATGGGGATGCCGCTGCTTCGCGGCCGTTTATTCAGCGACACCGACAGCGAGACTGCCCCCAAGGTTGCCGTCATCAATGAGGCCATGGCTCTGACCTGGTGGCCCAATACCGATCCGCTTGGCAAGCACTTCAAGGTGAACCCGGCAGCCCCTGCGTGGATTACCGTGGCCGGCGTTGTGCCCAATGCCCGAACCGAATCGCTCGAGAATGCCAACGTTCCCCAAGTTTATCTGTGCGCCTATCAGAGACAGGATAAAGAGCTGGCCATCTTCCTGCGCGGACGCCTTGACCCGGCTCAGCTTCCCGAGCAGGTGCGCCGGCAGGTCCAGTCCGTAAACCCGGAGCTTCCTGTCTTCGAAGCGAAGATGCTCCCTGAAGTCGTATCCGGCGCTCTTGCGCAGCGGCGCTTCACCATGGAAACGGTTTTGCTCTTCGCCTTGACCGCGCTCCTGCTCGCCGGCCTGGGCATCTATGGAACCATCTCCTACGTCGTCAGCGAGAGCACCCGCGAAATCGGCGTCCGCATCGCGCTCGGTGCGCAACGGAAGAGCATCCTCAGCATGGTTCTGGGCAAGGGACTCAAGCTCGCCGTCGCCGGCGCCATCGCGGGATTTGCAGGAGCGCTCATCGTCTCCCATCTCATGGCCGGGCTCCTCTACGGCGTTTCGCCCAGCGATCCGTTGACGTTTGTGGGCCTCACTCTTGTGCTTACAGCCGTGGCCCTCGCGGCATCCTACATTCCCGCGCGCCGGGCCATGCGCGTCGATCCCATTACCGCGTTGCGCTGCGAATAGTCCTGGCGGGTCTCACTGCTTCATGCCGCCTGAACCTTGCCCGTCACCTGGTGGATCGACTTGGCATGGTTCCACACCTCCGGCTTGATCTTCATGCCGAACCCCGGCTCCTCCGTCATGCGAATGTGCCCATCCTCTGGCGCAATGGGGTTTTCCAGCATCAGCGGCCAGTCATGTTCGTAAAAGACCTGGCAGCTCTCCTGGATCCACACATTCGGCTCCGCCGTCGACAGGTGCGTCGTGGCATAGAACAGCAGCGGCCCGCCCGCCGTATGCGGCGCAATCGGCAACTCCATCGCGTCCGCCATCGCCGCAATCTTGCGCGCCTCCGTCATCCCCCCGCACCACGTAATGTCAAACATCGCGTATTTCACCGTGCGCGACTCGAACAGTTGCTCGAACTGCATCTTGCCCGCCATGCGTTCCCCCGCAATCAGCGGCAGCGCCGTCGCCGACGCCAGCTCCGCATACTGCTTGAAGTTCCCCGGCATCAGCATATCTTCCAGCCACATCGGCTTGTACGGTTCCAGCGCATGGGCAATCCGTATCGCCGACGGCAGGTTCCACTGCGCGTGAAACTCCATCGCAATCTCGATCTCCATGCCGAATCCATCGCGCAGTTTCTTCACCGGCGTCAGCGCCTCGTCGATATCCTTCCATGTAATGAATTCGTTCTGATTGCGCGCCGCCGCCCCGTCGAACGGCCAGATCTTGATCCCCTTGATCCCCCGCGTGTCGATCAGCTCGCGCATGATCTTTTCCGGCTCCGTGTTGAAGTTGTACTTGTAGTTGAAGCAGGTGTTATACAGCCGCACCGCCGGGTTGGCCCGCCCGCCGATCAGCCTGAACACCGGCGCACCCAGCGATTTCCCCAGCAGATCCCACAGCGCCAGGTCGATCGCGCTCAACGACCGCATCTCCGCCCCGCCCGCCACCTGGAAGTCGAACGCGCGGTAGAGGTCCGCCCAGATCCGCTCAATGTCCCGCGGATCGCGCCCCATCAGCGTCGCCGCCGCGCTATGCACCATCGCCGCCTCCACCGGGTTGCGCGGATACGTCTCCCCGATGCCATAAATCCCGGCGTCGGTTTCGATCTTCACCCAAGTCCAGTGCGGCTCAAAATCCGTGTCTGTCCGCGACTTCCAGTACACGGTCTCGATCCCGGTAATCTTCATCGGCGGCAAGCCTTGCGCGGCGGCAGCATACCGCGCAGCCAGCGGCGAAGCCAGCAGCCCCGCCACAAACGATCGACGGCTAATTTTCATCGCGCCATTATAAGCAACCCAGTCTCTTCCGCGATACGACCTCGAACCGCGCCTCTGTGTCAGTTTGAGGGGCATGGACTGAAGGGCGCGCGGCTGGAGGGGGTGGGCATGAAGGGTCCGGGCGGTAGGCCGGGGATTCATCCCCGGCATTGCGCCAGTCAAATCAACGCGGGCTTCATAGGTTGCGGAAAAGCCATTCGGGCGGTAGGCCGGCAATTTATCCCCGGCATAATGCCATTCAAATCAAAGTCGGGCTTTACAGGCTGCGGAAAAAGTCAACTAAGGGGCTTTGTAACAAGGGCACGGCTTTAGCCGGGCCGATAAGGTCAGCAGAATGAGCCGGGCTTCAGCCCCTGCCGATCCATCCTGTGCCAAATTCGCTTTTCGTTCGGCCTTTTTCCGCAACCTCTTTAGCCCCTGCAAAGGTCAATGCTCGAACCACCCTCATCCAAGACCTTTCTCCGCAGCCTGTTCAGCCCCTGCAACCCCCTCGCGCGCCCCAAAGACGCCCGCCGCCCACCCTGCCTCCCGTACGGAGGCAATGAAAATAGCCCAGGCTGAAACCCTGGGAAAGCCAAAAGGAATTCGAACGCTCGCCCCTTCTGTGTGCCCCATCCATTCGCGTCCTTTGCGAATGGGTGGGAGGGCCCCCAGCCCCGCCGCCCGCATCCACCCTGCCTCCCGTAGGGAGGCAACGAGAATAGCCCAGGGTGCAACCCTGGGAAAGCCAAAAAAGAATTCGAAAGATCGTCCACGCGGCGCAAGCCGCGCAAAGACCCCGCCACGAACCGGACACATCCGCGTTGCTGGCATCCCTGGCCATCCACCCGGAGGGAGGCGGGGGGTTCAACCCCCGCACCAACGCACAGAAACCTTGAAAGACCGACAACGCGACGAAGTCGCTCTAGGATGCGGAAAAACCATTCAGGCGGTAGGCCGGGGATTTATCCCCGGCACAACGCCCATCGAATTGACATGGGCTTTACCCCCTGCGGTATGCCCTTCGCGCGCATTCTATGGAAAAATGTCCTTTTCCGCAGCCTCTTCGACCCCGCCAAAAAATCCGGCGGAACAGGCCAAGCTGAGGTTGACAGATACGGCTAAGCTCTACGACGAGTTTCTAACCCTCAGGTTCAGGGCTCGAAACCAAGAGCCTTATGCGTTCGAATGGGTCGACGAGCGGGACACCCGCCAAGAATACACGGCCGCTCTTCAACGCATTAGTATCGAATATCAGCACCGCTTCTAAATTCTCAACGGCGTTCGTTTGCTTCTCGCTGGATAGAACGATCAGTTCAGCTGTTGACAGCCCAAATCACTCATCCAGCGCGCCTTCTGGGGAGCACGGCGGGATCGGCCACAAAAATGGCCCAGGGCGCGAGAACCCGGCGCCTCCCAATCCCTCAACACCTCGCACCCTCTTCGGCAGCCCCACCCCAATCGCCCCGAACCCCAACCCAACCCACCCACCAATCGCCCCCAAGATTCTCTCTCCCGCATTTGCAGAGTATTTCCCCCTTCCGGCGCACAATGGTTCTGGAATCAATTTCACCGGAGACCGCGAGCCATGCCCATCCGTCCCGCCGCCGCAGCGCAAATCCCGCCTCTGAGCCCCCCGGGACCCCTGATCTCTGACCCCTGATCCCTAACCCCTAACCCCTAACCCCTACTCACTAACCACTAACCACTAACCCCTAACCCCTAACCACCAACCACTAACCACTAACCACTAACCACTAACCACTGTACCAAGCTACATAGGGTACCCCCCTCCCCCCATTTTTCCGCAAACCACTGAAAACAATAATGTTACGCAAAACAATGCCTCGAAGTCCATTGAAAACAAACGGCTTACGCGTTCCTCACTCTTTCCGGGTTTTTGAAGAACAAAGAACTTACGAGCCAAAAAGCCCGTAAACTCGCGATTTTATCGCGCCTTTTTCCTCGCCTAACCTGTTTGTTTTCAGCCAGCGATTTCGGAGATTTTCCGGGAAAACGGCGCAAATCTCGCCGCCGCGCACACCGCCAAGAACCAGCTTTGCCCCAGGAATCAAGCTCGACACGGGAATCAAGCTGTGCCTATGCGCCGCATTCCGCGCTGCCTAGACTTGGGTTCAGTATGGCCAGCCTCGCTCCCACGCCGACTTCGAGCTATCGCGGCCGTCTCGCGCCCTCGCCCACAGGCCTTCTCCACGTGGGCCACGCGCGCACCTTCTGGACAGCCTGGCAGCGGGCCCGCGACGCCGGCGGCGCGCTGGTGATGCGCATGGAAGACCTGGACCCCGAACGCAGCAAGCAGGTCTACGCCGAAGCCGCCTATGACGACCTGCGCTGGCTCGGCATCCGCTGGCAGGAAGGCCCCGACAAGGGTGGACCCTTCGCTCCCTATGTGCAGAGCCGCCGCCGTTCCGTCTATCTGGCCGCCTGGCGTCGTCTGCTCCGAGGCGGCTATCTCTACCCTTGCCGCTGCTCCCGCAAGGACCTCGAGTCCGCCCTCGGCGCGCCCCACGAGCGCGTCTCCGCCGCCGGCAAGTTGGACCTCCAGGACGACGAGCCCATCTATCCCGGAACCTGCCGCCGCCTGCTCGCCGCGGCCTCGCAGCTTCCCGGCCCGACCGGCAGCGACATCGACACGCCCGACGGCATCAACTGGCGTTTCCGCGTCCCCGACGGCGAAGCCATCGAGTTCACCGACCGCAACCTGGGCCCTCAGCGCTTCGTCGCCGGCGTCGACTTCGGCGACTTCGTCGTCTGGCGTCGCGACGGCACTCCGGGGCCCCCGCGGACAGGTCTTCGTCCGTGGGGTGGTGGCGTCCCCAGCTACCAGCTTGCCTGTGTAGCCGACGACGCCGCCATGGGCATCACCGAAGTCGTCCGCGGCGCTGACCTGCTGAAGTCCACCGCCCGCCAGATCCTGCTCAACCGCGCCCTCGGCTACACCAGCCCAGCCTGGTTCCACTGTCGCCTGGTCGTCGACCACAATGGCCGCCGCCTGGCCAAGCGCCACGACTCGCTCAGCCTCCGGGCCCTCCGCCAGCGCGGGCTCACGCCGATGAACATCCTCTCTGCGGAGTTGCCCGTTGAGGAGTAATCCCCGGCACAAATCAGAATGAAATGGGAGCTGTAGACTAGGGCCGCCTCATTTGCGTGTGTGGGAACGGCGGCGGAACAAGATCGGCCCGGAAGAGCGGGCCGTCGGTCCGCAGGCCGCTAGAACGACCTGCGGGCCGTGCCAACGCAAAGGAGGTGAGGGCGATTGGATGAGAAATCGTCCTGGATGCGGGTTGCCATTACCATCGCCATTGACTGGCGGTTCGTAGTGGCTCTCGTAATCCTCGTCCTGGCGCTGCTGACGAAGTAGCCAAACTCCCGGAAGGGCCCACCCTTTCCGGGATTAAGCAAAGTATAGCAAATTCCGCATGCGCTACAGCAAAGAGTTACCGCCGGCCGGCGTTACCCGTGCCGGATGAACGTCCCGTCCTGCAGCTCGCTCATCGCCTGCCGCAGCTCGGCCTGGGTGTTCATCACGATCGGCCCGTACCACGCCACCGGCTCCTCCAGCGGCCTGCCGCTGACCAGCAGGAACCGGATGCCCTCGGGTCCCGCCTGCACCACGATCTCGTCGCCCCGGTCAAACAGCACCAGCGAATGGTTCTTGGCGTCGTAGACAGCCGTAGCGTTGGGGTCCACCGCCGACTCAGTCAGCACCGCTTGCGGCTCCGATGCATCGCGGAACGTTCCCGAGCCGGCAAACACATACGCGAAGGCGTTCCGCGTAGTCTCCACCTTGATCCGTTTCCGCGTGAGTGGCGGCACGGATACATCCACGTAGCGCGCGGCCACATTGGATTCGGTCGCCACGCCCACCACGGGGCCCTGCTTACCCCAGAACTCCCCGCAGATCACGCGCGCCTTGGTCCCGTCGTCCTCGGTCACCTCGGGAATCGCGCTCGATGGAATGTCCTGGTAGCGCGGATCGGTCATCTTCAGCGCCGCCGGCAGGTTGGCCCACAGTTGGAACCCATGCATTCGCCCCCGCTCATCTCCGTGCGGCATCTCCTGGTGCAGAATCCCGCTCCCCGCCGTCATCCACTGCACATCCCCCGCCCCCATCTTCCCCTTGTTCCCCAGGCTATCCCCGTGCTCCACCTCCCCGGCCAGCACATAGGTGATGGTCTCGATCCCCCGGTGGGGGTGCCAGGGGAACCCCGCCAGGTAGTCGGCCGGATTCTCGTTGCGAAAATCGTCCAGCAACAGGAACGGATCGAACTCCTGGGTCTTGCTAAATCCGAAGGCGCGCTGCAACTTAACCCCGGCCCCCTCGATGGTCGGTTTTGTTTCAAGCATCTGCTTCACTGCACGAAGCGACATATGACCTCCTCTGCCGTACACAGAATTGGATGCGCGAGGAGGATATTCGTTGCAACAAGTATCCTACCCGGCAGCGATCTTAATACGGCTCTGGCTTTCCTGCGTCTCGAGATCGAGGCGCCTGGCGCCGGTCTGGAACGATTCTTCCCAATGGCCCTTTTGCATTTCCGATTTGCCTTCTGCACAATGGGTGGCATGACTCGTGACCTTCACGAAGAAAGCCGGTTCACAATGCCCATTCCAGTCTTGAAACCTACTGCCGCGGTCAACGAAACATTTGCAGGCGTAACCTATCACATCGAAGGCGAACTGGTTCCAGCTCTGCATCTTGAGCTGAACAGTGTTCCCGTGTATTTCGAACACTACATTCTGTTGTGGAAAGACCTCAATGTGCAGATCGGCATCAGGCCCCTGAGCGGAGGGCTCAAGCGGGTGCTTGCCGGGATGCCGGTCTTCCTGACCGAGGTCCGGGGGCCGGGCCAGATCTGTTTCAGCCGCGACGGCGCGGGTCATGTTTTTGCAATTCATCTCAAGCCCGGTGAGCGCGTCGATATGCGGGAGCACCAGTTTTTGGCCGCTACCGGGAACGTGGAATACGGCTTCTCGCGGGTGAAGGGAGTATCCAACATGTTGCTGGGCGGCACCGGCTTCTTTGTCGACCACTTCACCGCCCAATCGGGCGACGGCATCGTGTGGGTCCATGGTTATGGAAATGTCTTCGAGGTAACTCTTGCAGCCGGAGAGCAGATTGATATCGAGCCCGGCGGCTGGATCTACAAGGATCCATCGGTCACCATGGAGACTCAGTTCCAGAGGTTCTCTACCGGACTATTCGCCAGCGCCGCCAGCTTCGTATGGAACCGCTTTACAGGTCCGGGAAGGGTCGGAATTCAATCCATGTACGTCCACATGCCCACCTCGGAATAGCACACCACCCCACCAGGCGTGGCCGTTCTCAGCTCCAAAGCTGAACACCGTCGCGCCTGTGCCCTCTTCTGAGTGAACGCCCCCCTCGATCGTCGGCCTGGTTTCAAGCATCTGTTTTATCGCACGAAGCGATATGTGACCTCGTGGGGGAGCCGAAGCAAGACGGCTGACTTTCAACTCATTGAAAACCGCTCACCGTCTGAGGCCGACTCGGGGAAAGACTGGGGAAGCCTGCTCCGGTTTCGTTTATGCGTACTGAGTATTGGATTCACGAGGAGAGGGTTTGATGCAATGGGGAGGCTGCGCAGAGCCGCTACACTCCCCTCGTCACGACCATTGACGCAAGACTATTTTTCCGGATGATACCAATCTGGTGATGGTCCGGCGGCCTTCTCGATATCGGGCACGAAGCTGGCATCGAGTTCACGGGTCAGCGCGGCCAGATTCTCCACGATCTTGCGCCATTGCTCTGCATCGGTTAGAGGATACTGACCGAGTGTGGCGCGCGGCGCGACCGGCATGGAGAGGGTTGCGGCGTAGCCGAGCCCCATGACGATGTAGTGAGCCAGAAAGTTGTGACTCCAGGTGCCAACATCGATGGAGATTCTGACTGTGAGATTGCCGGAGCTGCGACGATGAAGGGTAAAGGTTCCCGAGCCGCCTTTGCAGGAATACCCCATGGCGCCGAAGATCTCATCGAGCGCGGGCTTGCGCGGGCCGGCGGGCTCATTGGGATTCAGCCGCGGCGCTTCATTCTGCGGCGGCAGATCGTGGGGCATCCGGGCGCACTCTACGATCTCAGAGAGGCGGGCGCGATAATCGGTGAGGATGGGTTTGACGGCCTCGACCGCCTTGGGATCGGCGCTGGCGGCGACGAGCCCACTACGAGTTTGCACCGTGGCAGAACTCGCGATTTCGGCTTCGCCTGGCAACGGAAGCTGCTTGGTACTTCTGATCTTTCCGCAGGCAGCCAGCACTTTGGCAACCTCATCGGGCAGAGGAGGCAGCTTCTTGGCGGCGGGATCGGCTTCCACCATTGTGCAGGCCGACAGCGAGCGATTGCGCCCATTTACCCACCAGCTATCGCTAAGCAAGACACCCGGAATCATATCGGCAAAACGCGGCGACAGCGAGCCGAGCGATCCAAACCGATCCGTAAAAAAATGAAGTTTGATGGAGTGGAAGGGAAAGGAGCGCGGCACGCCCTCGGCGATCGCAAGGAGCGTTTCAAAGGGAACGCTCTGGCCCGCTGCGGGCGAATGCGGCCCGTTGGAGATACGGCGCGACCCCTGGATGCCCGGCATGGGATCGGTTTCGGTTACAAATTGCTCCAGGTCGGGAAAACGCTTGAGGACGCGATCAACGCTGGAGACACGCTTGATGTTCAGCTTTGCAGCCACAGCCGAGGCGGTGGCTGAATCGCCGAAGTTGAACTGAATCAAGGGCTCGCCAAGGCCCTCTTCGGCAAACGCCAGATGCACGCGATTCAACACCTCGGCCAGCGGCTCTTTTCTGCTGGCCGCAAAACTGGTGAGCAATGCAACTTTCATAATTGGTTCCAAGCTGATTCCATCAGGATCGACAGATCCCCGTCAATGCCCCGGATCAGTGATTCGGGATCGGTTCAACCGATGAGACTACGCCGCAACTCTGGATGAACTGGCATTTCGACCGTAGGCGCGGACGTTATCCTGAGAGACGAGTATCCCGTCCGTGTCCGGCTTCGCCCCAACCGTCAAGCAGAAGGCCGACATCGTCAAGGTGATCGAGGGCTAAATCCGCATACGCAAGGCCGGAGCGCTGAACTGAGGAATCCACACGAAAACACGCTATCTCGCTTTCGACATTGAGACTGCCAAAGACGTTCCCGGCGAAGACTTCATTTGGCGTCCGCATCGGCCGCTTGGCATATCCTGCGCGGCGACGTTGGCCAGCGATCGGGACCAGCCAGTTCTTTGGCATGGCAAAAAAACGGATGGGTCGCCAGCGGCGCAAATGAGCTGCGAGGACGCTCAGCAACTGGTTCAGCATCTGGTGCAAATGGCATCCGAGGGTTACAGGATTCTGACTTGGAACGGGCTAGGGTTCGACTTCGACATACTCGCGGAAGAGTCCTCCGCGACCGCCGCGTGCAAAGAGCGCGCGCTCGGCCATGTGGACATGATGTTTCACGCATTTTGTTTCCTCGGTTTCCCGATAGGGTTGGACAAGGCTGCACAGGGAATGGGCCTGCCAGGAAAACCCGCAGGCATGAGCGGAGAAAAGGCGCCCCGGCTTTGGGCGCAGGGCAAATTCGATCAGGTTTTGGGCTATGTCGCGCAAGATGTCCGCGTTGCCCTTGCCATCGCTCAGGCCTGCGACCAGCGCCGCTCGCTAAAATGGGTCACCCGCAAAGGCGACACAAAGTCAATTCCGCTGAAAAATGGCTGGCTCAGCGCCAAAAATGCAATGCAGCTTCCACTTCCTGACACGTCGTGGATGTCAAACCCAATTCCGCGCAAAGACTTCAACGCCTGGCTGTCTTCCTGTTAGCTGGGAAACGACCGCACGGTGCCCCAAGCCGAAGGCGACTGCTTTCGCATAAACTCCGCATAAGGCGTTGTCTCGTTATGCACCGACCTTGCACTTGCCCCCGGCCTTATCCTCAATACAGACCCTCCCGTGTCCGACTTCGCCCAAACCGTCAAACAGCAGGCCGACATCGTCAAGATCGTCGAGAGCTACATCCGCCTGCGCAAGGCGGGCGCCCAGAACTACTCCGGCCTGTGCCCCTTTCACAAGGAGAAGTCGCCGTCGTTCTCCGTCCACGCAGTCCGCCAGTTCTACCACTGCTTCGGCTGCCAGGCCTCGGGCGACGTCTTCAGCTTCGTCGGCAAGATCGAAAACGTCGGCTTCCCAGAAGCCGTCCGCATCGTCGCCCAGAAGTGCGGCATTCCCCTGCCCAAGCGCGAATTCTCCTCGCCCGAACAGGCCGCCGAATCACGCCAGAGAACCAAACTGCTGGAACTTCACGAAGCCGCGACCACCTTCTTCGAAGACCAGCTTCGCGGCCCCGAAGGCGCCGTTGCCCGCGAATACCTTGCCGGCCGCGGCCTCACCCCAGAAGGCATCAAGACCTTTCGCATCGGCTGGGCACCCGACAGCTTCAACGCCCTGCGCGACCGCCTCAGCGGCATGGCGGATGAGGAGACTCTGCGCGCCAGTGGCCTTTTCAGCTCGAAGGAGCAGGGCGACGGCACTCTGGGGCATATCTACGACCGCTTCCGCAAGCGCATCCTGTTTCCCATCGCCAATGAAAGCGGCCGCGTCATCGCCTTTACCGGCCGCACCCTCGAAACCGGCGAGAAAGCCGGCCCCAAGTACTTCAACTCGCCGGAGACTCCGCTCTACTCCAAGAGCCTGGTTCTCTTCAACCTCGACAAAGCCCGCACCGCCATCCGTCAGGCCGAGTTTGCCCTCCTGGTCGAGGGCCAGATGGACTGCATCTCCGTCTATCTGCGCGGCATTCACAACGTCATAGCCACCAGCGGCACCGCCTTTACCGAGCAGCAGGTCGCTCTGCTGCGCCGCCACACCTCGCAGGTCCTGGTCAACTTCGACCCCGACACGGCGGGCGCCAACGCCGCGGAAAAGTCCGTCGCCTTGCTTACCGAAGAGGGCTTCAACATCAAAATCGTCACCCTCGAGGGCGGCCTCGACCCCGACCGCTTCATCCGCGAGCGCGGCGTTGAGGCCTACACGGCCGCGCTGCGCGGCGCCAGCCGCCAGGCAGATTATCTGATAGCCCGCGCCCGCCAGCTTTTCCCCGGTCAGAGTGCGGAGCAGAAGCAGAAGGCCATGAACTACCTGCTCCCCCACATCCGCCGCATGCCCGAGCGCCTGGCCCGCGACCAGTTTGCCGCCGACGCCGCGCAAAAGCTCGGAATCACCGACTCCGTCCTCCGCGAGGAGTTGCGCCAGGCCGCCCTCAAGCGCCGCGACCACATTGAAGCCCGGCCCGTCGCACTCACCGAAGTCGAGCGAGTCCTTCTCCGCGCCCTCGCCATCACCGACCCGGAAAACCAGGAGTCCCGCCGCCTTGCCGCCCAGGCAATCGCAGAGCAACCATCCTGGTTTGAGCATCTTGGCACATTCACGGCTCTTCAGGCCCTGGCGCACCGCCAGGCCAACGACCCTATGGACGCCGTCGAAGACCCGGCCCAGCGCGCCCTGTTCGCCGAAGCCCTGCTGGCCGAGACCAAGCCCCCCCAGGAAACCGAGGTCTCCAGCGCCATTCAGGAGCTTCAGGAGCGGGCCATCGCGAACCGCCTGCGCGATCTCCGCGCCCTGATCGCCGAGGCCGAGCGCCGCGGCGATTTCACTGAGCTGGCCCTGCTGACCCAGCAGAAGCTTGACCTCGACCGTGCCCTGCGGGAGCTGCACAATCGCCGCCCGCCCGAGCGCTAGCCACCTGCCAACAGGCCCCCAGTCGCTCCGGTCCTGCCCGCGAATTCTGCATCAAACCCGCCCCGAACTGCGTCTAATCAACAAGAAACAGGCTCGGGCGAGCTACGAAAACCGCCCGCGCCGGCCGCGAAGCGAACCGCAAGCGTCCCAAATGCATCGAATCTTGCATTGGCGTCTGCACGAGCGGCTGTGGTAATCTATTGATCTCTGTGAGGATGCGCGCCCCTCTGCCCCAACCATGAGCTACGGCTCGCGGGCGAACCAGGTGAATCCTGAAGCGCATGTCATCCTCCTCCGAGCATCCACCTGAAGCCGCTTCTTTTTTGCGGGTGACCGCAGGCCTATCTCCGCGCGCGCCGTGTTTTACACGCGGGAAATATTTTTTGCGCCCGGAACCAGACCCCGCACCGTTGCGCAATCCGGTGCTGAATCTCCATTGCGTAGAAGAGCAGGATCATTTTGGCGATTGACGACAAATTCGAACACGATATTGACAGCCTGATCGAAGTGGGCAAGGAAAAGGGCTATCTCACCTACGGCGATGTCAACGACATTCTCCCCGATGAGATCGGCTCGGCCGACGATCTGGACGACCTCATTACCACCATCGGCACCCAGGGCATTGACCTCCTCGACAGCCCCAAATTCGGAGCCGACAAGGACTTCGAGCTCGAAGAGGGCGAAGACGTCGAGCTCGACCTGACCCCTGGCACACTGGAAAAAACCAACGACCCCGTCCGCATGTACCTGCGCGAAATGGGCACCGTTCCCCTGCTCACGCGCGAAGGCGAAGTCGAAATCGCCAAGCGCATCGAGCGCGGCCAGTTGCGCGTGCTCAAAGCCATCTCGCGCTCGCCCATCGTCATTCGCGAGATCGTCGCCCTCGGCGAAGACCTCAAGCGCGGCGTGCGCAACGTGAAAGAAGTGGTCATCTTCGACGAGGAAGAGCTCACTGAAGATGTCGTGCAGGCCCGCGTCAAGGCCACCGTCGCCCGCATCGACGCGCTGGTCAAGCACCAGAAGAACATCGCAAAACTCGAAGAGAAGCAGATCGTAACCACTCCCGCCACCAAGGCCAGGCTCGCCGCCGCGCGCCACAACCGCTGGTTCATCGCCCGCGAGAAGGTCTTCATCTCCCGCATCGTCCGCGAGCTCAAGTACACGGCCATGGAGCGGAAGCGCCTGCTCGACAAGGTCAACAAGACCGTCGACACCATGCGCACCCTCGAGCGTCAGATCCGTTCGCTCGACCAGAAGCACGAAGCCAGCAAGAGCGAAGAGCTCAAAAAGGAATACCGCCGCCAGCAGAAGAATTGCAAAGCCGATCTCGAAAAGATCGAGGGCGACGCCGGCGTCTCCATCGTCGAGCTCAAGCGCACCCAGCGCGAGATGATTCAGGGCGACATGGACGCCGAGCAGGCCAAACGCGAGCTCATCGAAGCCAACCTGCGCCTCGTCGTCTCCATCGCGAAGAAGTACACCAATCGCGGCCTCCAGTTCCTCGACCTAATTCAGGAAGGCAACATCGGCCTCATGAAGGCCGTCGACAAATTCGAATATCGCCGCGGTTACAAGTTCTCCACCTACGCGACCTGGTGGATTCGTCAGGCCATCACCCGCGCCATTGCCGATCAGGCCCGCACCATCCGCATCCCGGTGCACATGATCGAAACCATCAACAAGCTCATCCGCACCTCTCGTCAACTGGTCCAGGAGTTGGGCCGTGAGCCGTCGAGCGAAGAGATCGCCCGCCGCATGGACATCCCTGTCGCCAAGGTCCGCAAGGTGCTCAAGATTGCGCAGGAACCCATCTCGCTCGAAACGCCCATCGGCGAAGAGGAAGATTCGCATCTCGGTGACTTCATTGAAGACCGCCAGGCCGTCTCGCCCTCCGAGGCCGTCATCAGCGTCAACCTCAAGGAGTACACCTCGCAGGTGCTGCGCACGCTCACGCCTCGCGAGGAGCGTGTCATCAAGATGCGCTTCGGCCTCGAAGACGGCTCCGAGCACACGTTGGAGGAAGTCGGGCAAAGCTTCCAAGTGACCAGAGAAAGAATCCGACAGATCGAAGCCAAGGCCCTCCGCAAGCTGCGCCACCCCAGCCGCAGCCGCAAGCTGAAAGCCTTCGTCGAAGGTGTCAAAGAAATGTAATTCGGAAATTCTCAGTTCGGCTGCACGTTAGCCGCCGAGAGCCGCAGCTTTGGAAGGAGCTGCGGCTCTTCTGTTTTCACCAAGCCCATTCGCTCAACCAGAACTCCGTCATCCTGGGCGCAGCGCAGCGAAGGGAAACAGCCTGCGGTTGCTTGTTCTTGCTCGTCAATCTTCACGGCCTTTATTGATGGACTCCGCCTCACCAACTCCTATCCCCGCTTCCCCAGCAGCCGTTCCACCGCCTCCCGCTGATACCGTGACATCCGCAGCTCCTCCCCGCTATGCAACAGCACAAGGTGGCTCCCCTGGAACCACGGCTGCACCTCGCGAATCCGCCGCACATTCACAATCGTCGAGCGGTGAATGCGAATGAACTCCCGAGGATCCAGCTTCTCGGTCAGCGCCTGCAGCGTCTCACGCACGTCGTAAACATGCCGCGCCACGTGCAGCCGAGCGTAGTTCCCCTCGGCCTCGACCCAGTCGATATCCGCCACCGGGACAAACAGGATTCGCCCGCCAGTCGCCACGGTCAACCGCCGCGCATAGTCTGTTTGCAGCCTGCTGTCCAACAGCGAAAACAGCCGCCGCGCAGCCTCTTTATCCTGCCGCCCCAGAAATCGCTCCCGTACTCTGGCCAACGCCCGCGACAGCCGGTCCGGCGAGAACGGCTTCAGCAGGTAGTCCACCGCGTTCGCGTCGAAGGCCTGCAGCGCATACTTGTCAAACGCCGTCACAAACACGGTCACCGGCATCCCCTCCACGCCGATCGCCTCCAGCACCTCAAACCCGTCCATCTCCGGCATCTGCACATCCAGAAAGACCAGGTCCGGCTTCATCTGCCGTATCGCCCCCACCGCCATTTCCCCATCGCTGCACTGTCCAATCACGCTCACATCGCGTTCGCGTTTCAGCAGGCGCAGCAGCGCCGTCCGTGCCAGCGCCTCGTCGTCTACAATCAGCGTTCGCAGCGTCACTGGGCAGCTCCGGCAGCAGCGGGCTGAGCAGCCCTCCGGCTGGGTCGCGCCGGAATCGAAATCAGTGCTGCCGCCCCTCCCTTCGCAAGTGCGCGAAACAGCAGCCTCCCCGCCGGCCCATACAGGTGGAGCAACCGCGCCCGCGTATTACGCAAGCCCACCCCGCGCCGGAACAGCCCCTCGCCCTGCTCCTCCACCACGCTGTTCCCGTTCCAAACCTCAATCTCCAACCCGCCGCTCTGCACGCGCGCAAACACCTCGATGCAGTCCGCTCCTTTATGCTTTCCAATCCCGTGACGAATCGCATTCTCCACCAGCGGCTGAAGAATTAGCGGCGGTACCAGCAGGTCCAGCGTCTCCGCATCGGCCCGGATTGCAACGTCCAGCCGATCCCCAAACCGGCGCCGCTGAATCCCCGTGTACAAATCAAGAAACTCCAGCTCACGCGCAAGTGGAATCTCATTCGTCTCCATTTGGTCCAACGAAATGCGCAGCAGCTCGCTCAATCGCAGCAGCACGTCTTCGGCAGCCGGAGGATCGTCGTGAACCAGCGTCATCGCCGCCTGCAGCGTGTTGAACAGAAAGTGCGGCTGAATCTGCATGCGCAGTTTTTCCAGCTCTGCCGATGCCAGCCGCACCTCAAGATGCGCCTGCCGCAACTCACGTTGACGCATCTGTTCCCGCAGGTGCCCAAATCCAGCCGCAACCACGATGATCCAGAACGCAATCAACGATAGAAGCCCGCACCTTTCCACCCACTCCCCCGTCAGCTTATCCAGTGATGCGGGCAATTCGTTGTGAAGCGTATACAGCGATCCCGCCACGCCGCGCAGCACCGCCCCCGCTACCATCCAGCCCGCACACGCAATCAAATGCGGAAACAGCAGCGCCAACCACCAATTTGATCCGGTGATCGGATGCCGCCGCGCAAGCATGTAAACCAGCGGAGTCATTAGCGCCAGCCCGTACCAGTTAAACGCCGCCCACGCAATGTAGTGAACCGGCGGCAAAACATAGCCATGCGAAGCGTCCGCTACAAACACCTGGCCGCTCTCCAGAATCACCACCGCCGACCAGCAAAGCAGGGAAACTGGCAACAGCTGCAGGTAGTCCCGAACGGAATTCGATCCTTCGCGCTCTTCAATAGCTCGAACTTCAGGCATCGCCAGGGACGTCCTTTCTCCCTGTGACTCTTATAGAACCTCCGGCACACGTTGAGAACACTGTTTCTCCAAGCCGCCTACGCACATTACGATTCAACCCTCGTCCCCGACGACTCACCCCGCCTGATTTCGATTGGCCCCGATCTTGTAGGCCCCATGCCCACCCGGCCACTAATGTGGCCTCAACAAGGAGAGTGCGGCATGAAATGTGTTTGCAGAATGGTTTTAGCGGTCCTGGCAATCGCAGCATCCATGAGCGTGGCAATCCCCGCGCAAAGCCCCTCGACCGGTCAGCATCCTGACCAGATTCGCGCGCTCCAGGCGTCCATCGCCGCAGCCCCCGCTCAGGCCGGTGCCGCAACCTGGCTCCGCCTTGCCGTCCTCTGCCAGGATGCGGCGCGCTACAAGGAATCCGAGCAGGCCTACCGCAAGGCCATTGGCCTTCTCAAATCCAGCGATCGCGCCAGCCTTGCCATGGCGCTCGATCACATGGGAACCATGTTCGTGGAGACAGGAAGATTCGCCAAGGCCGAACCGCTGGAGCAGAAGGCTCTTGAAATCCGTCAAGCCCTCAACGACTCAACCGGCGTCGGCATCAGCTACATGCATCTTGCCGTCTTATCCCTCGGCAAACACGACCTGGATGCCGCCGAGGCCGACGCGGAGATGGCCGTCAGTCTCATCGCACCCACACAGGCCCAGCCTGAAGCTCAGTCCGCCGCCATGCACGTCACTCCCTCCACTCCCTCCACTCCCGAGCAACAGATGGCCGCCCTCATCGACCTGTCCCTCGTCCGCTGTGCCCGCGGCTCCTGCGCCACCGCCGTCCCCCACCTCACGCGCGCGCTCACCCTCGCTCACGCCAACTACCAGGCCAACAGTGTCCCCGTCGGCTTTCTCGACTTTCTGCTCGGCTATGCCAACTGGAAGAACGGCAACAGCCCCGCTGCGGCGCAGCTGATGAAGACGGGAACATCCGAGCTTGAGTCCCAACTCGGCTGGGGCCACCCCACCTACATCGCCGCGCTCAAGCAGTACCACGCCTTCCTCATCGAGAATGGAGAGCCAGCCGCGGCCCTCCAGGTGGGAGCCACAATTGCCGGCATCAAGCAGAACCAGCAGGCCCGGCCTCAGGGCGCTGCCCGCGTAGCTCTGAGCTTCGATCAGTTGCCGTGATTCGCGCCGCCCGCGACCTTCTCTACCTCCGCCCACTCCTCCGCGCTCAGCTTCACCCCCGCCGCCGCCACGTTCTCCTCCAGATGCGCCCCCTTCGACGTCCCTGGAATCGGCAGCATCACCGGCGACCGCTGCAGCAGCCAGGCAATCGAAATCTGCGCCACGGAAACCCCATGCCGCCCCGCGATCGCGGCCAATTGAGGCTCCGCGGGCTGATCCGCCTTCAGCATCTTCCCCCCAGCCATCGGATACCATGGCAAAAACCCAATGCCCTTCTGCTCGCAGTACTTGAGCGCCTCCTCATTCCGCCGGTCGGCCAGGCTATATCGATTCTGGACAGTCGTCACCGTCACAATCTTCCCCGCCTCTTCAATCTCCGCCGGGCTCACCTCGCTCAACCCGATGTGCCGGATCTTGCCCTGTTCCTGCATCCGCTTCAACGCGCCAAGGCTCTCCTCTAGCGGCGTCCGCGGGTCAATGCGGTGCAACTGGTAGAGCTCGATCCGCTCCAGCTTCAACCGCCGCAGGCTCATCTCCACGCATTGGATCAGGTAGCCCGCGCGCCCAACGTACTCCGTCTTCGCCGGTCCCTGCCGTGTGATTCCGCCCTTGGTCGCGATCACCAGCCCCCACGCATACGGATGCAACGCCTCCGCAATGATCCGCTCCGCAATCTCCGGCCCGTAAGCGTCTGCGGTGTCAATCAGGTTCACGCCGAGCTCAACCGCCCGCCGCAGCACCCTCCGCGCCTCTTCAGCATCGCTGGGCTCGCCCCAGGCGCCGTCCCCAACCAGGCGCATGGTTCCATAGCCCAGTCGATGCACGGGCAGGTCGCCGCCGATCAGGAATGTCCCGCTGGCGCCTGCGAATGGAGACGTTGGCTGCATACTGAATTTGTAGCCCAACCCCTGGCCTGCGCGAAAGGACAAAATGCCGGGAACCTCTGGCCGGGAACCTCGCCCGCCCGGGTTGCGTATCCTCAATGCAGCTGGAAGTGTTGAAGACGCAAGGAGAAGCCCCCATGAGCAGCGCACCCTATCCCAATCCGCAAGCCATCTTCTATCAGCAGTACGAGTCCGTGCGCCGCGACGAAGTCGTGGGAATCCTTCTGGCACTCTTCCTGGGCACCTTCGGCATCCACCACTTCTATCTGCGCCGCACCGGCCTGGGCATCCTCTACCTCTGCCTCTTCTGGACCGGCTTCACGGCCATCCTCGGCGTCATTGAGTGCTTCTTCATGCCCGGCCGCGTGCGCGAGTTCAACGCCATCCAGGCCGCGGGCATCGCCGCCGCCCTGGGCATCGCCATGCCCGCCTGGGGACAACCCGTCAACGTCACCGTCAACTTGCCGCCCACCCCCAATGCGCCTCCCGCGCAGCCCGGCACGCTGCTTGCCTGCCCCCGCTGCCAGCAGACCAACCCGCCCGGAGCCCGTTTCTGCTCCGGCTGTGGCGGAGCCTTGTAGAGGGGAGCGGTCCTGAAGAAGGATTCGGCCGTTTGCGGTCTCAAACCGGCCCCTGCCGTACCCGGAAATGACAAGAATGGTGCGGCTTCCTTCGCCTTGAATGCAAAGGACTTAGCCAATGATCTTACCGCATGCAATGCCCCTGCTTCAGCGCGCACCCTGAAAGCGAAGGCCCAAAACCATCCCGGAACAGTCTGTGACCAAACTCCCTCTGGATCATGGTTTTGTAAGAAGGGCACGGCTTCACAGGCTGCGCAAAAACTCAACCAAGGGGCTTTGTAACAAGGGCACGGCTTCACAGGCTGCGCAAAAACTCAACCAAGGGGCTTTGTAACAAGGGCACGGCTTTAGCCGGGCCGATTAAGGTCAGCTGAATGAGTCGGGCTTTAGCCCCTGTCGATCGATCCTCTGCCAAATTCGCTTTTCGTTCGGCCCTTTTCCGCAGCCTCTTCAGCCCCTGTTGACTTGGCTTGCCAGCATGGATCGGGATCGGCGAGTTTCGTAACAGACTGGGAAGCGGCGGGCTCTCCTTTCCAGATGCCATCGCATCCAAAAATATGCGGCAATTGTCCCAGACCGATGGTGCCGTTTCGCGGGAAAGGAGCTGCGCGGTGACCGACGAAGCAGGGAAAAAGAACAGGCCGGGAGCCGGCTCCTACTCTCTGGAGATGCAGATCGATGGACGCCCCATCAACTGCTACCTCAACGCCCATCCGATCACGGGAAGGGTGGAAATTGTCAGGATGATGCCGTCCGGCTACTTGGATCAATTGGTGAAGGACTTTGCCAGCGAAGACGAAGCATGGGCATGGGCGCGTAATGAAGTTCGCCTTCGGCGGATGCCATAGCTCGGCAAAGCTCTAAATTCCAAGTATATCCCCGGCTCAATATGTCAGCCATGTGGCCGGTCCGTACCCTTGCTACATAGGGTACATCCCTCCCCCGTTTTTTCTTCAAATCTATGAAAATAAGCACGTTACATCAAACACGACCCTCTTGGTTCGTTGAAAACAAAGAGGTTACGCGCGTTCTTGTTTTTCCTGTGTCTTCAAGAATACCCAGAAACAAACGACTTACTGGAATCCAAGTCCGGGGAAACCGCCCATTTTCGGCACACTTTCCGGCTTTGTTGAAGGCTCGCCGTCACTACATATTCGCGTGTCCTGACCGCATCGACTCGTTGAACTGCGGCTTGGTAAAGTTCAGCGCCTCGTCCAGCTTCGCCCGGTACTCGTCTGCGCGCGCCAGCAGCGCCGGTGTCGCCGCGGCAAACTCGCCGTCAAGCACCATCAACCCTGCGCCCGCTTCGTCGCCCGCCATGCGCAGCAGTTCGGCCTCGGTTGTATTCAGGTACTGCGCGTCGCGCGGGTCGGCGATCCACACCGGCTTGCTCTCGCCCAGCACGCCGGAGAGCCAGTACACCTTCCGCAACAGGTATTCGAGGCGCTCCTGGTCGTTGGTCTCGGTGAACAGAAACTTCTTCTGCCAGCGGCTGTAGTAGCGCGTGGTCACCGGCACCGGCTGGCGGTTGCCCGACTTCACAAACTCCAGTTGCCCATAGTCCACCGTCTTGCGCACCGCGTTGTACACAAACGTCTCTGCGTAGGGCTGCTCCATGGCGGGCACAATCTCGGCAAACGTCAGCGTCACCGACGCAGCCAGCTTGGCGTGCAGGTTGTGTGCACCGCCGTCGGCCAGGTGCATCTCGCCATGGACGATGTACGTGTCGGCCCCCGAGGTCGACCGGTGGAACGGCCACTCGAACTTGCCGAAGGCCACCGGCAGTCCGGCCAGGGTCACGTAGCACTCAGGCCTTGGGTTGCGCAGCCGCTTGGCCTGGGCGGCCAAATGAGCCGTCATGGCCGGCAGCAGCTCGGGCTTGTCGAACTCGAACCCGTCGCTCAGTTCCAGCCGGAGTGTCCGGCCGGCCGCTTCAGCGCCGGGCAGTCCAAGTTCGAAGACCGCCGTCGGCTGGCCATGAAAGTCGCTGCCCTGGGTGGCGGAGACAAGAACCAGGCCGGCCGGCGATGCGGCGGCCTGCAATGAGGCAACAAGATTGGACTTTGATTCAACTGTCATTCGGGAGTCATCCTGCATTCAGAATCGTTGCTAGTCCATTCTAAGGGAGCGGGCGGCCGGACGCCGCATTTACAATGGGAAACGTGCCGTCCGACAAGTCTTCACCGATCATTCTTGCTGAAAACCTGACCAAGGTCTACGCCGCGGGACGGCTCCAGGTCACCGCCGTGCGCGGGGTTTCGCTCTCCATTGAGCCGGGGGAGTTTGTGGCCATTGTCGGCCCCTCGGGTTCGGGCAAATCCACGCTGTTTTACCTGTTGGGCGGCCTTACCCAGGCCACCACCGGGCGCGTGGTGATCGATGGCGTCGATTTTGCCACACTCAACGACGGCGAACGCACCCGCCTGCGCAAGCACCGCATCGGTTTCGTCTTTCAAAAGTTCAACCTGCTGCCCACGCTCTCGGCCATGGGCAACATCGAGATCGCCTATGCCGTGAGCGGCCGCGCCTCCACTGGAAAGAAGGAACCGCTGGATCTGCAGTATCTTGACCAACTTTGTGAGTTGCTGTCGATTCAGGGGCGGCTCGACCATCGCCCCTCGGAGTTGAGCGGCGGCGAGCAGCAGCGTGTGGCCATCGCCCGCGCCCTCATCACCCGCCCGGCCATTGTGCTGGCCGACGAGCCCACCGGCAACCTCGACACCAAAAACTCCGAGGCCGTGCTCGCGATGCTCCTGAAGTCGAACCGCGAATTGGGCCAGACTACGCTGATGATCACGCACAATCCCGAGGCCGCGGCCATCGCCAGCCGCATCCTCTACATGCGCGACGGCCAGATTGTGCGCGAGGAGAGAGGCGCACAGTCCGGGCCGGTTCATTCCTCCCCAGGAACATCCCCCTCGACCGTCCAAGCAACGCCTGCCGCGGTTTGACCTGATTTCGGGCGCCCGGTATACTCAAGACTGCAACAAGCGGGAGTAGCTCAGTGGTAGAGCATCGCCTTGCCAAGGCGAGGGTCGCGAGTTCAAATCTCGTCTCCCGCTCCAAACCGCCCTCCGGCTTGAGCCGGGTTGGCTACGGTGGTCTGGAGCGCAACAAACAACAAGCAGCCCTGCCAAGGCGCGGTACCCAAGTGGTAAGGGAGAGGTCTGCAAAACCTTTATGCGCCGGTTCGATCCCGGCCCGCGCCTCCAATTTCCTCAATAACTTAGGCCAGAGGATCCTACCCT
>Ga0302319_10001211_pt1 | contig 58040 bp, 54 predicted proteins | sample Bog_T0_2_FD_203319 | JGI IMG/M metagenome (GOLD analysis project Ga0302319, IMG submission 203319) | Peat permafrost microbial communities from Stordalen Mire near Abisko, Sweden - Bog_T0_2 | ecosystem: Environmental > Terrestrial > Soil > Wetlands > Peat | place: Sweden: Abisko, Stordalen Mire...
GGCTAAGAGCTAACCTATGGCCACTCTAGTTACACCGCCGGAAAAGGTTGAGAAAGCGGAGAAGCAGACGCCGCCGTTGCCGGAAGAGAAAGCGGAGCGCAAGGGGCGGACGCGGGTAGACGACAAGTTCAAAATTTTCAGTGGCTCGGCGAATGAGCCTCTGGCCGACGAGGTTTGTAATTTCCTTGGCATGCCTCGCGGGCAGGCGATGGTGAAGCGGTTTGCGGACGGCGAGGTGTACGTCCAGATCCAGGAGAATGTGCGGGGCTGCGATGTGTTCGTGATGCAGCCGACCTGCCGTCCGGTGGACGAACACCTGATGGAGTTGTTGTTGATGATCGATGCGTTCAAGCGCGCGTCGGCGCGGCGCATCACGGCGGTGATGCCGTATTTTGGATATGCGCGGCAGGATCGCAAAGATAGGCCGCGGGTTCCGATCTCGGCGAAAGTGGTGGCGGATTTGCTGACGACGGTGGGAGCTCACCGGGCATTGATTGTGGATCCGCATACGCCGCAGATACAGGGGTTTTTTAATATTCCGGTGGACCATCTGTTTGCGTCGCCGGTGCTGGTGGATCATTTTAAGAAGCTGAGTTTGCCGAATCTGACGGTGGTTTCGCCGGACGCGGGCGGTGTGGAACGGGCGAGATTCTTTGCCAAGAAGGTGGATGCGGCTTTGGCGATCGTCGACAAGCGCAGGGTGGAGATGAATGTGGCCGAGGTGATGAATGTGATTGGAGACGTCAGAGGACGTAATTGTCTGATCATTGACGATCTGATCGACACGGCCGGGACCACGGTGAAGACTGCGGCGGCGCTGATGGAGAATGGAGCGACCTCGGTGTATGCCTGCGCGTCGCATGCGGTGCTTTCCAACCCGGCGGTGGAAAACATTCACAACTCAGCCATTGAGCACGTGGTGGTGACGAACACGATTCCACTGACGGTGGAGGCAAAGAATGAGTCCAAGATTATGGTGTTGTCGATCGCGGGGCTGATCGGACGGGCAATCCAATCGATTCACGAAGAGACTTCAGTCAGCAAATTATTCATGTAAGGCAGGGATGGAATTATGGCAGCTACTTTAGAGCAAAACATTTTAGAAGCGAGCACGCGGGAACCCGGCACGAAGAACCAGGCGCGACGAGTGCGCCGCGAAGGCAAGATTCCGGCCGTGGTGTATGGGGCGGGCAAGGATGCGATGGCGGTGAGTGTGGATCCGCGGCATGTGTTGCGCATTCTGCGGTCGGAGAGCGGACACAACACCATTTTCGATCTGTCGGTGGTTCATGCGGGCGGGAATGGCGAGGGCGCGAAGGCTGAGAATGCCAAGGCTATGATTGTGGATTGGCAGTACGAGCCGATCAAGGGGCACTTGCTGCATATCGATCTGAAACGCATCGCCATGGATAAGGCGTTGCGGGTGAACGTGCCGATTATGCTGCAAGGCGTGCCTGCCGGGGTGAAGACCGAGGGCGGAATTCTGGAGCAGATGCTGCGCGAGGTTGAGATCGAGTGCTTGCCGGGCGATATTCCTGGGCATATCGATGTCGATGTAAGTGAGCTGACGTTTGGAAAAGTTTTGCGCGTGGCGGATTTGCCGCACACGGAGAAACTGAAATTTCTTACCGACGCAAACCAGCCGGTGGCGCACGTGACCAGTGTTAAGGAAGAAGTGGTGGCGGCTCCGGAAGCGGTGGCGGCGGAAGCGGGAGCGGCTCCGGCGGAACCGGAAGTCATTAAGAAGGGCAAGGCCGAAACTGACGAAGAGGGTGAAGCTGACAAGCCGGAGAAGAAGGGCGAGAAGAAGGAGAAGAAGTAGCCCGGTGGTGAGAGTAGCCGAGCTTCGCTCGGCTGGACAGCCCCTTCGGCTTCGCTCAGGGCAGGCTATGGCGGCTGTCCCCACATTTTCAGCTTCTTTTTCTTTCTCAGCATTCAGGATGGTGGCGTGAAGCTGATTGTGGGTCTGGGCAATCCTGGCATTGAGTATCAGTTTTCGCCGCATAATGTGGGGTTTCTGGCGGTGGATCGGATCGCGGGCGATTTGGGAGTGGAAGTGAGAAACCGGCAGTGCCGCGCGCTTACGGCGCGGGCGGTGATTGGCGGCGAGACGGTGCTGCTGGCCAAGCCTGAGACTTACATGAATCTCAGCGGGCTGTCGGTGCGGGAGTTGGTGGCGGAGTACGAAGCGCGGCCTGAATCGGATTTGATTGTGATTCAGGATGAGATGGATTTTCCGGTGGGCACGCTGCGAATACATACGCGGCGGAGTTCGGCGGGGCATAACGGGATTGAGTCGATCATCGATGCTTTGGGTACGCAGGATTTTCTGCGAATCCGGATTGGAGTGGCGCCGGAGCACAAGGTGGAAGACGGCAAGAGATATTTGCTGGCGCCGATGCGCAAGGCGGATATGCCGGTGATTGACGGCGTGCTGGATGCGGCGGCGGATGCGGTGAAGGTGATTTTGAAGGAAGGTCCGGCGGCGGCGATGAACCGGTTTAACCGGAAGGAAGAGTGATCGGTGGGTAGTGATTAGTGGGTAGTGGTCAGTGTCATCGTGAAAGTTTTGCGATTGATGGGTTGCTTATTGCTGATCCCGATCGTTTTGTTTCTCAGTTCTCGGTTCTCGGTTCTCAGAAAAACTCTGGCGCAACGCAACGAGAACTGAGAACACTGCTTAAAGATTTGGAGAGTGCACATGAATCGTACTTATGAGTTGATGTTTATTGTTCGGCCGGATATGGCGGACGAAGATCTGGAAAAGCTGGTTTCGCTTTTGGAGACCACTGTGACTTCGGCGGCGGGCACGGTGAAGAGCATCGACCGCATGGGCAAGCGTCGGCTGGCGTATGTGGTGCGCAAATTCCGCGAAGGTATTTACATCCTGATGACCATTGAAGGCGCGGGGACGGTGATCCATGAGCTGGAGCGGCGTTTGCGAGTTACCGAGCAGGTGATTAAGTTTCTTACGGTTCGCATCGATGAAGAGCAGAAGCGGCTGGACAAGATCAAGGCGCTGCGCGATGCGCGCAAGAAGGTGAGCGCCCAGCCTGCGGTGAGCGCGGAAGCGGCAACCGCGCCGGCGGCGGTGGAAGCTCCGGCGGCGGATGTGCCGGCGGCGACGGTTTAGTAAGGCAGAAAAATCAGTGGTTAGTGAGTAGTGATCAGTGGGACGGTTTCCGAAAATCAATTTACCGGCCACTAATCACTGAGCACTAATCACCAGCCACTGATTTAAAAGAGGAGAGTTATGACTGACGAAATTAAGACACCAGCGGCAAGTGAGCGGCCCTCGCGGCCCTACGGAGAACGTTCCAGTGGTGGAGGGGACCGTCCGCGCTTCGGCGGCGGTGGTGGAGCGGGGCGATCTGGGCCTGGCGGACCGCCGCGAGAAGGTGGGCGCAAGTTTTTCCGGCGTAAGAAGGTCTGCAAGTTCTGCACGGAGAAGATTGCGGACATCAACTACAAGGATTACCGGCTGCTCGGGCAGTTCGTGGCGGAGAGTGGCAAGATTGTGCCCCGGCGTTTGACCGGAGTGTGCTCGCCGCACCAGCACCGGCTGGCCGCGGCAATCAAGCAGGCGCGGAACATCGCGTTGCTGCCGTTTGCGGGACGGGCAGCATAAGAAAGCTTCTAGCTGCTAGCTTCTAGCCTCTAGCTAAACCGGCTGGAGTCTGGTTGGCTAGAAGCTTGGAGCTAGAAGCTAGGAGCTATCATCATGGAAGTCATTCTTAAAGAAGATGTGAGCAAATTGGGGGCGCGCGGCGATGTGGTGAAGGTTGCCGAGGGGTATGGGCGGAACTTTCTTTTGCCGCGGAGGCTGGCGATTCAGGCGAATGCGGGCAACAAGGCCGTCATTGCGCAGATGAAGGCTGCTTCGGTGCGGCGCTCGGCGAAAGAGAAGTCGCAGGCCGAGGAGTTGGCCAAGCAATTTGAGGGGCTGTCGGTTTCGTTTGAGCGGCGGTCGGGAGAACACGATCACCTGTTCGGCTCGGTCACTTCGGGCGATATTGCCGAGGCCATCGCGAAGAAAGGGATCAACCTGGATCGTCGTCAGATCCAGCTGCATGAGCCGCTGAAGAGCCTGGGCGAGTTCTCCATCCCTGTGAAGCTGCACAAGGACGTGACTGCGCACTTGAAAGTTTTGATCGAGAAGGAAGCGGTTGCGGAGTAGGTAAGGCTCTGGCGTTTCGGCCGTGCCTACGGCACGGACTCTCTCGTAGGGATTTCCCCATAGGGATTTCCCGCCACTGAAGTGGCGGGCTATTGTCAGGCGTCCGTCCGGGACGGCGGCTGACCGTGAAATTCTGTTCAGCTTCCGTCCGGATAGCCTCCACGATGGGACACCATGGGATAGTGCGGAAGGCCTTCGGGCTTTGGAACGACGGCGCGCCATCCGTCTGGGTAGGGACTCAAGCCTTGGAATAAGGGCGAGCTTTCTGCGGTGGGCTCGCCGACCAGACGCTCAAGGGATTGGCGTACGGCTCGCATGGCGTCCTTGCCATGCCGCTCTTGCCAGCGGTCTTCGATTTTCTGCAACAATTCACGATACGTGTTCTGAGCTCGTTTTCCCTTCGCCGTCAGGACGAGCGCTTTTACTCGGCTTCCGGGGGATTCCGGCTTGACCTGCGCGTAGCCGCGCTTGCTGAGGAAGCTGGTCGCGATTGCAATCGCTTCTTTTGATACAGCGGAGAGGCGCGGTAGGTCCCGAACGCGCACTCCTTCTTCGCCGACGAGCCGCAGAACATTGGCGCAGATTGCCAGCGAGAGCTCAGATTCGGCTTCGAACTCCAGGGCAAATGCGAGAAGAGGCTTCGCGAGTAATACCGGCAGAGGGAGGTCCGTGTTCCCGGCGTCAGGTGATGGAGCGGGCCGGGTTTGTTTTCTCACCGGTGTGTTGGTCGCAAGCGTGGTGCACAGGCCATAGCCGAGGATGGGGAGGCAGTCCGGCAGCGCGGGGTCGAGCTGAAGAAGTATCTCGTGAAGAGACTTTTTAAGGGCTGCGATCTCGCGGTGGCCGAAGCGTTCCTGCCAGCGCTTCTCGATCATCTCAAATAGTGGTCGCCAAACCTCCTGCGCTTTTCTGCCTGCGGGCGTGGTGCGAATCAGCCAGCTGGAGCGGGGTGGTTTGGATCGGGTGTCGGCGGGATTGGGTTCGACGACGACGTATCCCCAGCGTTCCATGCCGAGCAGATTGGTAAAAGTTCGGGCGAGGGATTCGAGTTCGGCGAGCGTGATTCCTTTTTCGTCGACGAATCGCAGACAGTTAAACCACATCACCATGGAGACCAGCCAGGGGGCGTAGAAGTCATCTTCGCTGGCGGTATGTTTACTCAGACCATGGTTGGTTGTGCGATGGCTTAGACGATGCTCAGCCTCGTTGTCGAACTCGATGGTGAAGGCGACCAAGGCGTGCGATAGCAGGGTTGGCAGTGGAGGGCGGGCCATGGCCAATCATGATAAAAGCTAACGCGATCGCATGTCGGGAAATTAGTTAGTGGTTGAGTTTGGAAAAGGCGGGCGCTGCGGGGGGGTGTCACCAGATAATCATGTCGAACTAGCCGCCGGCGATGGCGCCGATGATGATCAGGGGCTCGGCTCCGGAGGCGACTGCGGGCGGGAGCGGGGCGTCGGGGGATTCGAAGGAGAGATCTTCTTCGCAGGCGAAGAAGCGCAGGAACGGGCGGCGCTGGTGAGTGGCGTGATCGCGGATGGTGCCGCGGAGCATGGGATAGTTCGTTTCGAGGGCGTCGAGGACGGCGCGCTGGGTGATTGGGGCCGGGACTTCGAGCGAGAGTTCTGCGCCGACGTGGGCCAGGGTGCGGAGGTGTTGGGGGAGGATAAGGCGGATCATGAGGAATGAGTCTAGCGCACTCTCATGGGCTGAAGCCCCGGTTCATATTGAAGGTGTTTCACGGCACGGCTGAAGCCGTGCCCTTCCCAAGCCCTTCCGGAATCACGCGAATCTTAGTCAAGCGTCTGGACCTCCACTGAAAGCACCGCCGGAAGATCTCTCACGATGGGCGACCAGCTATCTCCGGCATCGGCGGAGGCGTAGACCTGTCCGCCGCTGGTGCCGAAGTACACTCCGCATTCATCGAGGGCGTCGACGGACATGGCGTCGCGCAGGACGTTGACGTAACAATTTTCTTGCGGGAGGCCGTTGGTCAGGGGTTCCCACTCGTTGCCGCCGGTGCGGCTGCGGTAGACGCGGAGTTTGCCGTCGGGCGGAAAGTGTTCGGAGTCACTTTTGATGGGGACGACGTAAACGGTGTCCGGTTCGTGGGCATGAACGTCGATGACGAAACCGAAATCGGTGGGCAGGTTGCCGCTGATTTCCTGCCAGGAATCGCCGGCGTTGTCGCTGCGCATTACATCCCAATGTTTTTGCATGAAGAGGACGCCGGGGCGCTGCGGGTGCATCGCGACATGATGCACGCAGTGGCCGACTTCGGCGGTTGGGTTGGGAATGTATTTGGAGTAGAGACCTTGATTGATGGGGCGCCAGGTTTGGCCGGCATCGTCAGTGCGGAAGGCTCCCGCGGCGGAGATGGCGATGTAGATGCGCGCGGGGTTGTCGGGATCAAGAATGATGGTGTGCAGGCACATGCCGCCTGCGCCAGGTTGCCAGTTGGGTCCGGTGCCGTGGCCGCGCAGGCCGGAGAGTTCCTGCCAGTTGTGGCCGCCGTCGGTGGATTGGAAGAGGGCGGCATCTTCGATTCCGGCGTAGACGGAGTCGGGATCGGTGAGTGAGGGCTCGAGATGCCACACGCGCTTGAACTCCCAGGGATGGGGCGTGCCGTCATACCACTGATGGGTGCCGGGGACGCCGTCGTAGGCGAATTTGTTGCCGACGGCTTCCCAGGTTTTGCCGCCGTCGTTCGAGCGCTGGATTAACTGGCCGAACCACGAAGTGCTTTGCGAGGCGTAGAGGCGGTTGGGGTCGGCTGGCGAACCTTTGAGGTGATAGATTTCCCAACCGGCGAAGTGTGGGCCGGAGATGTCCCAGTGCTTGCGCTTGCCGTCGGAGGTGAGGATGAATGCGCCTTTGCGGGTGCCGACGAGGACGCGGACTTGAGACATAGAGAACTCCTTGGTTGTCGGCAGGGTAACAATGTTGCTTGCTGCGTGCAAGTGGATAGAGCACCTGTGGCGCAAGCACTGTCGAGCTAACGCTCGACTGGACAGCCGAGGGCGGCTGTCCCCACATGAGCACAGCGCGCCTTGGAATTCTTTCAAGACTCAATCATTCGAAGATTGTCGCTAATCTGGCTAGCACTTCGGTCATGATTGCGTCCGGAATGCTTTCTTGTTTCTTGCCGCGGCGGGCAGCGAGATCGAGTGCGCGGGGTTGGTCGCAGCGAACCATGCCCGTCGTTTTGGTTCCGGCACTTGTTAAGGACACAGCGAAACCTGCGGCGCGGGCGAAATTGCCGCCGCTGGTGATCGGGAGAACAATGGGAACTTTCATTCGCTGGTTGAAGGCTTCCGGGGAGACGATCAGTACCGGTCGGCGACCTTTTTGCTCGTGGCCGGAAGTGGGATCGAGGCTGACCAGCCAGATTTCGCCACGTTTCATTTTTAGATCAGATCCCTTCAGATCAGCTCGCGACCGACGGGCTTACTCTTGAGCCATTTTCGTTCTGGCTTCGAGCGCCGTTTACTGCGCCGAGCCTTGGGTGCGCATTGGGCCAGCAGTTCGGCCAGGGTATAGCGTCGGCGCGGTTGGGGATCGATGATGAGGCGTCCGCTTTCAATGGCGATGCCGACTTTCGCGCCGGGCTGCAGTTGCATGATGTCGAGAAGGGCGGGCGGGACGGCCAGCATGACGGAGCCGCCGACCTTACGGAGATTTGTGGTGTGCATCTGACATCCTCTTAGTTATATTTAAGTATAACATTTCAAGAGGTGATGAGCGCTCTGGAGATTGGGGCGGCGATTGCAGGGGAAATTCAGCGGAAGTTTGGAGCGTAGGTGCGGCGAGCAAATCCGAGCTTCGCTCGGACGGACAGCCGAGAGCGGCTGTCCCCACATCGGCATTTAGTGGCATCGGCATTTGTCGGACAGGAGTGTCCGACCCACACGGGAGCTAATCCAAGTCGCGCCAGTTTTGTCCCACTCCTATGTCTACTTGCAAAGGGACGGTGAGGGCGTGGGCTTTTTCCATTTGCTCGCGGACCAGGGTTTTCATTTCGTCGATTTCATTCTCCGGAACTTCGAAGACTAGTTCGTCGTGGACTTGCAGGGTCATTCTTGACTTTAAGCCGCGTTCTTGCAGGGCGGCGTCGATTCTTATCATGGCGATTTTGATCAGGTCCGCGGCGGTGCCTTGGAGAGGGGTGTTGACGGCGGTGCGTTCGGCGAAGCCGCGTTGATTTGCATTTTTGCTGTTGATGTCGGGGATGGGGCGGATGCGGCCGAAGAGGGTTTTTACTTTCAGGTCGCGGCGGGCTTCGGCGAGAGTTTTGTCGATGAAGGAGCGGACGCCGGCGTACTTTTCAAAGTAGGCGGCGATGAATTGTTTGGCTTCGGAGGGTTCGATGCCGAGATTTTGCGAGAGGCCAAAGGGGGAGAGGCCGTAGACGATGCCGAAGTTGACGACTTTGGCGGCGCGGCGGTGGTCTGGAGTGACCATGAGCGGGGGGACGCCGAAGACTTGCGAGGCGGTGAGGGTGTGGATGTCGTCGCCGCGGCGGTAGGCTTCGACCAGCAGGGGGTCGCGCGAGAAGTGGGCGAGCAGGCGAAGTTCGATTTGCGAATAATCGGCGGTGAGCAGGACGTGGCCGGGTTCGGCGATGAAGGCGGCGCGGATGCCGCGGCCGAGTTCGGTGCGGATGGGGATGTTTTGCAGGTTGGGATTGGCCGAAGAGAGACGACCGGTTGCGGTGCCGGTCTGGGCGAAGGTGGTGTGCAGGCGTCCGGTGGAGGGGTTGATGAGCGCGGGGAGGGTATCGACGTAGGTGGATTTTAGTTTGGTGAGTTGGCGGTAGTCGAGGACCATGCGGGCGATGGGATGGTCCTCGGCGAGGGTTTCGAGAACATCGACGGCGGTCGATATAGTGCGTCCCTTGCCGTATTTCACGGGTTTCGGCAGGCTCATCCGGTTGAAGAGAACGTCGCCGAGTTGCTTGGGAGAGCCGACGTTGAATTCGGTTCCGGCAGCGTCGTAGATTTCTTTGGCTTTAGTTCCGATTTCGCGTTCCAGTTCGGTCGACATTTTCGCGAGGGCGGCGGTGTCGATTTTTACTCCGGCTTGTTCCATGCGGGCGAGAACGGGGACGAGGGGGAGATCGATTTCTTCGTAGAGTTTGGTGAGTCCGGCTTGTTTTATTTCTTGCCGAAAGATGGAGTTGAGGCGGAAGGCGATGTCCGCGGCTTCGGCAAGTTCGCCGGATAGTTTGAGATTGAAGCGGCGGAGGGCGACATCGGCGAGGCGATGCGAGGTGTAAGTGGGATCGAGCAAGTAGGAGTAGAGCATGGAATCGTGCTGTACCGCTTGCAACTGGATGCCGAGAGAATCGAAGGCGTGAATGGCGGATTTGTAGTCGTGAATGGTTTTGGGATTGCTTTCGGAGAGGGCCGAGCAAAGTCTGTTCGCGGTTTCGGATGAGTCGAGCTTGACGACAGTGGCGGTGCCTGCGGCGGACGAGACGGCGACGCGTCGAGCGGTTGGGGCGGGTTGTGGCGCGGGTTCTGAGCTGTCGGTTAAGGGGAGCATGGCTTCCTGGGGCTCTTCCGGGACGACTTCTTCGTCATCGATCGCGGGAGTTTGGGGCTGATCGAGTTCGATGGCGACCGCCAGGGCTTCGCTCTCGGGTAGAGCTGCGACGACTCGGTCAACTTCGTCTGCGGAATTTGCCTCCGTGTAGTGAGTCTCCGTGATTTGAGCCTGCGGCAATATTTCTTTTAGCAGGGAAGTAAATTCAAGTTCGGTGAAGAGCTGTCGCAGGAGATCGAGATCGGGATCGCCGGCGCGCATGGCTTCGACGTTGAACTCGACGGGAACGTTGCAGTCGATGGTCGCCATGCTCTTGCTGAATAGAATGATGTCGCGGTTGTTCAGTAAAGATTCGCGGTAGGTTTTCTTTTCCACTTCGGCTGCGTGATCGAGAGCGTTCTCGACGCTGCCGAAGCGTTGGATAATTTCGACCGAACCTTTGTCGCCGATGCCGGGTGCTCCGGGGATGTTATCGATGGAGTCGCCGCGGAGGGCCATCACGTCGATGACGCGATCGGGTGGGACGCCGAGAATTTCTTCTACTTTGGCGGCATCACAAATCAGATTATCTTTTTGCGGGTTGAGGATCTGCACATCGTCGTTGACCAGTTGCATCATGTCTTTGTCGCTGGAGACGACGTAGACGCAATAGGAATCGGCGGCGGCTTTGCGGGCGAGAGTGCCGATGACATCGTCGGCTTCGAATCCGGCGAGTTCGAGAATGGGGATGCGGTAGGCTTCGAGGGCGCGGCGAATATAGGGAACCTGCTGGGCGAGATCCTCGGGCATGGCGGAACGGTTGGCTTTGTAGCCTTTGTATTCGATCTCGGTGAAGGTTTGAGTTTTGATATCGAACTTGCGGACGGTGGTGATGGATTCGGCTTGAGTGTCGCGAAAAGTTTTGGCGGCGACATCGAAGACGGCGGCGAGATACAGGGGCGAAAAATCGTCGCGCAATTTGCGAAGCATGTTGACGAAGACGAGAACGGCGGCGGTGGGAACTCCGGCCTTGGTGGACATGGCGCGTTGACGGGTCATGGCGTGGTAGGCGCGGAAGATGAACGACATGGTGTCGATGAGGAAGATGCGGTGTTTGGGGGCGGAAGTCGGAGGTGGAGGTGCCGGGGATGAGGGTGCGAGAGTTGCTGCGCCGGTGGTTGCGTCAGATTTTTTTCGTGGGGACAAGAAAATAGTTTAGCAGCGGAGAGAGAGTGCGGGAATCATGGAATGGCTGAGGCTGTTTGCTTTCAAAAACAAGTTCGAGCTTCGCTCGAAGGACAGCCGGGGGCGGCTGTCCCCACACAAGTCAATTGCGATCGGGAACAATTCTAGAAGTCGACGCGGAAGTCTGCCTGGATGAGCTTCTTGCGGGCGCCGCCTGACGTATTGCGGAAGACGAGATAGTACTGCACGGACTGGTCGAGAGTGGCGGGGAGACCGAAGCTGACGTCTTGTTCGTGGGAGGCGTCGACCGAATAAATCACGTCGGGGGACTGGCCGTGGAGGAAGTCGGAGTATTGCTGGTCGTTCATCAGGAGAAGATCGACATCGGCGAATTCGTCGCTGGACTGGCCTCCGCCGGATTGTCCGGGGGCATTCTGCGCGAACGAACGGTAGGTGCCGTGCAGTTGTGGATTGGCGGCGTGCGGCGGAATTTGAAAGGGGAATTTTGCCGCGGCAGTTACGGCGAATGTTTTGTGCACAATGGCGCTGCTGGTTCCGACCGGCGAATCGGCGATGCGATCGCTGGGATTGAGCTTGGGCGGGGGCGGAGGCGTGTTGTCATGCCAGGGGTTGACGTTGTCCATGAACTGGGCAAGGGGGCCTTTCACTTGGACCGAGGAGTTTGCGTCTGGGGCAGCGGGGGTGGAGGCTGCGGCCGATGGTTGCGCCGCGTCGTCTCCAGATGAATCGGCGGCGGTTTGGTGTGCGGTCGCGGGCTTGGCTTGGGAATAGTGGCGGAAATAAAAATAGCTTGCCCAAAAGCTAAAAGCCACGAGCATCCAGAAAAGCGTTTTTTTCATGTGGTCCTCGACAGCAACTTTGTAAATTATCTTCGACGTAGAGTCGCGACCCGCGTGATTGTTTGTGGCGGAGGTTACGTTGGTTTGCCGTATCGCATGGTGTAACGTGCTGGGCGCGGGAAACCTTAAACACAGGGGACACCGGGGAACACAGAGGAGAGCGGATTTCTATTCGATGAACATGCAGTCGCCGTAGGAATAGAAGCGATACTTTTCGGAGACGGCGTGGGCGTAGGCGCGCAGGATGTTTTCCGTTCCGGCGAATGCGCTGACCAGCATTAAGAGAGAAGACTGCGGCAAGTGAAAATTGCTGAGCAGGGCTGAGACTACTTTGAAATCGAATGGGGTTTGGGGTTGCGGATAAATGAAAAGATCGGCAGCGGCGGTTCCGGGTGCGATGGTGCCCGCATCGTGGCGGGCGGCGTGTTCGAGGGTGCGAACGGTGGTGGTGCCGATGGCGATAATGCGTCGCGAAGCGCGCAGTGCCTGGTTGATGGCGGCGGCAGCGGGGGCGGAAATCGAGTAGGACTCCGTGTGAATTTTGTGATCTTCGACGCGCTCGCTGCGGACGGGTTGAAAGGTTCCGAGTCCGACGTGGAGGGTGATTTCGGCAGTCTCGATGCCGCGGCGCTGGATGCGCTCGAGAATCTCCGACGTGAAATGCAGGCCAGCGGTGGGGGCGGCGACCGATCCGCGTTCGGCGGCATAGATGGTCTGATAGCGGTCGCGGTCCTGCGGGGAATCGGGGCGCGAGATATAGGGCGGCAGGGGAACGTGGCCGAGGCGATCGAGCGCGGCGAAAAAATCCGGGACCGGGTGGAAACGGACGAGGCGCTCGCCGGGTGCGGCGCGAGAGAGGACCTCGGCTCGCAGGTCGTCGTTTCGCAATTCGTCGCTGCGCAGGTCATCGCCGCGCAGGTCATCGCCGCGCAATTCGGGTTCGCTGGGATGCTGCGAGCCGAAGAAGAGGCGTTCACCGACGCGGACTTTGCGGGCGGGGCGGACGAGGCATTCCCAGTCGTTTGGGTCAGTAGAAATCTGGCGCGTGAGCAGGACTTCGATGCGGCCGAGCAGGAGCTGACGAGTTGCTGAATCAACCGGGCGGTTGAGCTGCGCGTGAGGCGCTTCACGACGGCCGTAAATGCGGGCGGGAAAAACGCGGGAGTTGTTGAAGACTACAAGGTCACTGGGCTGCAGCAGATCGGGGAACTCGCGGAACTGGCGATCCGACCAGTGGCCGCTGGCGCGCTGCAAATGCAACATGCGGGAGGCGTCGCGGGCAGCAAGGGGCTCCTGGGCGATGAGTTCTTCAGGGAGGTCAAAGTGGAAGTCGGAGACCAGCACGGGCTTCAATTATAGGCGCGAGCAGCGAACGACCCAGGCGGGCGGGACAACAAAATTTGAACAGAGTGTAAATTTGGTTGTCTGTTTTGAGGGAGGTACGATAATATGCGTGGGTTGCAGCTTCTGCCGCTTTCGTCACTCCCCCAAAGAGAGTACTTCATGTCCGTTGAACGCAAACGAAGGGAAGAAATTGTTCGCTACGGGCGCATGCTGCATGAGCGCGGTTTTGTGGCGGCGATGGACGGAAATCTTTCGGTACGGCTGGATAGGGAGCGGATCCTGGTGACGCCCACATGCCTGAGCAAAGGGGCGATGCGCGCAACCGATATGGTGATCGTCGACCTGGAAGGCAAGCGGGTGGCCGGCCGGCGGAATGTGACCAGCGAGATCGGGATGCACCTGCTGATTTATCGCACGCGGGCCGACGTGCAGGCGATCGTTCACGCTCATCCGCCGACCGCAACTGGATTTGCGGCGGCGGGGATGGCGCTGACCGAGCCTCTGGTGTGCGAAGTGGTGATGGGGTTGGGTTGCATTCCGCTGGCGCGGTATGGAACGCCGGGAACCTCGGAGCTGGCGCAGACTCTGGAGCCCTACGTACCGCACTATGATGCCATTCTGATGTCGAATCACGGGGTGGTCGCATATGGCGATACGATCGAACACGCCTATATGAAGATGGAGACGGTGGAACACTTCGCGCAGATTGCGCTGGTGACGCATCTTCTGGGGCGGCAGCAACCACTGACTGGGGTTGACATCGAAAAGCTTTTGCTGGCGCGGACGAAATATTTTGGGGGAAAGATGGCGGCATCGATGCCGATTGCGCTGGTGAGGGAGCCGGAAAAAGTTAGCTAGCTAATCCGTCGCACGAAATTCTCTCCTGTTTGGCTTCCATTGAAATCTCTTCAGTCCAAAAAGGCCTCGCTGCGCGAGGCGGACAGCCGAGGGCGGCTGTCCCCACACGAGCGCTGCGCGCTTTGTTCTGCTGCACCCCTGTCATTGTTCATTCCCCGCCGATGCGGAAGCGGAATCCGGCGCGGAAATTTATCGGTAGAGAGGGATAACCGACTACTTCGTTGTAGCGGCGGTCGAGCGCGTTCTGCACGTCGGCGTAGGCGGTGACGCGGGAGCGGATGGCGTACCATCCGCCGAGATCGGCGCGGACGTAGCCTGCGGCGTGAGTGATGTCGAAGCCGTAGAAATCATCGTCGGGACGGCGGCCGACGAAACTCCCACTCAGGTTGGTGCCCCAGCGGTTGCCAAGATACGAGAGCAGCAGGGTGGCGGAGTGCTTGGGCCGGCGCAGCAGCGGCTGGCCGGGAAGATATTGGGAATCGATGGGAGCGGGATCGCTGAGAATCTGGGTGGAGGTGTAAGTGTAGGCGCTGTTCAAAAGCAGGCGGCTGCGGAGTTTGGCTTGCAGTTCGATCTCGGCACCCTGGGCGAAGGCTTCATTCACATTGAAATATTCGCCGACGAAGGTGGTGAAGTTGACGGTCTCGTAGTTGATCTGATTATGAAATAAGTTATTGAAGTAGGTGGCGTTGAAAACATATTTTCCGTGGAGAAGATCCTGTTGAATGCCGGCTTCGAAGGCTCGGACGCGCTCGGGCCTGAGGCCGGGATTAGGTATGGAATAAGGTGGTCCGGCAAAAGTCTCTTCGAGGCGAGGTTCTTTGAATCCAGTGGCGTAGGAAAAACGCAGGCGGGTTCCGGAGAATAATTCTCCGCCGTGTAACGCCAGCAAGGTGAGTGCCACGCGGGGCACGCCGGTATTGCCGAAGGCGCTATTGTGGACGAAGCGTCCTCCGGCAACTGCGGAGAGCCGGCCCCAATTCATCTGCTGTTGCAGGTAGAGATCATTCTCAAGGCGCTGGCCGTGGGTTTGCGGAGGGAAGTCGAGGTCTCCGACGAATCCATTTTCGTTTTCGACGCGATAGCCGAAGGTGGTTTGCGCCCAGGCGCGCTCGGAATAATTTCCCTGATATTCGAATCCGGCACGGTTGATGTTGTCATACTCGTGAGCTGGAAAATCGAATTGGCCATAGAGCGGGCTGACACGATTGGCGTCGCCGTTCAGATTCACATCGTTGTAACGGTAGAGATAATCGAAACCGGTGAAGCGGTGCTGCCATCCGGAAGGAGCGGCGATTGTGAGTTCAACGCTCCCGAGCAGGCTGTTGAGTTGCGCCCACTCGCTGGGATCGGGCTGGAGAGGGGCGAGTGGCCCGGCTCCACCATTGATCGGGACGAGCGGATCGTAACCGTTGAAGCTCCATTCGCCGGGGACGCCGGTGTGGGAATTGGAGTGGCGCATGTGGAAACGCAGCGACACTTTGTCGTTCAGCGCGACGCCGAGATTTGCGCCCTGGAGTGAGTCGGAATATCCGTCATTAATTCCGGAACCGTTCGTATCGAATTGGTCAACGAAGAGGTTGTAGTCGAAACGTCCGCGGGCTCCGGCGAGAGACGCGTAGCCGTTGGCGGTGGAGAAATTTCCGCCGTCGGCACCGAAGCGGAACTCGGGCACGGGCGTGCTGCCGGTGCGGGTAAAGACTTGCACCACGCTGGTCATGGCATCGGAGCCGTACAGGGTGCTTTGCGCTCCCCGCAGAAATTCCACGCGGTTGGCTTGGGTGAGGGGAAGTGTGCCAAAGTCGAAAGTTCCGCCCGGCTCGTTGACGGTAACGCCATCGACGATGACTTTGTTATAGGTGGAGTCGCCGCCGCGCACGAACAGGGACGATAGACCTCCGCGCTGGCCGGCGGTGTTGATCACGGCGCCGGGGAGAAAGCGGATGGCGTCGGCGGAGGCCACGGGCTGCATGGTTTCGAGCTGTGCGTTTTCCAGAGTGGAGATGCTGGAGCCGGTCTCTTCGGTGAGCGACGGGGTCCTCGTGGCGGTGACGACGACAGTTTCCGACTCGACCGCGAGATGCAGCTGGACCGTCAACACATCGGCGTGCGTCGGGACGTCTTCGATTTCAGGAGCGAAGCCGGGAGCGAGTACTTTGAGTTGATAATCTCCCGAGGTTAGCTCGCCGGGCTCCAGGTCATTGAATGTGGCGATTCCTTCGGCGGAAGTGGTGGTGGAGTTTCGGGAAGAGTCGGACTGTTTCGATACCAGCGAGACTTGAGCGCCGGAAACTGCGGCGGATTGAGGGTCGATGACTTTGACCTTGAGGTCGGCAGCGGAAGCTGCGGCGATAACAACGAAAAGCAAAAACGAAGCGCGAAGTGCGCGCATAACCATCCTCCTTTTCACGCGAAAGGGGTTAAGGTGGACGGTTTACGCCGGTCTCCTGGCTTTGCGAGTGAGGTGGGGGAAAAGCAATTAGCGGTTGGCGGTTAGCAAGAGCAAAACGCCAACAACCCCATCCGAGTGCGGGCAGACGGCCTTCCCGGAATGCTTCCAGTGACCGGCTGCGATTTCCTCGCTTACAGTTGCGCGGCAGCGCGGGAGTTGCACCCGCTTCCCTGTCTTTGCCACCAGGCAAAGACGCGCAAACCGAAAAGATTTTTGAAAGAGCGGAAAAACCTGACAATTGAATTTACTGACAGGCGAAGGTGGAAGTCAAATGCGGGTGGTGGAATCTTCAGGTCCAGGAAGATGTGCCGAGAATGTCGTCCTCCGCGGATTCGGGCTTGGTCAGCCGTACGGACACGGAGATGGATTGTCCCTTGAGGGCGCGGCTGACGTATTTTTCAACTTCGTCCCGGATGGCTTCCCGCGAAAGATAGTTGAGATTGAGGTTGAGAATCTTGTCGCCAACCAAATAGAGCTTGGCGCTCGGGATGGTGTGCCAGTAAAAGGATTTCGGGCGGGTCGTGCCCCACTTGTCACGGTCGATTAAATATTGCCGGTGATCGAATCGGGTGGGATTCATGAGGAAAAGACCGGAAAGACCACCGTCTTTGTCCAGAAAATATTGCGCTACGTCGCCGCGATAGAGGGCGTCGTCGCTCATCAGAACATCCGCCTTGACCTTGGTGCCGGGAACGAAGGCAAAAGAAGGGGAAAGTAAAACGTGCCACTGGGAAATGTGCGGGAGCAGGTAAAAGTCGGCGAAACGGGAGTACCAAACGTAGCGCCGGAACCGGTAATAATTCCTGCTGAGCCATCCGGAAAATGCCGCCCAGAGGATGACCAGAAGGTAGTACCAGAAAACAAAGCGGAGCTGGCGATCGAGGGTTCGCGAGAGCGATTCCCAGAAGCGAGGGCCGAGTTCCTTGAAAATGGCCTCGCTGTAGAGACCGCTGTAAACCAGCTTGTAGTCTGCGGAGCGAAGTTGGGGCGAGTCGGGAAACGCGAAGGGATGGCTGTCGACGCCCGGAATATAGCGAACCGCAAGCAGGGCCGCGCAGAACACAAACGAGAGAGTGACGACGGCGCGGGTCAGGTCGTCGGTTTTGCGCTCTTGAAATACTTTCAGGGGAACGGAAAGGGCGAGCACGAAACGGAACACAGCGTTGGGAACGAGCAGGTAAGCAGCAGCCAGCGAGGAAAGAACAAGCGCAACCACTCAAGCGATGGTAGCTTCGGCTTTCGGCGATATGGTGACACGTTCGCCGCCGGGCCCGTTCAAATCAAAAGAGTGACCCTGCCCCAAGGCAGCCGCGATGTTCTCCTGGTTCTGGGCCAGTTCCTGTTTAAGCCATGCGGGGAGCGGGTCTTGGTTGAGAAAGTCAGCGAGGTCGCTGAGCTTGTTGACCATCGAGTTATGCCTCCCGGTAGATGGTATCACTTCTGGCATCAAGGACGGAAGCACTTCTTCGCTGCGCGTTGATGTCTTGCTGCGTCGCCGAACGCTGAATCAAGAGGCTGTCGGAATCCGGCAGCCTCTGTGTTTTAGGACCTTGCGAGCCGTCCCGTTCTAATAGCCAAACACCCCTGCCGTCCCGGGCAGAACGACAATGCCTTGCGGGCTGGCGATGGTGTAGGGCGAGCCGGGGGATTGTTCGTACGTGCTGGTGGTGACGGTGAATACGAACAGTTCTCCCGAGGCTTGACTGATGGCGTACAGGTGATGGTCATCGTCCCAAGCCACTTGGGAAATTGAATCTGTCGTCAACAGTCCGGTGTAGGGCGTGATGGGACTGGGACCGTTGAAATGGAAAACCTGCAACCCAGCCGTGCCGCCGACGGCCAGCAGCTCGCCGGAGGGCGAGATCGACATGCTATACACGTTGACGACTGCGGGCGTGGGCATGTTTTCCCAGGTGCTGGAGGTGGTCAAGTTGCCGGATTTTGTGACGGTGTAGCTGGCCAACTGCGTGGGACCAGTTGGCGTCATGTCGTCATTGGGAGAAAGGGTAACGGCGAGGTTGTTGCGCCCGTCGGAGATCGCTAAGCCGGGACAATAAGCCCCGTCTTTCGCGACCGGAAAGGGCGGATTCAGGTTGAGATCGTCGAGCATTCCCGTGACGCTGCGACTGAAGCCATAAAGTGCCTGGTCCCCGTGATAGCAACCGGCTCCGTAAGCATCTTGATTGTTTCCTACGAAGCTTATGGGGGTCTCGAAATTAGGAGTCGCTGCGCTGGTTGCGCCGAGGTAGGAGAGTGCTCCGGTGCTCTTATCGACATCGAAAAACTGGTAGGTGTTGTTCGCCTCTTCGTTCCCATAATAATCCAGGTCATACAGGGTGCTGCTGGTGCGGTCGAGAGTCAGGGTCACCGGGCCACCGAGGGCATAGCCGTTCAGGGCCTGAGCGTTGATGGAAGAGACTTGCGTGAGAGCGCCGTCGGAAGCGATTGAAAAAGAGTAGATATCGATCCCGTCGGTCGAGAATAGGAATTTTTGGTTGGCTGCCAGGATGGAGCCGCTTTCGGCGAAGGGCGAACCGGGCACCGTGGCTAGCCGGCCGTTGGCGCCGGCGGTGTAGCCGTCGATCTGGACGCTATTTTGGCTGGTTACGCTGGAAACATAGACGCGGGCTACCGGGTGGCTGCGAGCGGAAGAGGCGCTTGCAGGCGCCGAAGATGATTGTTGGGCAAATGCGGCTGGGCTAACGGTGGCGAGGATTAAGGTGGCGATGGTAGCTGTTTTCATACTCATACTCCGAATCTGGCACTCTGTTGAGTGACGCTGAATGATGATTGACCCGGCGACGAGCGGCCGGAGAGCGGATGCCCCGAGTGCGGAGAGCCTGAGAGCGACCATCAGATGCCAAGGGTGGGCTCAACGGTTGTTTCGCGGACCACCGGGCTAGTTCTCAGTTCTCAGATGTCAGTTCTCAGTTAACTGAGAACCGAGAACTGGCAACTGAGCGTTGAGGAGAAAGGCGCTGCTTCGGCAAAACGCTTACTTTTTGATGTCTTCGCCGGCTTTGAAGGACAACGTCTGCTCTCCGACAAAGACCAGGCAGCCGTTGGGATCTTCGATGTGGAACTCGGTCATGCCGTACTCCCGCTCGAACAAGTCGCGGATCTTGTAGCGGGCTTGGAAGGTCTTGACGTGCTCCCACAGTGAGGCGAGGTTCGAGACTTCGAGGTAGATTTCAGAATGGCCGCGCACGCAGCGCATCACTTCCTCTGACGCGGCCTTTATGAAGTGGATGGTCTGGCCGTCGCGCTCGACGATCGCGTACTCCGGAGATTTCATCAGGTCTTGGAATCCCAGAACGTCGTGGTAGAAGCTGAGCGTTTGTTCCATGTCGGCGGCGGCCAACATGGGGCTGATCTTCCTGGCAGTGTAGGCGGCAGTGACGATGGTCATGGGAGCAACTCGATTGTGAGGTTCAAACAGTGTAGGGGAATTGCGGAGTTCTAACCTTGGCGATGTTGGCCTCGGCGAACTCGCAGACGCGATCCAGTGAATCCTGTAGCTGCTGGGTATAGCGCTCCAAATCGTCTTCCGTCGCATCTGCGGGGACGGCGATCAATTTTCCGAAGCGCATGAGGACGCGCGAAAACGGTTTGGGAATGATGAGGCGATCCCAGGTATTCAGGACCCAGGCGCGCTCGACGGCCATATGAAACGTGGATAGGGGAACGCCGGAGGAGCGGGCGAGAGCGACGGGGCCGGGCTTTACTTTGTGACGGGGGCCGCGAGGGCCGTCCAGGCTGAAGGCCACTGTCCAGCCATCTTGCAGGGCGCGGCGCAGGCCAAGCAGGGCGCGCACGGCGTTGCGGCTGCTGGAGCCTTTGACGGCGACGAAGCCGAACTTGCGGATGATTCGTCCCATGTATTCGCCGTCATAACTGTTGCTGCTCATCACGCGCACGCCGAGATCGCGGCAAACATACGTGGCAGGGATGATGCAGGCGTGCCAGAAGGAAACGATCAGTGGGCGCTGGGCCACGGTTTCCTGCGCGCCTTCTTCGCGGGAAACGCAGACACGAAGCGTGGGTCCGATAAGGCGAATGAACCAGTATCCCAGGGTGATGATGATGCGCAGGACGAAGCGCTGGCGAAGGGTGAAGCGGGAACGACCGGGCGTGACTTCGGAGGCAGCAGGGGCGTCGCGGGCGGTCGCTTCGGGCACGAGGTTATTGTAATGGGGAGACCGGCAGAGCGCCTCGCTTCGCGAGCCCGGGGGCGGCTGTCCCCACAAGGCTACCGATGCCTATATTTCTCTTGCTTGGCTAGTTTTCCAGGTAGGCGTCGACCCACTCTTTGACTTTTTGGCGGCGATCATCGGCCGGATCGAAGCGCAGTCCGAACGACTTGTTCTTGCGCCAGGTAACGACGCCACGAATGTTTACGCGCGGAAGGGTGAGCAGGGAAAACGAGACCTCGACATTGGTGCCAGCGGGCATATCCTCGGAGCTCTTCAGCGACATGCCGCCGGAGCTGACATCGATGCTGGAAGCGCTCAGACGATGACCGTCATGGCTGACCACCGTGACCTCGGTCATGATCGGAATGCGGGCGTAGCGCCGGAATTCATGGAGCACCAGCATGTGAGTGGCGCGAACGAGTTTGAGCGCCGGAGGCCGCTCCAGCGGCTCCTGAAACATGGCATTGATTCCATACTTGGAATAGCGCATGGCTTCGTGGGCGCTACCCCCGAGTCCATATAGAACCATGCGGCTGTTCGAGGGTGAGGTGCGAGCCGCATCCATGATCTCCGCCGCGCCGGGGCCGAGAGGGACAACGCACGCCTCGAACTTCTGTTGCGCCAGGCGCTCGATTGCGCCGCTGGAGACCAGCACCGTCTCGATACCGTACTGACGGAAGCATTCGGTCAGCAGATACCGGGAAGTTTCTTTCAGATCGACAAGGGCGACGCGCGCCGTTCCCTTTCGCGCGGGAGTGGGTGCGAGAGCAGTTCCAAAAGATTTTTCCATTGGGCTAGGGCCGTTTCTGCTGCGATTTTCATTGTGGCGCTTCGCGGAGTCGCTGAAAAGACCCTAAGGGGCAGGGTGGGGGAGTACAAAAGTGTCATTACTGGCCTGAACTGGTGGGACGCTCGCGAGCTGGCGCCCATGCTCCGCAGTGACCATGGGTCTGGCTCTACCGTACTCTTTTGATGAGAAATTCCTCATCGTAGTTTCTTACAGAGTTGATTCATCCGACGCCTCCGGTCGGTGGGCCCCATTCACTTCCGCGAATTCAATAAGGAGCTTTATGCCGGGCATAGTGACTGCCCTCGCCGGGGAAACAATGGGTAGGGCAAGGATCGAGGTTTCGATCAACGTCATTACTCGGCGGCTCAAGCGGGCCGGTGGGGTTTCGTGCGTAAATTTTCCAGGGGATTGTGAATCTCATCACAGGTTCCACATGGGGGACGCCAGGGAAAAAACATAGAGAAGCATTAAGGATGTTAACGATGAGTACTGAAGGAAACGGACGAAGACTTCTAAACCAGTTTGTATTCTTTTTGTTGGCCACGGGTATCGTTGCAGCGCAGGGCTACAACGTGGTGGCGGTCACCAACGGCGGAACGATCTCGGGCACCGTGAAATGGTCTGGGCCAGTGCCCCGCGCTCTGCTATTTCCGATTACCAAGGACAATCAAATCTGCGATCCCGAGTCGAAAAAGACGGCTGACCTGGAACGCTTGATTGTGGGCCCGCGAGGCGGCGTAGCCAATACGATTGTTTACCTCAAAGATATTTCCAGCGGAAAGGCTCTGGTCATGCCCGAGCAGCATCCGCACCTGGACCAAAGAAACTGCCGCTATATCCCGCACATATTATTGGTCCCGCAGAACGATGCTCTGGAAATTGAGAGCTCCGACGCTACGCTGCACACGATTCACATGGAGGGGGCGGCCTCGTTCAATCTGCCGTTCCCATTTCCCCACCAGCCCACTTCGCGCGTGATGTCGACGCCGGGCCTGGTGCACCTACGCTGCAACGGTGGGCATGTGTGGATGAATGCAGAAATGATGGTCATTCCTCATCCCTATTATGCGGTGACGGATGAAAGCGGACACTTCCAATTGACGGACGTTCCGCCGGGGACTTATGAAATCGTGGCCTGGCACGAAGGCTGGCGGCTGGCGGGCAGGGAGCAGTCCTACGATGTTCTGACGGAACATACTGTCGCCCGGCCGATCTATACCGAACCAAAAACTTGGGAGAAATCGGTGACGGTCACCGGCGACAAGACCAGCGTGGTTGACTTTACGATCTCCGAGAAGTGATCAAACTTGAAAATGCGCAGTGACCTGCGCGTTTGACCCCTATTCGGACCATCTTCGAAAGAGCAGAGCTCCGTTGGTGCCGCCGAAGCCGAAGGAGTTGGACATGGCGTATTCGACTTTGGCTTTGCGGGCATGGTTGGGGACGAAATCCATGGCATCGGTTTCGGGATCCTGTTTCACAAGGTTGATGGTGGGAGGCAGGATCTGATCGCGGAGAGCGAGGACGGTGATGCCGGCCTCCAGGCCCCCGGCGCCACCGAGCAAATGCCCGGTCATCGATTTGGTGGAGCTGACGGGAATGGTGCGCGAACCGAAGAAATTGCGGATGGCGTGGGCCTCGAGGGTGTCGCCGATGGGCGTGGAAGTACCGTGGGCATTAACGTAGTCGACTTTGTCCGGGCTGATCTTGGCGTCGCGCACGGCGTTGCGCATCACGCGAAATCCACCTTCATGCTCGGGAGCGGGTTGCGTCATGTGGTAGGCGTCGCCGGACATGCCGTAACCGGCCACTTCCGCCAGGATGGTGGCGCCGCGCCGCTTCGCGTGTTCCAGCTCTTCCAGCACCAGGATGCCCGCGCCTTCGCCCATGACAAATCCGTCGCGATCCTGATCCCAGGGACGGCTGGCTTTTTCCGGTTCATCGTTGCGAGTGGAAAGCGCGCGCATGGCGGCGAATCCACCAACGCCCATGGGAGTGATGGCAGCTTCCGATCCGCCGGCAATCATTACGTCGGCATCGTCGTGCTGAATGATGCGAAACGAATCTCCCACGGAATGAGCGCTGGTGGTGCAGGCAGTGGCCGTAGCCTCGTTGGGACCCTTGGCTCCGAAGCGCATGGAAACGTGGCCGGCGGCCAGGTTGATGATGGCGGCGGGAATAAAAAAAGGAGAAATCTTGCGCGGTCCGCCCTCGAGCAATGCGGCATGTTCGCGCTCGATGATGTCGAATCCACCGATGCCGGAGCCGATGTGAACGCCGACGCGCTCGGCATTTTCGGGAGTGATTTTCAGCCCCGACATTTTGAACGCTTCATCCGCGGCAGCGATGGCCAGATGAATGAAGCGTCCCATTTTTTTGACTTCTTTTTTTTCGATGAAATTCAGAGGATCGAAGTTCTTGACCTCGGCGGCAATCTGGCAGGCGAAATTGCTGGAGTCGAACTGGGTGATGCGGGTCACGCCGCTCTTGCCGGCGAGCACGGCCTGCCACACCTCTCCGGTGGTGTTGCCCACGCCGCAGATCAGGCCAATGCCGGTAACCACGACCCTGCGTCCCAACCTACTTGCCGCCTTTCGAATGCTTGGAGATGTAATCGATGGCGTCCTGCACGGTGCGGATTTTTTCCGCGTCTTCGTCGGGAATTTCGATGTCGAAGCCTTCTTCGAACGCCATCACCAGTTCGACCGTGTCGAGTGAATCCGCTCCCAGGTCGTCTACAAACGAAGCGCTGGAAGTGACTTCGCCTTCGTCCACGCCTAGTTGCTCTACGATAATCTGCTTCACTTTCTCGTCAACAGCTGCCATGTTTCTCCTCGCTTCAATTCAATTTGATTTGAAATTCAATGTTCGGACTCATGCCTCTCTTCAGCCGCGCGTATGCTCGGGATCTTTTACGGCTCGTTACTCGAATGCCTGGGCAATGGAAAAAGGCGAACGTGTAGTGTAATCGTCCCAGTGAATTGGTGTAAAGGAATGGAAACGCCGCTCGGGACGAACCTTTCACCGAATTCGGATCGGACATCTGATCCTAAAGGTTAGCGGTTCCTGCGGTCAAACCGCATGGCCGGTTATGATTGGGCGGTTGCACCTGGGGTGACGGAGAATCGAGTGATGGAGTTCCTTGTGAAGCAGCTGTGGGTATGGCTTCTGGCGTTGTGCCCAATCGCGCTTGCGGCGCCCTGCCCGACGAATCAAACAAAAGACGCGAATGCTCTCGTCCAGAGCGAGTGGACGTGGGCCAAGGCCCTGGAGGAGCATGACTCGGCGGGCTTGAGCTGTTTACTGGCTGCGGAGTTTGAAGACGCGGGCCCGGACGGGACGCTGCAGGATCGTGACACGACGCTGGCCAAGGTTGCCAAACATCCGCTCGTGCATCATGAATTGACGGAGATGCAGCCCCACGTGCGCGGGGATTTCGGCTACATTCGAGGCCTGGCAACGGCAGTGGACGCGCAGGGAAATGTTCTTGCGAAAGTTCGCTTCACTGACATCTATGTTTATCGCGACGGACGATGGCAAGCGGTAGCGGCGCATGAATCCATGCTGCCGTGAGGCCTTGGGTAACGCCATCGCAACTAAGGAGCGTCAAGAATCTATGCGGGCTGTGGTGCAGCGGGTAAGCCGCGCGCAGGTGACGGTGAGCGGCGAGATTGTTGGGCAGATCGATCTGGGGCTGCTGGTTTTACTGGGAGTGGGTCGCGAAGATACCGAGGCCGATGCCACCTATCTGGCCGATAAAATCTGCAGCCTGCGCGTCTTTGAGGACCAAAGGGGAAAAATGAATCGCAGCGTGCGCGAGGTTGGCGGCAGCGTGCTGGCGGTTTCGCAGTTCACGCTTTACGGGGATGTAAGGCGTGGGAAGCGGCCATCATTCGACGAGGCTGCGCCTCCGGAGAAAGCGCGGCAGCTTTATGAATTCTTCCTGGAAAGAATGCGCGCGGCGGAAGTGCGCTGCGAGTCTGGGCGCTTTCAAGCGGCGATGCAAGTGGAGCTGGTGAATGAAGGACCGGTGACCATCCTGTTGGATTCCACGAAAACGTTTTGAGGCGGCCTGTTGGGTGATAACCTTTTCCTGTGTCCTCCAATCTTGAGCCGGGCGCGCGTCTTCCCAGGCCGGCACGATCGCCTGCGGGGCTTGCGGTTGCCCTTGCTGCCGGGCTAATCATCGGAGTACTAGGCGTCGGAGCGATGGGATGGCTGATGCTCTCGCGACATTCCGGCCGAGATCTTTTGGGGCATGTATTCTCTGCGGTAACGGGCCGGACCCTCAGCATCGACGTTAGCCAGCCCGTCGTGGTCGATCGCATTCAAAGGCTGCAGCGGCTGGAGACCGTGGTCTACACCATGGACAAACTGGTGACCGGCGCGAAGGAAAATCCAGTTCTCCCGGATTTTCTTGCGGGAGACCGGCTGCTGATGATGGTTCACGGCGAAGTGGTGGCGGGGATCGATTTCTCGAATTTAAAATCCGGCGATGTGCGCGTGGATGGCAAGCGGATTCATTTACATCTTCCTGCGGCGGAGGTCTTCAGCACCCGGCTTGACAGTGGCAAGACCCGGGTGTATTCGAGGCAGACGGGACTGCTGGTACCGACCGATCCGAACCTGGAAACGCAGGTGCGACAAGAGGCCGAGCGCGAGCTGCAGCAGTCGGCGCTGGCCGACGGCATCCTGCAAACCGCTCAACAGAATTCGGCTTCGACGATCACCAGCCTGTTACAAGGGCTGGGTTTTGAGAAGATCGAGTTGGAATAAGGCAGTGACCAGGCCCGAAAATGGACGGTCTAAGCGCTCTGCGACGACATGGCAAGATGGGTCAGACATTAATCGCGTTGGTTTGCCTGGGGATCTTCGCGAATCTCGGCTGGGCGAAAGCCAAGGGTAAAGTCGAAAAAGAAGCGCTGACCTTCGACGGTAAGAAACGCACTTACTACCTATTTGCTCCGCCAGGCCTTACCGCTCCCGCTCCGCTGCTACTGCTGCTGCATGGTTCCGGTCACGATGGCACGTCGCTCATCGATCCGTGGAAATCGCTGGCCGAAAAAGAAGGGCTCATTCTGGTTGCGCCCGACTCTTATAACTCCATGGTGTGGGATCAACGGGTGGATGGTCCCGACTTTTTGCACGCCGTGATCAGCGAGGTGCAAGCGAAGAAGCAGGTCGATGCGAGGCGTGTATATCTGTTCGGACATTCAGGTGGCGCGATGTATGCGCTTTACTTGTCGATTATTGAGTCGCAGTATTTCGCGGCCACTGCGATTCATGCCGGCGCCTTGCTCGAAAGCAATTTCAAGCTCATTCCCTTCGCGAAGAGAAAAATTCCCATCGCGATCTGGGTGGGTACGATAGATGCGTCATTCCCGATGGAGCAGGTGAAGGCCACGGCAGATGCGTTTCGAGCGCATGGCTTTGCGGTGGAAGTTCACAGTATGCCGGGTCACGACCACAACTACTACACGGTCGCAGCGGATGTGAATGGCGCGGCGTGGAAAATGTTGAGCGAAAACAAACTGGATCAGGAGCCGAATTTTCAAGTGCTGTCGAAAGGGACGGATCAACTGCAGACCGCGCCCTCGCCATCGAATGCAAATAATGAGGCCGATCTGAGCTTAACGCCTGAGGGCGTGGACGCCTCGATCTGGGCCGCAGCCAAGCCTTATGTCGACGATCCATTAGAACAAATCACAGCCAGCATCCATGAATTGCGAGGGCTCCAGCCCACGGACGATCAACAAACGCTTCCCGAAATTCTAAAGAAGACGGCGGATAAAACGGTGGACCTGCTCGCAAAAATGCCCAACGTAATTTCTCAGGAGAGTGTGAGCACCAAGGTGGAACCGAGAGGCCCGACCTGGCATCAGGAGTTCGAATATTTAGTTCTGCGCCATGAAACCAAGGGAGAGGTGACGCTGGACGAGTATCGAACCAGCAAGGATAAGACGGTTGGAACGCCACTCTCTCAGGGCTCGGTGAACGCGTGGGTGCTGTTTCATCCCGGCAACATGGAGGAGTCGAGATTTCGTTTCTTCGGCCGCCAAAGCGTGGATGGCCACGCGACGCTGGTTGTAGGCTTCGTACAGATCCCCGAGAAAGTGAAATTTCCTGGACATGTGAATTTTCTGAATTCGTCGATTCCAGTTCTATTCCAGGGAATTGCGTGGATCGACGAATCCGATTTCCGGATCGTCCGCCTGCGAACGGATTTGCTCGCTCCGCGCCCGGATATCTATCTGCGATCGCTCACCTCGGAAGTGCGCTTTGCCGAAGTCCACGTCTTCATCAACGATTCGCCGGTCTGGCTGTGGCTGCCGCGCGAATCCACTGTCACCTGGGATTTCAAAGGCCAGACGGTGGAGCAGTTCCACAAGTACTCGACTTTCAAGGTGTATCACACGAAGACACGGCTGATCATGTAAGCGCTGGCTAGAACAACTTCCCCGATAAATTCTGTTCGATGTATTTCTTGCTGTCGAATTTTTTCCCGGTGCTCGCGCCTGACATGTAACGGATCTGGCCGAAGATGGGGCGCTCAAACCAGGGCCGGTCGAATTTGCCGACGATCGACCACGCGATGCCCGCATATCCATTGGGGTCGCGGCCATCGAGAAGATATTTGTCGTTCAGTTTCACGGCCGTTTGGTAGGCTGGGGCCGGAGACGGCGTCCACTCAAGAATTTTCTTGGCCCAATACATTCGCATGTAGTTGTGCATCCAGCCGGTGTTGACCATCTGCCTCTGAGCGGCATTCCACAGTGGATCGTGGGTCTCGGCATTTTCCAGTTGCGCTTCCGTGTAGGTGATCGGTCGAGGATCTTTGGCATGTTTCGCCAGAGTGCGGTGCGCCCACGCTTCGCCAACCTCGAAGTTGTCATATTTGGAATTGAAGCGCACCAGATTGATGGAGAGTTCCCGCCAGAGGATGAGTTGATTTAAGAAAGCTTCTTTGTCGGCCTTCGGAGCGTCCGATTTAGTCACGGCCAGCGCGACCGTGAGCGGGCCGATGTGGCCGAAGTGGAGATAGGGAGACAGGCGGCTGGTGCGATCGCGTTCCGGCTTGTTGCGTCCGGTGCCGTAGCCGGGCAATTTATGCCGGATGAATTCGTGGAGCAGACGCAGGGCTTCCTTGCTCCCGCCCCGCCATTGCGAAACGGGCGCAACGGAACGATCAAGTTTCCAGCCGCTCGTGATATCGATATCCGGAGGGAGAGAGAAAAGTTCCCTCGGCTTCTTCCATGAAATATGAGCCGCAGTATTCTTCGGTGCGATCAGGAATTTTGGCAGTTGCGCTTGCAGTCGCGGCCGGATGATGTGAGCCGCGTATTGCGCTTTTTGCAAGATGTGCGACGGAACGATCACGTCGGCATCGACGGTCCACAGCGGCACGCGCAATTTCTCGGCAGCTTTCACGCGCCAGGATTCGGGCTCCCGCATGGGATTCTCGTCGCCCACTACCAGCGCGGCTTTCACTTCGTCGCAAAATTGCAGCAGACTATGTTCGGGAAAGCGTCGAAGCACGAAGCCGATGTTTTTTTCCCGCAGCGATTCGGCGATATCCGCAATGCCTTCCGACAAGAAATGATAATGACGAAGATTCGCGTGCGGATAAAAAGGCACCGGTGCAAGGAACACGACGATGGGCTTGTGCATTTCGTTCGCGGCCGCGACAGCCACGTCAAGAGCGGGATTATCGATGCCCCGCTGGGTCCGTTGCATCCAGTAGACAACGCAGGCTCCTTCCGGATCGGGCGCTCCGGCGCGGCGGACGGCAACTCGCGCATCATTCTGAACTTTCAGCAATTCGGACATAATTAGGCGCTCACGAAATTTCCAGTGTGCAGTTTAATCGCAGTAATTAATGCGAGGCCAGAATCACATCGGTCGCGCGCGCGGCTTCGGAAGCCTCCTTTACGTCGTGAGTTCGCAGGATGTGGGCGCCCTTGAGAATCAGCGCGGTATGGACTGCTAAATTCGCGTAGAGCCTTTCCGTCACCGGCGCGTCTTTTCCGTCTTTCGCCAGCATGCGTCCAATGAAAGATTTTCTTGATGTTCCGACCACCAAGGGGAATCCCAGCGATTGCAACTCCTGGAAGCGCGCAAGCAACGGATAATTTTGTTCGAAGTTTTTTCCGAAACCAAAACCCGGGTCGACGGCTATTTTTTCCCGGCGCACTCCAACCACCACGGCGGCTTCCACCCACTCTCTCAGTTCGCGTTTGACCTGCAGAACGATATCGCCCGGCGGCGGCAAAGTGCGCCATTCTTCAGGACGGCCCCGCATGTGCATTAATATGACTCCGCATTTCAGATCGGCGACAGTCCTGGACATCTGCGGGTCCCAGCGAAATCCGCTAACATCGTTTACGATTTCCGCGCCCGCACCTACAGCGGCGCGCGCTACGTTGGATTTGTAGGTGTCGATCGAGATCACCGCATCGGGGCGCGCCTTTCTAAGGCCCTCGATCACGGGCACTACGCGCTGCAATTCTTCCTCTGCACTCACGGCTGCGACCTTCGCCCCGGGCCGGGTCGATTCTCCGCCTATATCAAGGATGTCCGCCCCCTGATCGAGAAGCTGAATGCCGTGCGCGATGGCTTCTTTCGGCTCGAAGTGCAGGCCGCCGTCAGAAAAAGAATCGGGGGTTACGTTGATAATGCCCATGATCAGCGAGCGTTTGCCCAGTTCCAGCGAGCGTTTCCCCAGGCTCCATTGAAAGACGGCGCGCATGCGGGCGATTCTAACTTAAAAGACGAGCGAAGAAAGAGATCAGCATTTATGATCTCAGGTCATGCTGCAGGCTGAAAATCATGAAAGCTAAGATTCGATGCTCCCAAAAACGGCAACCCATCGCGATTCTCATCACGCAGCGGCGGGCTGCGCTGAAGCGCGGCGGCTGGGTAGCGGCAGCCGTCGCAACCCTGATTCTCGCCGTGCTGGCGGGATGCGATGTGGAGCGCCGCAAATCGGACGCAGAACTGGGGCTCAATCGTCAGCAAGCCGCTGGGCGTAAGCTGTATGACAATCACTGCGATCGCTGCCACAACGCTTATTCTACGAAGGGGAAAAAAGGACCGGGGCTCAAAGGTCTCTTCCAGCATCCGTACCTTCCTCTGAGCGGATTGCCCGCGAATGATGATCGGGTCGGAGATATTATCCGCAACGGACGCCCGAATATGCCGGGCTATAGCCAGGTGCTCAGTGCCGAGGATATGCAGGATTTGCTGGTTTACCTGCATACGCTGTGAAGGTGGAGCACCGCGCCATCACGCGCCTCGTGGCATAATCTTCGAGTGAAGGCCGCCATCCCATCGCAGTTATTTCGCAAGCTCCCTTCGGTGGACGACTTGATGCTATTACCTTCCATCGCCGAACTGGCTGCGAGCTATGGTTATCCATCCGCAGTAGATGCCGCGCGCAGCGTGCTTTCGGGGCTGCGGCAAGAAATTGCCTCGGGATTGCTGAACGAGGAGAGGCTGACCCTTGCGCTTTCCGGTTTGCCGGAAGCAGTGGAGAATCAGCTTCGGCGGGAGATTAGCTATTCACTGCGGCCGGTGATCAACGCCACCGGAGTCATCCTCCACACCAACCTTGGCCGCGCTCCGCTTGGCGAAGAGGCAATTGCGCACATCCGAGAAACTGCTGCAAGCTATTCCAATCTGGAGTTCGATATCGAGACCGGTTCGCGCGGCAAGCGCGACGCCCATGTGGATGGTCTGTTGCGCAAGTTGCTCAGTGACGGTGCGCTCGGCGCAGGATCTGCGCGAGATGTTGCGACAATCGTTGTCAACAATAATGCGGCCGCCGTGCTGCTAGCGCTTAATACTTTTGCCGAGCACGGAGAAGTCATTGTTTCGCGCGGCGAATTGGTGGAGATCGGCGGATCGTTCCGCATTCCAGATGTAATGGCCAAGTCGAGCGCGATCCTGCGTGAGGTGGGCACGACGAATCGCACGCGCATTGCCGATTACGAGAGCGCGATCAACGAACGTACTCGCCTTTTACTGCGGGTGCATCGCTCGAATTTCGAGATCACGGGTTTCACCGAGCAGCCTACCACCGCAGAGCTGGCAGAATTGGCGCGGAATCGCGGCATCCCGTTGATGGAAGATCTGGGCAGTGGCGCATTGTTCGATCTGCGCTCGATTGGAATTGGGGACGAACCGGGTGTGATGGATAGCTTGCGAAGCGGTGTGAACCTTGTTACCTATAGCGGCGACAAGCTGCTGGGGGGGCCGCAGGCCGGACTGATCAGCGGCGATGCGGAGCTGATTGCGCGCATGCGATCGAACTCGTTGTTTCGGGCGTTGCGAGTGGACAAGATGATTTATGCCGCGCTGGAAGCGACACTTCAAGCCTATGTGCGGCGCGATCACGAGGCGATTCCAGCACTGCGCATGATGCGGCTCACGAAGGATGAGATTGGCAAGAGGGCCGAGGCTCTGGCGGCGCTAGTCACCGCGGCAAAGTTGAAAATTGAAATTCTAGATGGCGAATCGATCATCGGCGGAGGCGCGGCTCCTTCCTCCGTTCTTCCAACGCGCTTGCTAGCGGTTCACTGCGACGGCGTAAGCGCCGACGAATTGGCGGCGCGCTTGCGTGCGGCAAATCCGCCCATCGTCGCCCGGGTTGAAGAGGGCCGCGTGCGGCTCGATCTGCGAACAGTTTTTCCGGAGCAGGACGCCGCGCTTGCCGCCGCCCTGAGCGCCATCGCCGGATGATGGATTGGCATCGAATGCAATGTGGCCATCCTTTATACCGTTGGGCATTCAACCCGCGAGTTCGACGATCTAGTCGAAACGCTGCGGGCCCATGAAATCCGCACGTTGCTGGACATCCGCGCGTTCCCCATGTCGCGGCGGTTGCCGCAATTTAATCGCGAGTCGCTCGAAGCAAATCTGGCAGCGGCTGGAATCTCCTACATCTGGATGAAGGCTCTCGGCGGTTATCGCAAGAAAATTCTCGAAGAGTCTCCTCACATCGCTCTGCGCAACCAAAGTTTTCGCAACTACGCCGACTATATGCTGACTGCGGAATTCCAAAATGCGATCGCCGAAGTGGTGAAGCGCGCCGGCGAATCCCGCACCGCTTACATGTGCGCGGAGCGCGTGTACTTTCGCTGCCATCGCATGCTGGTCTCGGACTGGCTGGTGGCGCACGGACACGAAGTGATGCACATCGAGAGCAGCGTCCCGGCGAAGCCCCATCGTCTCACGGCGGACGCGCGCATCATCGACGGCGAGCTGCTTTACCGCGGTGACCGCTTGTTGTAAGCTCCACTCCTTCTGCTAGACTTGTCCGTCCAATTTACTCATGTCTGCCACCATTCAAGCCTCCCCGCGGCGTCTATCGGAACAGGTGTTCTCGAACGAGGTATCTCAGCGCACCCTGCTTCTGGGCCTTGGCCTCACCAGTTTCGCAGCGTTGTTGCTGGAGCTGGCGCTGACCCGATTGTTCTCCGTGGTGTTGTTCTATCACTTCGCATTTCTCGCGATCTCAATCGCGTTGCTGGGACTGGGCGCAGGCGGAGTGTTTGCTTACATGGCGAAGCGGTGGATATCGACGCAATATTCCGGCGGATTCGGTCTGCGAAAGCTGGCGGCGCGCCTGTGTCTGTCGAACTCGATCGCAGTACTTCTTGTGCTTGAAATTGTGCTGCACGTGCCCGTGGCGCTGGAAGTGTCCGGGGCAAACTTTCTGCGGCTGACCATTCTCTATCTCGCGGCCGCCGTGCCGTTTTTCCTTACCGGCATTTTATTCTCGGTGGTTTTTGCTCGCGAAACCCGGCGGATTCCGCTGCTCTACGGTGCGGATTTATGCGGGGGCGCGCTGGCCTGCCTGGCCGTGGTGCCGCTTCTCAACTGGATCGGTGGCCCGAATACGATTCTCGCATCAAGCGTAGCTTTGAGCGTGGCGGCGGCGACGTGGGCGCCTTCGCGCGCGGGACGCCGGACGGCAGAGGCTGTGCTCGCATGCTTTCTATTGCTTATCGTCGGGAACTTTTCAGGCCGCATCATCGATGTGGTCTATGCCAAAGGAATGTTCCGCGATCCTGCATGGGTGGAATTTGCCCGCTGGAACGCCTTGTCGCGGGTGGAAGTCGATCGTCAGAACCAGGCCAAAGCGATCGTGATTGACGCCGACGCCTCCACCTACATCATGAACGCCAAACCCGAGGAGGTGCGCGGAACGCCGTGGGAAGAAATTCTGATGTCCGCCCCGCCCGCGTTGGCGAATGTTCTGCGGCCGCACGGAGAGTTCGCGATTATTGGCCCCGGCGGCGGTGTGGACGTGCTCCGCGCCCTCGCCAGCGGCAGCCCCAGCGTGACCGGGATCGAAATTAATCCCATCATCGCCAACACCATCATGCGCGGCCGCTATGCTGCATATTCCAATCATCTCTACCAGCGTCCCGATGTGCATCTGCAGGTCACGGACGGGCGCAGTTATCTACGATCAACGCAGCAGCGCTTTGACGTGGTGCAGATGACGCTGGTGGATACCTGGGCGTCCACTGCGGCGGGAGCGTTCGCGCTCAGCGAAAATAATCTCTATACGGTGGAAGCGTTCGAAGAATATTTCGGACACTTGAAGCCGGATGGAATGATTGCCATCACGCGCTGGGAGTTTCGTGAGCCGCGCGAAGCGTTGCGCGTGGTGGCGGTGGCCATGGAAGCGCTGCACCGGCTTGGCGTCTCCAATCCCGCCAGAAACTTTATCGTTGCTTCGCAAGGGGCGCTCGATGAAGACGGCATTCCTGTGGTTGTTCTGGCCAAGAAGACAGCTTTTAGCGCCGAGGAAGAAGCTGCCGTGAGGGCTCACTTCACACGGTACAGCCGACTCCGTCCGTTATATCTTCCGTCCGATCTGACGTTGAATCTGGTGTCGATCCCGGCGAACGCGCCTTTCAGCGAACTCATCGCCAGCAACGATCCTTACGCCTTTGCCCGGCGATACGCTTACAATGTAGCGCCGGTCGACGACAACGCTCCGTTTTTCTTTTTCACGCTGAAAGCAAGCCAGATCCTCAAGCATCGCGGTTTGCACGCCGGAATCGACTGGAAGGTCAATCTCGGCGTGCTGGTTCTGCTTCTGGTGCTCGTGATATCCGCGGTGGCCGTAGGATTTTTTCTGATCTTGCCTCTGGCGTTGCAACCCGGAGGAGTTCGCCAGTCTCCGTTGCCGCTGCTTTATTTTGTTGCGCTCGGCTTGGGTTACATTCTGGTGGAGATTGCTTTCATTCAGCGCTTCGTGCTGTTCCTCGGGCATCCCACCTATGCGCTCACCGTGGTGATCTTTCTGCTGATGCTGTCGAGCGGCGCGGGCAGCCTGTTCTCACGCCTTGCGCTGCGCCGTGCCGAACTGGCCTGGATACCGATCGCATTGGTGATCGTGGCACTGAGTGCAGAATTATTTCTCCTGCCTCGCTGGTTGGCCGCATGGGTGGGACTGGAATTTAGCTTTCGCCTCCTGGTGAGTGGCGTACTTTTAATTCCGCTCGGCTTTCTGATGGGAATGCCGTTCCCGACCGGCCTGCGCGCGATGGCCGCGATCCCTGTGCAAGATTACTCAAGTCAGGAAATGTCTCATCGGATCGGCGACGACAACGCTGTGGAATGGGCGTGGGCGATGAATGCCGCAGCCAGCGTGCTAGGCTCGGTGTTGGCGATGGTTGTCGCGATCCAATTCGGATTAAATGTGACTTTGGCCTGTGGAATTGCGGCCTACGCGTTTTCCTTATTCATGTTGCCGGCGCTTCGCTGGCGAACTCCGGCCTGAGCCTGGCATCTCCAAAATTATCGGTTTGTTATGATGCTCGCAGCATATTCGCCGTTCCCCCTGGTTACGGGGTGGTAATCGAGCGGCGGCCTTGAGGAGATCTCGTGCCGAGTCAGAAACAAATCAAATGGTCGCAGCTGCGAGTGGGTCTGACTGTCATCTTCGCCAGCGCCACGCTGGCTTTACTCCTTTTTTTAATGTCCGGAACGGGCGGTTATTTTTCGCATCGCATCACGCTTATCTCTTATTTCGATAATGCCGGTGGATTGCGCGTTGGTGCGCCGGTGCGCTTGAGCGGTGTGGATATCGGCAACGTCGCCGCCATCCGCGTGGTTCCCGACCCCGACAAGAAAATCACTCCGGTTGAAATCATCATGAAGGTGAGCACCAAATACGGCTTCAATCTGCACCGTGATTCTTACACCTCGCTGGACACGGCCGGAGTGTTGGGCGAAACCTTTCTCGATATCGATAGTGCCCAGGCCGTGGGCCCCTTGGCGCAGAACGGCGATACTCTTCCCACGCATGTGCACCCCGACTTCAATGAAGTAGTAACCGCGAGCCAGGGCACGCTGCAAAATATGGACGCCCTGCTCAAGCGGGCGGACCGGATCCTGGCCTTCGCCGAAAGCGGCAAGGGGTCGCTCGGCAAGTTGATTTATGATCCTGTCCTCTATGATCGATTGTCGCAGGTGGTAACGGAGTTCAAAGGCATTGTGGACGACGTTGCCCAGGGACAAGGCAGTCTGGGGAAGTTGATCAAGGATAATGACGCTTATAACAAGTTCGTTGCCACACTCGACAAAATGAACAAGGTGGCCGACGATCTGCAGGCTGGCAAGGGAAGCGCCGGGAAATTCCTGAAAGACCCGTCTCTGTATAACAATGCCAACGAAACCATTGCGAATTTGAAACAGGTGAGCGCCGACATCAACGAGGGCAAGGGGACGCTTGGCCGGCTAACAAAGGATGAAGAACTAGCCAGAAAGATCGACACCACTGTGACCAAGCTGGCCGCCCTTACCAGCGATCTGGAGGCTGGTCGAGGGAGCTTTGGGAAACTATTCAAAGACGATGCGCTGTACAACAACGCCAATAAGATGTTGGAGGAGACTCAGGGCTTAATTAAAGCGATCCGGGAAGATCCCAAGAAATATCTCAGCATCAAGCTGCACGTTTTCTGAAGGTGTGAAGAGCCGAAGACTGATCGTCTCAGTGTTCGCCGATGCCGAAAACCGCGCCCAGCATCAGAATGGCGAGCACTCCAAAAGAGATCGCGCCGTACTTCCAATCTTTTTCGCGCAGAAATAAAACGCCCGCCACCGCAACTCGTACTACGGGCGTAGCCAGCATCAGCAGAACCCCGGCGCGTTCGATGTCCTCGGCAATGCTGCTATGCGTGAGCAGGCCCAGCGCTAATCCGGCAAGCATAATGAAGAAACAACTGAACGCGCCGACTCGCAGAACGAGTGCGACGATGCGGTCAAACCCAGGTTCGCGCAGCTCGCTCACGCCACCCCTCCCCGTAGTAAGTGCACGATGAGATGACCCGCAAGATAAAACATAATGGCCACCAATAAGTAGATGACATATTTTGTTTTGATCCGCGGCGCCAAACGCGCCCCCAGCAGCGAGCCGAGGAACACACCGACCGCCAGCGGCGCGGCGAGTTTTACCAGAATATCCCCGCGCCGGTAATAGACGATGGCGCTGGCCGTGGCGGTGACGCCGATCATGAAATTCGAAGTCGCGGTCGCCACCATCAGCGGTACGTTCATAAAGAGATACATCAGCGGAACTTTGATGGGACCGCCGCCGATGCCAAGCAAACCGGAAAGTCCTCCCGCGACGAGAGACGCGGCCAGCCCCAACGGGTAATGCTGCGGTTCATACGGCGGAATCACCGTCTCGCCGCCGCTATTAGCCGGAGGCAATTCATGGGTCTTTACTTTTCCGCCGCGCACTAAAATCGTAATCGAGCTATACAAGAGGAACCCGGCGAACAATCCTTCCAGCACGCTGCGGTTAAAATAGCCGACCAGATATGCGGTTACGGCTGCGCCAAATGAAGTTGCCAGTTCAAGGGTCATGCCCAGGCGTATGTCCGTTGTGTGACGCTGGAGGTGCACCGAGGAACTGGCCGCCGAAGTAGTGATTACCGCAACCAGGCTGGTGCCAATCGCCTGCCGGATAGGGATTCCGAAGTGCAGCGCGAGGATGGGTGTAAGCAGAACGCCGCCGCCAATCCCGGTCAACGCTCCGAGCATACCTGCAAAAAAGCCCAGCAGCACCAGAAGCGCGCTTAGCATCTCGCGTTTATGAGACTACTCGCGGAGTCGATGTGGATTCGGCCTGCTCGTGGGCGTGGTAACTTGAGCGCACCATCGGTCCAGATTCAACATGGCGGAACCCGAAGCGCAGAGCCTGATTGCGCAAGTCACGAAATTCTTCGGGAGTGTAGAAGCGGGCAATCGGAAGGTGGTCGCGCGAGGGCCGCAGATATTGCCCAACCGTAAGAATGTCAACGCCGCGCTCGCCGAGGTCGCGGAATACCTCAACCAGCTCGTCGGATGATTCGCCCAATCCAACCATGACGCCACTCTTCGTCACCATGCCCGGGGAAAATTTCTTGGCGTTCTCGAGCAGTTGGAGTGTGCGCTCGTAGCGTGCTCCGGAACGAACAGCGCGATAAAGCCGTGGCACGGTTTCGGTATTGTGATTAAGAACGTCGGGCTGCGCCTCAAGCACGATTCTCAGCGGCTCTTCAAGCCCCTGGAAATCAGGGATGAGCACCTCGATACGGCAATCCGAAATAAGCTCGCGAATCTCGCGGATGGTTTCGGCGAAAACCTGCGCCCCGCCAACGTTGTCATCGTCTCGATTCACGCTGGTGATTACTGCGTGCTTCAGTCCGAGGGTAGCAACCGCTTCGGCCACGCGACGCGGCTCATCCCAATCGATAGGCTGCGGCCGGCCCTTTGGAACCGCGCAAAATCCGCAACGCCGTGTGCAAATATCGCCGAGCAGCATGAAGGTTGCGGTTTTGTGATTCCAGCATTCGCCAATATTAGGACACTGCGCCGACTCGCAGACCGTGTGCAATCCCAACCCGCGCGCCAACTTCTTCAGGTCGTGAAAATTGTCGCCCACGGGCGCTTTGGCTCGCAACCACTCCGGCTTGGGCACACGGAGCGGTGGGCTGACCTCAATCTGAATCAGTTGGAAAGCGCCTGCCATCTCTTGATTCTATCAGTCGATTTACCACTTCAGCCAACTTCAACCAGACCGTAAGTGTGCTGCCAGCGCGTGCGCAGCGCTACCAGCGCTCGACTGATTTCAACTTGCGTCACCTCCGAATCAGGTCCGGCCATCACCACCGCGGCTTCGCGCTTTGCCAACTCCAGCAGTTGCCGGTCACGAATCAGATTGGCCACGCGGAAATTCGGCATCCCAGCCTGCCGCGTGCCAAAAAATTCTCCCGGCCCGCGCAGTTCAAGATCGAGTTCTGCAATCTGGAATCCATCGTTGGTGCGCACCATGGCTTCGAGCCGTCGCTCGCCCTCTTCGCTGACTTTGCCGCCGGTCATTAATATGCAAAACGACTTCGCCGCGCCTCTTCCAATGCGACCACGCAATTGATGAAGTTGCGCCAGGCCAAAGCGTTCCGCATGCTCAATCACCATCACGGTTGCGTTGGGCACATCCACTCCAACTTCGATCACCGTGGTCGCAACCAGGATCTGCAACTCGCCTTTCTGAAACATCCGCATGACCTGATCCTTCAGATCGGAATCCAGCCGCCCATGCAGTAATCCGACCTTCAGATCGGAAAATATTTTGCCGCTCAGTTCGCGATACATCTTGACGGCAGCTTTCAACTCACTCTCTTCGCTCTCCGCGATTACCGGATAAACAACATAAGCCTGATGCCCGGCCTCAACCTGCTTGCGCAAGAAGTTCCACACTTCGGAAGAACGATCATCCGTAATTTTCCGCGTGACGATCGGCGTGCGGCCGGGTGGAAGTTCATCGAGCACGCTGAGGTCAAGATCTCCATACAACGTCAGCGCCAGAGTGCGCGGAATCGGAGTTGCCGTCATCACCAGAACGTCCGGCTCCGCTAGATTCTTCACTTCTACTTCTGCCGCAGAACCCGCGCCAGAAGATTGCGAAGATTGAGATCTCCCCTCGCCGCCCTCTCCCGATTTCTTCATCAACTTAAGCCGCTGCAAAACACCGAAGCGGTGCTGCTCGTCCACGATGACCAGTCCCGGTTTCGCGAACTCAACTTTCTCCTCCAGCAGTGCATGCGTCCCGATCACGAGCTGTGCATTACCTTGCGCGATGTGGCGGCGAATTTCGCGTTTGCGATCCGACTCCAAAGAGCCCGTCAGCAACACGATGCGATACCCGGCATTCTCCAGAATCCTGCGCGCAGAAAAATAATGCTGCTGCGCCAGAATTTCCGTGGGCGCCATCAGCGCCACCTGGTAACCGTTCTCTATGGCGATGATGGCCGCCTGAAAACTAACGATAGTTTTTCCCGAACCAACATCTCCCTGCAGTAATCGCCGCATGGGATGCGACTTCTGCATGTCGTCGGCAATCTCTTTCAACACACGTTTCTGCGCGGCGGTAGGATGAAAAGGAAGAATTTTCTTGATCGCCTGCCGCACTCGATCATCCAGGCGAAAAGCAACTCCAGTTTCCGCCTTTTGCTGGCGGCGCTTTAGTTCCAATCCCAGCTCGATGAAAAACAATTCTTCAAAAATCAGCCGGATGTGCGCCGGCGTGCGCGACGATTGCAAATCGGCCAGGCTTTCGCCCGGTTCCGGCCAATGAACCTTCCACAGCGCCTCGCGCGCCGAAACCAGCGCCAGCCGCTCGCGGACGGCTGCCGGAATGGTCTCCACGAGATCGGGAGTGAGATCTTCGAGCGCCTTGCGAATGATACGCCGGAACCAGCGGGCAGTTACGCGGCCCTGCCCCGCCGACTCGTAAATGGGCACAATGCGGCCCACTTCGAGCGACGCCGCAGCCTTGTCCTCCGAGCCTTCCGCGCCGGCATCTCCCAGCATTTCAAACTGCGGCTGGATGATCTGCAACTCGCCACTCTTCGTGTCCTGCTCCACCTTGCCGTAGAGCGCGATCAATTCGCCGGCCTTGAATTTATCCTGCAGATACGTCGCGTTGAACCAAAGGCATTTCAGCCGGGATCGTCCCTGCCCAACGGTTAACTGAAAGATGGGCATGCGTCGCGTCCGAAACAGGCCAGAGTTGCGGACTTCAGCGATAACAGTGGCCATCTCCCCAGGCCGCAGTTCCGCAATCCCGCGCGGATTCAGCCGGTCCTCATAACGAAACGGCAAATAGTTCAGCAGATCGCCCACGGTCGCAATGCCCTTGGTAGCGAGCACCTCCGCCAGCTTCGGACCGATTCCCTTGACGTACTGCACGGGCGTGGTGAGTTCAAGCATGGAGAGTTCTGAAGGAATGTTAGCAGGCTGACCCCTAAGAAATTGAAGTCGGAAAATGGAAAGCGCTGATGCCGAAAAAAGCGTCTAAACAAACTGTGCTGGCCAACTTCCTCCAGGCTTTTTTCGCCGTCGTGCTGGGCAACGCCGCCTACTTCCTGCTCGCTCCCTCCCTGCACTTGCCGCGCCACCGGCCGTTCCAGCCGGATTGGGGCCTCATTGTGGATTTCTGGTTTTGCGCGGTCGCCTACGGCCTGATTCGCACCGCCAGAAAGTGGAAGTGAGGCAATCCAGCGGCCAGCAAGGCGCTTGCCTACGTTACTTTCGGAACCTTTGTCCTCGCTCTCGCTCCGTTACCATAACTCGTAAGCATGAACAAAATTGCAGTCCTGTACGATGCCGGCCAGGCCGTGCTCTCCACCTTTGATTTGGACGAGGTGTTGCAGCGCATTCTGGAGATCGCACACGACTATTTTCATCTGCGGAATGTGGCGATTCTGCTGCTGGACCAGCAGTCGCAGCAGCTCTGCGTCCGTTCGCAAATTGGCTGGGACGAAGGGCAGGATAAGATTCGATGGGCTCCGGGTGAAGGCATTACTGGCGCCGCAGCGAACAAAAAACAGCCGGTCTACGCCCCCGATGTCAGCAAAGATCCCCGCTATTTCTGCTCTTCGAAATCGACGCGCTCCGAGCTTGCCATCCCGCTCATGGTTTGCGATGAAGTGGTGGGCGTGCTCGATTGCCAAAGCGACATCGTCGACCACTTCGATTCCGAGACCATCGATTTACTCACGCTGTTCTCCACGCATGCCTCCATTGCGCTGCAAAACGCTCGCCTCTACTCGCTGGAGCAACAACGCGCCCGGCAACTGCAGGCGATCAATGCGATTGCCCAGCAAACCACCGCGGTTCTCGACCTCGAACAATTGCTGGATCGAGTTTGCGGGCTGATCCAAAACGCTTTCCGCGTTTCCCATGTATCGCTTTTTCTGCGCGAGGACCATGACCTGGTGCTGCGCGCTCATCACGGAACATTAACTCCGTGCATCCCCGAGGGCGGACGTTTCGCGGCGAATACTGAACCGTGGGCGAGCATTCTCAACGACAGTTGCACAACGATGGAGAGCGATCTTGGCCGGGTTCCGGCGAGCGCGAAGTTTTTTACTGAGACCGCATCGCGCATGTGCATTCCGCTGGTCTCGTTTGGACAAACACTGGGAGTGCTGGCGCTCGACAGCGCCAATCCCGATGCCTTTCGCGATGGCGATCAGCAGTCGCTGGAATCCGTGGCCGACATTTGCGCCACTGCCATTCAGAATGCGCACTATGTCGATCGGGTGAAGCAGCTCGCGTATCTGGATGGGCTTACCGGAATTTTCAACCGCAGGTTTTTCGAATTACGCATCCTGGAAGAAATTGAACGCGCCCGCCGCGGCGGAACTGGCATGGCCGTCATCATGGCCGACATCGATCAATTCAAACGGCTGAATGACGAGTTCGGACATGTGTTGGGAGATGAAGTCCTGCGCCAGGCCTCGTCGTTATTTCACCAGCAACTGCGGAAGGTGGATGTGGTGTGCCGCTACGGAGGCGAGGAATTCGGGATACTCCTGACGCAAGTGAATGCCACGCAGGCGATGGCGGTGGCGGAAAAGCTGCGAAAAATGGTGGAGGGCTGGCAGTTCCCCGGAGTGCCCCGCACGGTCACCATCAGCGCCGGCACTGCGGCGTTTCCTGAACATGGCACCACCCGCGATCAGTTGGTGAAGGCGGCAGACTCCGCACTCTACGCCGCAAAACAGTTTGGCCGGAATGCGGTGTGCCTGGCGAACGTGCCGCGAAGCGAGCCGGCAGATTCAGGATCCATTCGAACCAAGCTTGCCGCCAAGCGGCATTCCGGCCGCTAGACTGCGAGAGCTGGATTTAATCTTCAGTGGTCGAGATCTAGATCTCGACCCATTCTCCTTGTATCTGGTGCCGCAGGCGCTCCATCTGCTGATGCAATTTCCGTTTGCTCTTCTCCAGTTCCTCCCGCAACTGAGGCTCGATTTGCTGCTTCAATCTTTCCGCTTCAATTTTCATCTGCTTTTGCCGCGTACAGAGTGACGCCTGCGCCTCTGCTGTCTCCTTACTTTCTCGCTGCGCCCATTGCTCGGCTAGTTCCAGTTGCGGCTGAAGTTTTGCGATTTCGTTCTGCACTTCGCTGAGCTCTGCTTGCGTCTCCGCGTCCAGCATAGGCGCATCCCCGGATTCTTCGAACATCTCGCCGGAGTCCTTTCGATCCGGCAAAGTCAGCGTGAGGGTTTGTTCTTTCTTATCCCGGATCACCGCAACGCTTACCGGACCGCCGCTGTGGGTATGCAGCGCGTGCGTAAAGTCGCTGGTGTCGTGCACCGCTTGATCGCCCACGCGAATCACCACGTCGCCGGCACGCAGTCCGGCCTTATCGGCGCGGCTGCCTCGTTCCACCGACCGCACCAGAACTCCAATTCCGCTCTTCGCGCCAAAAAATTCGCACAGCTGCGGCGTCAGGTTCTCCACCATCAATCCGCTTCTCATCGAAGAATGTACATACACCACGCCGATATTCGGAACGTCAAAATCCGGCAGATTCGGGATGGGAGGAATGTTCGGGATCGGCGGAATTTGAATATCCCTGTCCCGCGAACCCATGTGAGCGAACTCCTTGCTGCGGTCTCCCAGTTGCACTTTGATCGTGAGTGGCTGGCCATCGCGGCTAAGCCCCAGCGAAACCACTCGTCCCGCTGGCGTTTCGTGAATGATGCGGTGCAGTTGCGTCTTGCTCTCGATCGGCGTCCCGTTCAGGCTCAGGATCACGTCGTGTTCCTTGATCCCGGCCTTCCCTGCCGGAGCATCCTGATCCACCATCGTCACTTCCACACCTTTTTCTTCTTTCAACTTCAAAACGTCAAGCCGGTCGGAGGTGATGTCTGCGATGTCAACCCCGAGGTACGCACTGGTTCCGGAATCTTCGCTGGGGATGCCAAAGGGCTGCGACGACCCGGGTTGCGACGAATTCGTTCCCCATCTCTGCGCCGCATGCGAAAGATTGAGAAGCAAAGGCAGCACCGCGAGTGCAGTCAAAATGTGTTTGCGCATAGCGAACCTCCCTTGGATTTTTCTTCCCGATCACGCGGTTCTTAAACTCGCGGAATGGTGCGCGGCTAGTTCGCCCGCTTGAACCATATATCGCCAGTCGTCGTGCGAACTTTCAAGACCGGCCCGCCGCCATTCAGCTTGCCCTCGGCATTCAGCATTCTCGGACCCCATTGATCGCCCTCGGCCGCCACGTGAATGTCGGCAAAGTCAGACGTAATGTGGTGCCCGTTGCCGAGGTCGACGCTCGCCCGCACCGAGAGCGCAACATCGGGCGCAATATAAACCGTGATGTCTCCCGCGGAAGTCTCCAGCCGCGAATCGCTGGGCGGAGCGTTCGTCTTCACAAACTTTACGACGATGCCTCCCGCGCCGGTCTCCACCCGGGCCGATGGAACTCCATAAAGTTCAATTCCGCCACCGCCCGTGCGGGCCTCAACATGCCCCTTCGCCGACGCGAGGTGAATGGTTCCTCCACCCGTCTGAATGTTCGCCGCCCCATCAATATCGCCGAGGTCGATGCTGCCGCCGCCGGTCTCCGCTTTAATTACTCCGTTGCACTGACGGACCGCAATCCCTCCTCCGCCCGTCTCGACGCTGGCTCCCTGCCCGGCCGAAATAATCTCGATGCTGCCGCCGCCGGTTTGCGCCGTCAGCTTGCCGTTCGCGCGATGCACTTCGATCGATCCACCCCCGGTGTGCAGACCAAGGTCGCCGTTGACCGTTCCCACGTCGATCGAACCGCCCCCGGTTTCGACACGCGCGCCCCCTCCAACGTCATCCAGATGCATGCTGCCGCCGCCACTTTGCGCTTCCACCCGGCCTGCCACTCCGGTCGTGTCAATGTTGCCGCCCTCGGTTTCGATCTTCACCAGTTCCGTGCCGCGGGGAACACTAATCATAAATTCGCTCGAGAACTTGTGCTTCGAGCCCGTATCCACGGTCAGTCGCGCCGGCCCCACTTTTATTCGATGGACGCCCTCCCACTCACCCACCACCCAAGCCGTGTCTCCTCTTACATAAGCGCTTACTTTGTAGGATTCGAATTGGTGCCGCGCATCCTGCTCCGAGGACGCTTGCGAACGCATGTGCAGCGTATAGTCGATGCCCGTGTGTTGTGCGCCTCGAACCACCACCGAGCCCATATCCAGCTTCACTCGCAGGTTCTTGACCCCGGCCAGCGAGCCCGATACGACCTGCGTCCACGCGTCCCCCTCCCTGGATAAATGGGTTTCCTGCGCCACTGACAGAGTCGACAGGATGGACAGCACAGTCAGAAGGCCGGCGAATTTTGGCGAATGTTTCAAACAAATCCCTTCAGTTTCGAGTGTGGCGCGGGCGCCCTCGCCCGCGACCCTAATCCATGCTGCAAGCAACACGCGCGCCCTGGCCGCGCCTCATAAAGCCCCATCTCCCCAACATCGACTTAATCGATCTCAGGCAGCTGTGCCAGCATCGTCCGCGCCTGTGACTTGATGTACTGGCTCTGGTCTTTCGCCGCCAGCGTCATCAAAACGCCACGCACGCTGCCATCCGCCTTGGCCGGTTCGATCAGCCGCAACGCTTCCGTACGCACGCCGGGATTCGAATCATTCACCAGCGCCTCCAGCACCGCATCCCGCACATGTACATCGCTCTTCACAAAACTGCCGAGGCCGTCCAGAGACTTCAGCCGGACTCCAGGATTCGTGTCGTAACGTAACGCGTAAATCAGTGCGTCGCGCACCGCCGAAACATTCGGTTCCTGCGTCAACAAATCCACCGAATCCATGCGCACGCCGGAATTGTAATTATTTCGCGCCGCAAACAGCAGCAACTCCTGAATGCGCTGATCGTTCAGCGATCCCTGCGTCTGCAGTGTGGAAACCGTATCGTATTTAATTTCAATCTGATTTGTGCCCGGCTCCTGGGTGATGGAGCGGATGCCGGTGATCGACGCTTCGGTGGGGGCGGGAGTTGCAACGGCTGCTGTACCGCTGGGCGGATGATCCAGAACCTTGTAGGCTGTTCCCACTCCGCCCGCGAAACCAAGAATCAGAATCGCAGAAGCCAGCGCCGGTGAAAATCGTACCTGCCGCAGCCAATTCGCCGGATCGAAAGCCAGTCGCCGGAAGAACCCGCCCTGCTCGGCCGTCTCCAGCGCTTCCTGCAACCGCATCCGCGACGCCGCAACCAGATTGGGCGAGGGCGTAAACTCTGGCGCTTTCGACAACAACTCATGAAACTCCTCGGTCGCTTTCAATTCCGCCGCGCAATCCGCGCACCGCGCTACATGCTGCTCCAGCTCATGCCGCGCGTCATCCGCCAGCTCGCCATAAACCTGCAACGTGATATTCTCCCGAACCCATTCGCACTTCATAATTCGCCCCTTGTCAGCTCAACTTCATCTCATGTGGGGACAGCCGCCCTCGGCTGTCCGCCGGGCGAAGCCCGGCAGGTTTCCCTACCTCATGTCCGCCAACTGCCCCCGCAACTTCTGCGTCGCCCGAAACAAAGTATTCTTCGCCGTCTCTTCCGTGGTATGCAAAATCTCGCCCACGGTTCTCAACTTCAACCCGTGATAATGCTTCAACTCAAAAACCATTCTCTCGCGCGGCGTGAGCTTCTCCAGCGCCCCGGAAATCCTCGCCCCCAGCTGCCGCCGCATCAAATCGCGCTCCGGATTCGCGCCCGCCCTACCGTCCGCCACCTGATCCAGCAAGTCGTACTCCCCACCATCACCATCCTTCGCCACCGGCGCATCTTCCTTGCGCACATTCCGCTTGCGCAGATGGTCCAGGCAGAGATTGGTTACGATGCGGTAAATCCAGGTGTAAAACGAACACTCGAAGCGGAAGCTCCCAATGTTCTTGTAGGCCTTGAGGAAGGCGTCCTGATAAACATCCTGCGCGTCATGCTCAGTACCGGTGAGATGCAAGGCCAGCCGCAACACCGCCTGATCGTAGTGGCGCACCAATTCCTCGAACGCGCCGCGGTTGCCCCGCTGCGCTTCGCGGATCAGAATCGTATCGTCTATGCGGCGTTCTTGCCCAGCCATGCGGCCCCGCGTGGGGTCCTGATTCCCGCTGACTTTCTCCACTCTCTCGCGCTCTGTCTTCGAGTGGGCCCGTGTACCAACCGCAAGTGTTATTGCACAAACGTCGGCCGGCATGTTCCTGTCATTTCCTCTGACCCGCCGCCCGGTGTCGATGCCGTACCCGGGCTTGCATAGGAATAGACGCTCATTCAGCGGAACCGTGAGCAGAAATTATAGGCTGGGCGGGCTTTTTGTGCCGCCTAGGTGATTCTTTTGGAATGGTTTATGCGAGAAACAGAACAACGCGACGGGGTTATGCGTACCTTGGAGCTTCAAGCGTCACGATTTCGAGAACCTCTTACCCTGCTTAGGCAAGGCTGGGCCAACTCCATCGTGTTCAATCGCAATGAGGACGAAAGGCATATCGTCCGCTCGAGCCATTTCGATGTGTCGGTGTGCTTCCGATAGCTTGGCAACCCTGTCAGTTAGAAAGTAGCCCAGTCGATCGCTAGGGACAACTAGCACGGCCAAGTCTATCTTGCCCTGGAGCAATTCCTTCCTCAGGTGTATGAGGTCGACCGAGAGCAGGTCACTCCTACCAGAAACTTGAATCTCAACGCCTATACAGATGTGGCGAGGCCTTCCGTTAATAGCCTGCTGTTTGACCCAATCGACACCGCCGCTCTTCTTCTGGTTCCATCCGCCCGCTGCAGTGAACTGTCTGTCGATTAGTGCTCGGAGAACCTTACTCCCGTTCGCGTCTTTCCGCTCTTCGACTCGAAGCTCGAAGCCCGTTACGATCTGCCGAACTTCGTCTAGGAGTTCATCAAGTCCGAGCCTCTGAATAAGCGCGTCTGCTCCGTCAAAGGACTGTTCGCTGGCAATTTTGGGCATACAGGGACGGATAACCTTTTTCGACCCCCGAATATAGCAGAAATAGCCGGGGGGGCCCCGGCTCGCTCAACTCCGGGAAGATTACGTTGAAACCGCTCGCGAACCAGTTCGCAATCCACTATCTCTGAACCAATCCAATGGCGTTGAAGCTTCTGAGCAGCTTCAAAGGTTGAGCCACCACCGCCAAACGGATCGAGCACAATGTCTCCCTCATTGGTAGATAGTTCTATGCATCGAGCGGGGATAACAGGCTTCAGTTCGTTGACGTGCCAGCGAGCTTTGAACTTCCGATGGCGAGCCGGGGCAGTGTCGTCCCAAAAATCAGTGAGATTTAAGCCGAGCGGGTTTAGAAATTTTCGATGGCCACCATAATCCTTGACGTCCTTACCGCAATGCCGACACGATGGAATTGGCAGCCTGACACGGTTAAATGTGTTGGGAGTTCCCTTTGTGAAATAAAGCAGTGCGTAGTGGGCAGGATACAGTTTCCGTCCCCGAGGAAAGGTGCCCTTCATCGAGACAGCGATCCAATGGCGAAAAGCCATCTTACGACGCTCTAAATGAGCAGCAAGATGAAAAGCCCATTGTGGAAGGTTGTATATGAAAATCGAACCGCCCGGCTTCAAGATTCGAACACTTTCGTCAATCCACGAGTAACACCAAGTCAAGTAATCAGAGCTATCGAGATCATCTTTTTCCTTGCCGTTACCGTAATCCTTAGCGAGGTTAAACGGAGGATCAGCGAATACGGTGTCGATGCTTCCATCCGGGATCGCTTCGAACAACTTCATGCAATCGCCGTGATACAGCGATCCCAGATCGGTGTTGAAGGCCGCCTCGGGAATTGCCGTTCTCCTTTTCGCCAGTTTTGGCATTCAATAGTTCTAGCACAGATATCTAGCAATTAAGTCGCCACCGCGCGAGACTCAATGTATATTTTCGCTCACCGAACACCCTCCCCGTTCGCGCATTCCCCCCAACTACCTTGTATACTCCCCCTCAGGCTTGTCGCGCCCTCCCGGAGGAACAGCCGTGAAAATCCGAATCGCCCCGCTAACCTGTATCGCCTTCCTAATCACATGGACAATCCTTTTCCAGCCCGCTCACCTCGCGGCGCAATCCTCGCTCAACGACTCCCAGATTCGCGATAAAGCCACAAGCCTCCTGCGCCAAATGACCGTCGAGGAGAAAGTCGCGCAGCTGGCCCAGCTTCCAGGAATGGATATCCCCGACTCTAGCGAAAACGAGAAACGGCCCCTGCAGGAAATCCTCAAGCAAAACGGAGCCGGTTCCATTCTTTGGATCTCCGATCCCAAAGAAATCAACCGCCTGCAGCACGTCGCAGTAGAACAGTCGCGGCTGCATATTCCAGTCCTCTTCGGACTCGACGTGATCCACGGCTACCACACCATCTTCCCGGCGCCCATCGCCATGGCCTCCTCCTGGGATCCGAAAATGGTCGAGGAGGCGCAAGCCGTGGCCGCGCAGGAAGCCCGCGCCGCCGGAATCCAGTGGACCTTCGCCCCCATGGTCGATATCGCCCGCGACGCCCGCTGGGGACGCATGGTCGAAGGCGCCGGCGAAGATCCTTATCTAGGGTCCGCCATCGCCCGCGCACAAGTGCTGGGATTTCAGGGCAAGCAACCTGCCGCGCCCGACCACGTCCTGGCCTGCGCCAAACATTTCGCCGGATACGGCGCGGCCGATGGCGGCCGCGACTACGATTCCTCCTACATTCCCGAAGAGCAAATGTGGAACACCTACCTGGTACCCTTCAAAGCCGCCGTCGATGCCGGCGTCGGCAGCCTGATGAGCGCCTACATGGATCTCAACGATGTGCCCGCCACCGGCAATCGCTGGTTGTTGCATGACGTGCTGCGCGACACCTGGCATTTCCAGGGCTTCGTAGTCAGCGACGCCTTTGCCGTCCACAGCCTCATGATCCACGGCTACGCCCGCGATCCCCAGGATGCCGCCCACAAAGCCTTCACCGCCGGATTGAACATGGACATGGCCAGCGGCACCTACCTCAAATATCTGCCCATCGAACTGCAGCAGAAACACATCTCGATGCCACAGATCGACGCCGCCGTTCTGCCCATTCTCGAAACCAAGTTTCGCATGGGCCTGTTCGAACACCCCTATGTCGACGAATCGCGCCTGGAACCCACCCTCAACGATCCCGCGCATCAGCAACTTGCTCGCAGCGCCGCGCAACGTTCCATCGTGCTGCTGCGCAACCAGGGTGGTCTTCTGCCGCTCGACAAAAACAGCCAGTCGATCCATTCCATCGCAGTGATCGGCCCGTTAGCTGAGGCGCAAGCCGATCTTCTCTCCATGTGGGGCGCGATGACCAAGCCCGCTCCCACGGTCAGTATTCTTCAGGGCATCCAAGCCAAGGCAGGTTCCGCCATGCACGTGGAATTCGCGCACGGGCCGAACATCAGGCGCGATAACCCCTCGCCGTTTGAGGATATCGCCATGATCTCCGCCGTCGTGCAGGAGCAACCCGCGCAGTCTCAACCGCAGCGGCAACAAAGCATCGATGACGCGGTCGCCCTTGCGCGCCGCAGCGATCTTTCCATCCTGGTTCTCGGCGAACTGGATTTGATGAGCGGCGAGTACGCCTCACGCTCTTCTCTGAAACTTTCCGGCGGACAAGAAGAACTTCTGGAAGCCGTCTCGGCCCTCGGCAAGCCCGTGGTTCTTGTGCTCGTCAACGGCCGCCCATTGGACATTTCATGGGCCTCCGACCACGTTCCCGCCATCCTCGAAGCCTGGTATCCCGGAAGCCAGGGCGGCAACGCCGTCGCCGATATCTTGTTCGGCGATGCCAGTCCCTCGGCCCACCTCCCCGTCAGTTGGCCGCGCAATTCCGGACAGCTCCCCCTCTACTACAACCACAACCTCACGCAAAATCCCGAGACCGAACCCGACTTCCACTCGCGCTACCAGGATCTTTCCAGCCTGCCCCTCTATCCCTTCGGCTATGGCCTGACCTACACGACCTTCGCCTTCGACAATCTCAAAGTAACTCCCACCGGCCGAGTCGATGGCGCCAAAATCGAAGTCTCCGTCGACGTCACCAACACAGGAGCCCGCCCTGGCGACGAGGTAGTTCAACTCTACATTCACCAGCGCGCCGGAAGCGCCTCTCGCCCCATCCGCCAGTTAAAAGGATTTGAAAAAGTAACTTTAGCGTCAGGCTCGAAGCGCACCGTTCACTTCACTCTCGGCAAAGACGAGCTCCAGTTCTGGTCCCCGACCGTCAAGACATGGGTTGTGGAGCCCGAACAATTCGACGTCTGGGTCGGCGAGGACTCAAAAGCCCCGTTACACTCGGAGTTCCAGTTGACCAATTGAACCTGTTCGCCGGATTTTTATGAACCCCGGCGGCTCAGCTATCAATCAATCTCTCAGATCGCGCTCTGCGCGCGACATTCCCCGCACGCCGGCTCCCGTCGCTGACGGCCGTCGAGGCCCGACCCCTCGCACCGCGACTTCAACCCCCCACGATCCATCCCACCACCGCCGCCCCCAAAATCAGCCAAGCCGAATTAATCGTGAACCGAAACACCGCAATGATGCTCACCACAAAAATCAAAACAGTCAGCCAATCCCTGACCGACGCTCTCCCCAATTCCCAAGCAACCACAACCATCAACGCCAACGACCCCACCACAACTCCATCGAGAACCGCGCCCGCCGCCGCAGACCGCCGAATCTTCGGAATCAGCGGCCCGCTCACCGCCACAAATAAAAATCCCGGCAAAAAAATTCCCAGCGTCGCAAACACCGCCCCCTGCACACCACCCACTACATAACCGATAAAAGTCGCTGTCGTGAATACCGGTCCCGGCGTGAACTGGCCCACCGCGACAGCATCGATCAACTGCTTCTCGGTCAGCCAATGGAGATGACTGACAAACTCCGATCGCAAGAACGGCAGCAGCACATAGCCACTGCCAAAAACCACCGAGCCAATTTTCAAGAAAGACAAAAATAAGCGGCCCAGCCGAACCGGCGCCGCAGCGGCCATTGCGACCGCAGCTAGACTCACGGGCCCAAACACTTTGAGCAATCCAACTCCGCAGAGCGCAACTGGATTCCGTCCGGGTCGCCACCAATACACCAATCCCGAACACACTCCGGCGAAGCCCAAGACCACCAGCGGACTCCCGCCCAGAAAGTTCAACACAATCGAAGCCAGGCCGATGAGAGCGAGAATCCGCGTCTTCGCGGCCGTTCGTCCCAGCTTCCACACTGCCTGCAAAATGATCGCAATCACCGCCGGCTTGATCGCCCGCAGTATGCCCTCAACTCGCGGCAACGAACCAAACCGCACATAAAGAGCGGCGATCAACGAAACTAAAATAGCCGCAGGAAGAATGAAACAACATCCGGCGACCACCAGCCCGGCCGATCCCCGCAGCGACCGCCCAATAAAAATTCCCACCTCGGTGGAACTTGGCCCAGGAATCAGGCTGGCTGCCGCCACTCGATCCAGAAAGTCTGCTTCCGTAACCCACTTGCGCTTGCGGACAAATTCGTCCTCCATCATCGCAATATGCGCAGCCGGCCCGCCGAAAGCAATGGTACCCAACTTCAAAAAAACCAACGCTAGCTCAGAAAGTCGAACCTCATCTTTGCTCGACGAATCAGTGATGGGCGATTCAGTCATCGCGTCATGAACGGTTCTGCATCACCAACTTCTCAGAACACTCCCAGCGTCTTCTGAATCTCCCCCGCAATCCCCGCCGTAATCGCCTTCATCTTCTCTTCCGACTCCGCCTCCACCATCACCCGCGCCAGCGCCTCGGTCCCCGAATACCGCACAACCACGCGCCCATTGCCATCAAGCTCGCGCTCCGCCGCGTCAATCGCCCGCTGCACGCTGGGCACCTGCGCAAATGGAACTTTCTCCCGCACCCGCACATTCTGAATTTTCTGCGGCAATACTTTCAGATCGCTCACCAGCTCCGCCATCGTCTTTCCCGATCGCACAATCACATCCATCACCCGCAAAGCCGTCAGCAGCCCGTCTCCCGTCGTGGCCTCGCCGTCGCGAAAAATAATATGTCCCGATTGTTCCCCGCCCAGCGTCGCGCTCGTCTTCAACATTTCTTCCAGAACATATTTATCGCCCACGTTCGCCCGCAACATCTGAATGCCCGAATTCTTCAGCGCGATCTCCACTCCCATATTCGACATGGTCGTCGCCACCACAAGCGACCCATTCAGTTTCCCCCGCGCCTGCAGATCGCGCGCCGTCAACAGCAACACTCCATCCCCATTCACCACGCGCCCCGCGCCATCGCAAAACAAAGCGCGATCCGCATCGCCATCGAAAGTCACGCCCAGGTCAAATTTCCCCCCCGCTTCCGCCACCATCTTCCCCAAAGTCTCTGGATGCAGCGCCCCACACCCCGCATTAATATTTTTCCCGTCCGGCGTCACATGGATGAACGTCGCCTGCACTCGCAAGCTGCGAAACAACTCCGGCGCCTCCGCCGTCGCCGCTCCATTCGCGCAATCCACCAGCACCCGCAGCCCGCTCAGGTCGGACGCCACGCTGCCAGCCAGCGACTCAATGTAAGCCTTCCGCAACTCCGCCTCTCCCGGCAGCGAGGGCTTGGCAATTTTCAACGCCGTATCGTCGGCCGCGCCCGGCCGCGCCAGCAGCGCAAAAATTTCTTTTTCAATCGCCAGCTCCCGCGCGTCCGACAGCTTGAACCCGTCGCCCGAGAAAACTTTGATCCCATTATCCGTCCACGGATTATGCGACGCCGAAATCACCACTCCCGCGGCGAATCCCCGCGACCGCGCCAAATAAGCCACTCCAGGAGTCGTGATCACGCCCGCGCTGTGCATCTCCACTCCCACCGCCGCCATGCCCGCCGCCACCCGGTCGGCGATCCATCCACTCGATTCGCGCGTGTCCTGCCCCATCACCGCCTTGGCCGAGCGCACGTTGCGCAACAAATCATGCCCCAGCGCGCGCCCAATCAGAGACGTGCTTTCCAGCGTCAACGGAAACTCCCCCGCCACTCCCCGAATGCCGTCCGTGCCGAACAATTGTCTGCTCTCAATGCTCATAGATTCCCAAGTTCCGTGTAGCGCTGCGGATTTCCGTGAAGGTCTTCGTGGAAGAGCGGCGCTTCAGCGCCGCGCAAATCCTCTGAAGAAGGAAGGGCTTTAGCCCCAGTGTATCGAACTCAATGCCCCGTGCTCTCCGCTTTCCCCACGATGACCGTCACCCGTACCGGAGTCGGTTGCACCATCTGCACCAGCGCATCCGCCACATACACATTGGTGACAAACGTCGCCTGCGTCCGCGTTCCCGACGCGTCCACCGGATCCGTCGTCGCTGCATCCATCAACTCCACATGATGCTTCGGACCTGTGACCTGCACTCTTTCAGGATCGACCAAAACTTTCGTGATCTGCTCTCCTGCCAGAAAGCTGCCGATCACCCGCGGATGAATCTCCACCTCCCGCGTCATCCGCGTGTCGAAGCTGAGGTGCACCTGCCCCGGCACCACCTGCACCACGTCCAACTCCCGGGGACGGCGAATCTGCGCCTTCGTCAGATCGAACGTCCGGTCGCCCGCCTTCACGTCCCCTAACTCCACCTCAGCATGCACATCGGTCGAACGCAGCCCCCGAATCAATCGCTCTGGACCACGCACCCGAATTTGCGCCTCGGGGATGATCGCGGTGCTGATCTCCAGCCCATCCGGGACGTGGCGGAATTCAATCGGGACCCGCATCGCGACCTCCGCCGGCTCCTGGTCCGGAGAAATCGCCAGCCAAAGCCCGGTCGCGATCAGCAGCGACAATATTTTCAGCCAAAAATTATGCAGCACCCAGCGCCGCAAAAAGTCTTTCACAGCGGACGCTCCATTTCCGCGTCCGAATCCCCGTCCGCACCCATCGGCGAACCGCCCGCCCGCAGCGGCGTTTCCACGCCCCCATCCGACTCATCGTTCTGCGCCACTACCGTCGGCAGCGCCACCGGCGCCATATATCTGCGCAATTCATTGCTCAGCGCTTCGCGCAATTGCTCCGCCGACAGGTCCCGTTCAATCTTCCCGCCCACCGCCATGCTGATCGCTCCCGATTCTTCCGAAACAATCACCGCGATCGCATCCGTCTCCTCCGTAATTCCAATCCCCGCCCGATGCCGCGTTCCCAGCTGCGTCGACAGCACCGGATTCATCGACAGCGGCAAAAAGCAAGCCGCCGCCGCCAGCCGGTCTTTTCGAATGATTACCGCGCCGTCATGCAAGGGCGCGCTCGGACGAAAAATCGTAGCCAGCAGATCGTAGGACAACCGCGCATCCATCGCGACCCCACTCTCGATGTACGTACGCAATCCAATTTCGCGCTCGATCACCATCAACGCGCCCGTTTGATGCTGCGAAAACAGATTCGCCGCCAGCACGATGTCGTCATACGAATCCCCCTCCACTGCCGGCCCCCGCAGAAAACTCACTCGCCGCCCCACATCCGACAACACATGCCGGATCTCCGACTGGAAAACCACAATCAGCGCGAACACCACATACGGCAGCAAATGGCTGACCAGCCAGTTCAACGTCACCAGATCGCCGATCCTCGCCAGATAGAACGCCACCGCCACCGCCGCCAATCCCGCCAGCATCGGCGCCGCCCGCGTCCCCCGGATCATCACCAGCACTTCATAAATAATCACCGCCACCAGCAGAATGTCGAGCACCGTAAACGACACTCTCCACCATGGCGTGATCATTTCGCCCAACTCCTTTCTCCATACCGGGTAATCAGCATTCTAATGCAGCGACGTGCCAGATCCTGGAACGGGAGGGCCATACCGTCCCGGCGCTGTGTCATCCCGAGCGCAGCGAGGGAACTTGGTTTTCCCCCCCGAGAGGGGCCCACTCAGCCCGCCCCTTCACAAAAACCTGGCATCGGCGCTCAGCTCGCGACCTGTCGGTCTTTTCTTGCCACTAACCACTACTCACTATTCACTGCCCTTTCACCACCGCCCGAATCTCTCCCCGCGCCACCCGCGCGCGAATCTCTTCGCCCGCTTCCACCTGCGCCGCATCCTTCACCAACTTGCCCTCACCATCGAACACCAGCGCATACCCCCGCTCCAGAATCGCCAACGGTGAAAGCATCTCCAAAGCCCTGCCCATGCGCTCCGCCCGCACCCGATATTGCAACAACAAATTTCTCATCCCGCTCGCGAGCGCCGCGCTCTGCGTTTCCAGCTCCGCGCGCATTCCCCCCAGCACCCGCCGAGCATCGTAGTGCCGCACCGCTGCCGCCAGCGTTTCCCATCGCCGCCGCTTCCGTTCGAGCCCCTGCCGTTCCCCACGCTCCAGCCGGAACGTCAGATCATCCACCTTCTGCTGCCGCTGCCGGATCAAGTCCATCATCCGCGCAAACGCCCCGTGCCGCGTGCGTTCCATGAGCGCATGACGCGCCTCCAGCAGCCGCCGCTCCATCGCCCGCACCAGCCGCACCCGCGCCGCCTCCGCCTGATTTTCAATCTCCACCCGCGATCGAATCACCAGCTCCGCAGCCGCCGAGGGCGTCGGCGCGCGCAAGTCCGCCACGAAATCCATAATCGTGAAGTCGGTCTCATGCCCCACTGCCGAAATCACCGGAATCTCCGACGCCGCCACCACCCGCGCCAACCGCTCATCGTTGAACGCCGCCAAATCCTCCGCCGAACCTCCGCCCCGCCCCACAATAATTACTTCCACATTTCGCTGCAGATTGAAGTATCGAATCCCCGCCGCAACTTCCGCCGCCGCCACATCCCCCTGCACCTGCGCCGGATAAATCACCGCATTCGCCGTGTGGTGTCTGCGCCGCAGAATATTTAAGATGTCACGCAGCGCCGCCGCCTGCGGCGAGGTCACAATTCCAATCCGCGCCGGCAACGCCGGAATCGCCTTCTTTCGTTCCGCCGCAAACAATCCCTCCGCTTCCAGCTTCGCCTTCAGTTGCTCGAACGCAACCTGCAACCCGCCCGCGCCCTTGGGTTCGAGATACTCCGCCGCAATCTGCAGATCCCCGCGCTCTTCATAAATAGTAACTTTGCCCCGCACCACCACCTGCATCCCATCCTCGGGACGAAACCGCAGCAACCGCGCCTTCGAACCAAACATCACGATCCGGATCTGCGCGCCGCCATCCTTCAGCGTGAAATAAAGATGTCCCGAAGCCTGCGCCCGGAAGTTCGATATCTCCCCCTCCACCCACGCATCGGAATATTCCCGCTCCACCTGCGAACGCAGCGCCGCCACCAGCCCGCGCACCGTCCATACCCGCCGCTCCGGCGGCTGAAACTTCAACCCCAGCTGATCCGTAATCGCCATCGGAATACAAGGAGTCTAAAACAGATTCCATCCCGGCGAGTCTTTATATGAGGCGAGTCTTTATATAAGAGGATTCAACGTGGAAAGAGATTCGATTCAACCCGAGAAAAACTCGTGTAGCGCGGACACTCCTGTCCGCTGCCTTGACTCTGATTGCTTTTGTTTTGATCTTGCAGGTTGCCCAGCAGAGCCCCTGCGGTGCCGTATACACTACGGCAGACAGCGGCCATTCAGAGGCTGACGCCCGTGTGGGGACAGCCGCCCTCGGCTGTCCCGCCCCGTAGGGGCGCAGTTTGAAACTTCATCGAACCAGTCGAGGCTTAAAGCCCGCCCAACTTCACTTCCCTCCCAACAACCCAAACACCCCCACTCCCGTCGTCGTTCCCACATACACTTTCCCATTCGCAATCATCGGAATAATAAATTTATTCCCCGCCCCGAAATGGTCGCGGCCGCCCACCGCCTGGTTGGTGTTATAAAGCTCCACCAGGCTGACCGCGTTGTAAGCGTGCAACACCGCCGGATTCGTATTCTCCGACGCCCACACAATCGCATTCCCCCCGTCATTCGACGAAATGCTGGGCGTGGTTCCCGGATAGCCAAAACTGTTATCCGTCTTCGCCACCGCCGCCGTCAACAGCTTTGCCTCCTTAAACTGAAACTCCAGCAGCGGCTGCCCCACCGGCCCGTAATAGACTCGCCCATACGCATACGCCGGCATCGCCCATATCCCGCCCGGCAGCGCCCCCGCAAGTTCCTGATAATTGTTGTTGCTGTTGGAGTTGAATCCTCCCATCGAGTTACGGTTCACCACATAAAGATTGGAATCCTTGCCCGCGCCCACCGCCAGGTCCCACGTAGTCCCGGACGCATCCTTCATACCCGGCAGCAGCATCGCTCCGCCCGATCCCAGGTCAACATCTCCATCGCTCTCCTGCACTCCGTTGTCCATCTCAAAATAATCCGCGACTGCCAACCCGCCCTTCGTCGT